>Ga0210410_10006518_pt1 | contig 10154 bp, 7 predicted proteins | sample IncBWC4MmetaG_FD_161058 | JGI IMG/M metagenome (GOLD analysis project Ga0210410, IMG submission 161058) | Forest soil microbial communities from Barre Woods Harvard Forest LTER site, Petersham, Massachusetts, United States - Inc-BW-C-4-M | ecosystem: Environmental > Terrestrial > Soil >... | reverse complement strand
GCTCGCTTAGCGCTGCGGCGACCCCCGCCGAATTTGGCGCGGTCGGCGACACCGAGACGGCGGCATAGACGGCAATCGATTGCACCGCCTGGCGGATCGCCTGCTCGTTGGCCTGGGCGCCGAACTGCACGGTCTGCGAGGAATCGACCCGCACCGTGGAGGTCGCGCGTGCCGGTCCCGGGCCGGAATTGCCGGTGTACCAGGCGACCGTATTGGCCGAGCCGTTGACGAGGCTGGTCGCCGATCCCAAAGGCGAGCCGCTCACGCGCAGCGGCGGTGTTGCTGCGGCTACGGTGCCGCTGAAACCCAGCGCGGCGAAGGCAGCTGCGTTGGAACTCGTGATCGACAGGCTAGACGCATTGTCGGTATGAACGGTGATCACACCGCCATGGACAGTCGACGGCGTCGACGTGCCCGTGATCTGGTCGATCTTCGACAACAATGTCTGGACGCTGTCGGTGACGTTGAGCTGGTTGCCGGTCGCGCCAGACGCCACGAAGGTGATCGCCGTACCGTTGACGGTGATGGTGTTGCCGGGCGCAAAGCTTGCGGACAACGAATCGGTGCCGGCTGCGCCGAACAAGGCAGTCGCGCCGGTCACGGGCGCGGGCGGGACTGCCTGGTTGTTGACGGCACTGCCGGCCGCGGTGCCATCGGTGTTGAAGAAATTGTCGCCCGCGGCAACCGCCGAGGCTGCGACCAGCGAGGTGCCGGCCAGCGTGCCGATTGCCGAGGTCAGCGCGGCGTTCAGGTTCGTCGCGGTCGCCGCAGGCGTGGCGCCGATGGCGAAGCTGCCGTTCGGCGCCGGCGTGCTGCTCGACGCCGTCAACTGAATGGATTCGGTCGTGCCGTCGGGAAGATTGAAGGAGAAGCTGATCTGGTCGCCGGGGTTCGGATTGCCCGCGGTCATGTCGATCGAGACCGCGGCCGGCGATCCGGAAGGTCCGGTCACCGTGGCGTTGGTCAGCGTGGATGAAACCGAACTGAGCTTCAGTCCAAACGATGAACCCGCGACGTCCTCGGCGACGTTTACCGACGTTGCGGTCGGCTGGGAGAGGACAAGTCGGCCGAGCCCGTTGCTACCGAGATCGGCCTGCTGGCGTTCGGCGATCACCTGTTTCAACCCGGCCTGCGTCGCCGTGCCATTGAGGATGTCGTCGGAGGAAGCGACTGCCGGCGTGCCGATCGCGCTGCCGGAGAAGATGTAGCGATCGCCGACCTGGGTGTTCAGGATACCGACGATCGAGGACATCTGCGACAGCGCGTTCTGCTGACCGATGGTCTGTCCGCTCCCGGTCAGGTTTTGCGGTGTCGCTGCGGCGGCGCTCTGCATCTGACTGGCCGTCTGCGACAACGACTGCAGCGCGGCGTTGGCCGCATTGATAGTCGTGGTGACGTTGGTCATGGTGTCGCCGAAGGCGGTGATGTTGGCGAGCTGCGCACGCGCCGCGATGGCAAAACCCTCGTTCACGCCCATGCCGGCATAATTTTGCGACTTCACGCCGCTGGAGAGCTGTGTCGACAGGTCCGACAACTGCTTGTTGATGTTCTGCACGGACTGACCGAGCAGGGACGAACCATAATTAATGCTGCTGACCGACATGTTGCTGACGCCTTACAATTGGACCTGCATCAAGCTCTGCATCATGCTTTGGACGACCGACATGATGTGGGCATTCGCTGCATAGGTATTCTGCACCTGTATCAAATTCGCCATCTCGGTGTCGATGTTGACACTGGCGGTGGAGTCGAACTTCTGCTGCAGCGTCGAGACCACGACGCTCTGGCCCTGCTGCAACTGAGTCGCCACCGTCGCGGCATTGCCTTGCTGGCTGATGAACTGCTGCAGATAACTCGAGATCGAACCCTTGAACGGCTGTGCCGCCGAGCCAAGCCCGGTCGACGGCGAATAGCTGAAGGTCGCCGAGGTCAGTTGCGAGAACAGGAAATCCGAGCGCGTGTTGTCGCCGGCCGGGGTCGGCGGCGAGGTGCTGTAGATCGACAGCTTCGAGGCGTCGGCGACCACGGCGGAGTTCACGGAGATGCGGCCCGCCAGGCCCGTCATCTGCGGACCGCCGGCGGTGTACTGGCCGGTGTAGAGTGAGTTGCCGTCGGTGAACAGCGGAAGCTGCGGGTTACCGCTGGTCATCGAGGTGACCGTCGTCGTGGTCGAGGCGGCGTTGACGGTGGCCGCCGGCGACCCCAGCAAATTCAGCGTCGAGCCCGAATTGGTAAACTGCAAACCGAGGCTGCCGAGCGCGGTGTTGAGCTGCGACACCGCCGAGCCTATGCCGAGCGAGAAGTTGACGCCGACCAGAAGCGGGTTCGGATTGGCGCCGTTCTGCAACGGCAGCGCCGCCGGATCGGTGACGTTGACGATCGAGATCTGGTGCTGCGTGTTGGTCGCGGTGTCGGTGTAGGTCAGGTTGATGGTATTGCCCGGCAGCACATTCGACGTGTTGACGGCAAATCCCGCGGGCGAGCCCGCCACGGCAGTGCCTGCCGTCGTGATGTCGGACATCGACGAGGCAAGCGTCGCCGCCATCTGGTCGACCTGGGTCTGGGCCTGCACCAGTGTCTGGTCGCGCAGCTTCAGGTCGGCGGCGATCTGGCCGGAGCTCAGGACGTTATTGGCGACGACGTCGATCGAGGCGCCGTTCGGCAGCTTGATGTTCAGCGAGCCGACGCCGTTCTGCGCGGGGTTGACGTTGTACAGCGAGGTCGCGGTCAGCGCGCCAGGCGAGTTGTAGGTGAAGCTCGAGGCGAGCCCGTCGCCGACGAGCTGGATGCCGGAATTGGTGAAGATGCTGGTCTGGTTCGACGGACTGGTGACGACGCGGACGTCCACGAGCTTCGACAGGTCGTTGATCGCGTTGTCGCGCTGGTCCATCAGCGTCGCGGCTTGCGGATCGGTCGGCGACAGGCCCTGAAGCTGGGTATTGATCTGCGCGATCTGGGTCATGTCGGCGTTGGCCTGATTGGCCGAATTGCCGATGTCCTGCGCCACGTTGGAGCGCAGCGACTGAATGCCTTGCGTGGTCGAATTGAGCTGCTGCGCCAGCGACTGTGCCGAGGACAACGCGACGCCCTGGGCGGAGAAGTTGCCGGGATTGTTCGACAGCGACTGCAGCGCGCTCGTGAAATTGCTGAGCGCGGTTTCGAGCGTGCCGGCGCCGCCCGGCGTGCCGTACACGCTCTGCAGCTGATTCAGGATGTTGGAGATCTGGGTGGCGTAGGTACCGCCGCCGGTTTCCGTGCGCAACTGGTTCTGCACGAACAGGTCGAGCTGGCGGTTGACGCCGGTCGTCGTGACCGTCGAACCGAAGTCGCCGCTGGCGACCTCGATCTGGTTGGGATTCTGCGCGACATAGCCGGGCGTCTGCGAATTCGAGACGTTCGACGAGATGATGGACAGCGCGGCCTGATTGGCGCGCAGTCCCGACATCGCAGTGGCAAGGGCCGAACTCAAACCCATTTCAATTGCCCGCCTTGGAGTACGTCACCCGGATACGGTCTGCCGATCAGCGCAGCACGTTGAGCAGGTCCTGCACCATGCTGTTGGCCGTCGTGATCACCTTGGTGTTGGCCGAATAGGCCTGCTGGGTCACGATCAGCTTGGTGAATTCGTCGGCGATGTCGGTGTTGGAGCCTTCCAGCGACGAACCGGAGATCGTGCCGGACGCACCCGCGATCGCGGGTCCCGACAGGTCGGTGACTTCATAGGCACCGCCGTCGAGCGCCTTCAGATAGTTGGTGCCGTTGAAATGCGACAGCGTGACCGAGGCAAGATCGATGTTCTGGCCGTTGGAGAAGGTTCCGACCACGATGCCGCTGTTGTTGATCGCGACCGATTGCAGCTGACCGGCGGCGAAGCCGTTCTGCGTGATGGTATTGATGGTGGCAGCGCCACTCGAGCTCGCAAACTGCGTCAACGCGCCCGAGGAGATGTTGACAGACAACGTGCCGAGCGACTGGCCGTCGACGGTCACGCCGGGAATGCTGATCGACGATCCCGTCGGCGAGGCCAGCGAGCCGTTGGCGCTGAAGGTGAAGTTCGTACCGGCGTTGACCCATGCGACCTGCGGACCGGTTGCGGTGGTCGAGGTCTGATAGAACAGGTTCCAGACGTCCTGATGGCCCGCGCCGAGCGCGGAGCTGTCGGTCTTGGCCCAGCGCAGCTGCATGTTCACGGGCGTGCCGGCCGCGTTGTAGGCGGTCACCGCACCACCCGAGATGGATTCGTTGGTGAAGGTGGTGAGGTCGTTGCCGGTGACGACGCCGGTCCCCGCCGTGCCGCCGCCGCCGCGGGCCGCAACCACGGGAGACGAGAAGCCCAGTGCGGAGAACGCTGCCGATGAGCTGGTGATGTTCAGGTTCTGCGCCGTGCCGGTGTGCAGCGTGATCGCGCCAGTCGAGGCGTTGATGGTCGGCGCAACGCCGGTGATGTTGCCGATTTCGGTCAAGAGCGTGCCGACGTTGTCGGTGATGTCGATTTGAGGCGGCACGGCGGCGAGGTTGGTGCCGGTGTTGACGAAATGGATGGTCGTGCCGTCGACCGTCATGGTGTCGCCGTTTGCGAAGCTGGTCGGCAGCGAATCCGACGGCGCGGTGCCGGACAATTTCGTCGCAGCGGTGATCGGAGCCGGCGTCGCCGCCTGGTTCAGTGCCGCCGAGCCGGTGATGGTGTTGTCGGTGAACGGCGCCGCGGGGGTGCCGACCGGCAGCGGGTTCGAGGCGAAGTCAGCCGGGTTGATGCCGCCGTCGGCCAACAACGTGCCGGACGGCGCCGTGGAGCTGGCGGGCGTCTTGGGCTGGGTCGGCAGGTTCGCGGCATACTGGATGGCGCTGGTGGCCTGCGCCGGAATGAAGTTGTTCTGGAATTGCAGGACCTGCGGCACGTTGCCGGTCGGGTTGCCGGTCTTGGGATCGACCGAGACACCCATCAGGTAATAGCCCGCGCCGTTCACCAGGTTGCCGTTGGCGTTGACCTGGAAGTCGCCGCGGCGGCTGTAATCGGTGACGCCGGAGAACACCGGCACGTTGTCGACGACCCCGGTCGCCTTCTGCACCGAGAAGAAACCGTCGCCGTTGATCGCCATATTGGTCGCAACACTCGTCGCCGAGACCGTGCCTTGGGTGGTGATGGTCTGCTGGGCGAAGGCGGTGACGCCGCCGGCCACTTGGCGGCTTGGCGTCGTCGAGTCCGGGATCAGGTCCTCGAAGCTGGTATCGATGCCCTTGTAGCCCGTGGTCGAGGCGTTTGCGATGTTGCCGGAAATGTTCTGCAGGGCGAAGGATTGTGCCTGCAAGCCGCCTACCGCGGTGTTCAGCGCGTCGAAGATACCCATAACATTGTCTCCATTGATCCTGCGGCCACCGGAAGCCTTGGCCGCAATTCGCAGGAGACTGTCGCAAGCGTTATGCCAACAGGGAAAGTCATGTCAGATCATATGCTTAAATGAAAATACCCCGGCCGAATGACCGGGGCACAATTGCCGGCCAGGCAACTCTTGCCGGGCTCAGTTTGTTTTTTGGCGCATGATCTCCGCGCAAACGCTACGCGTTTGTCGCGAGGGAAAACCGGTTCCCACTTTTCCGGATCATGCGCTAGCTCGCCTGTGGCCCCGCCGCATGGAACACCAGCGCGAAACCGTCCATGCAGTAGCGCAATCCCGTCGGCTTCGGGCCGTCGTCGAAGACGTGACCGAGATGGCCGCCGCAGCGGCGGCAGTGCACCTCGGTGCGGAGCATGCCGAAGGTGCGGTCTGACGTGGTGCCGACGGCGTTCTCAAGCGGTTGATAGAAGCTCGGCCAGCCGGTGCCGCTTTCGAACTTGGTGTCGGAGGAGAACAGCGGCAGGTCGCAGCCAGCGCAGGCAAAGATGCCCTTGCGGTGCTCTTTCAACAGCGGGCTTGAGCCGGGGCGCTCGGTGCCCTCTTTGCGCAGGATCTCGTATTGCTGCGGCGTGAGCTGCGCGCGCCACTCGGCGTCGGTCTTCTCGATCTCGAATTTCTCGGCGGCTTTCGCCGGCGTCACCCTGAGCCAGCGGAACGCGGCAAAGCCAAACAAGCTTGCCAGCGAGGCGAGCAGAATGCGGCGGTCAATCATCGGATATCTCCGTGCAGCGGTTCGCTGTCAAATACGGCCGGTTGCGGCAGACGTTACATCCAAACTCACGCAATTATCTCACTTTCATGCGAGCGGCCCAATCAGGCTCCTTCTCCACCGCCCTGGCTGACGGGGGCCGGCGGTTCCGGAGTCGGCGGTGCTGGTTGCGGCGGACGTACCGGCCGCGGACGGCCGGGCGGCGGGCGCCGAGACGCCGTGGGGCGCGACCCGGCCTGGCGGTTGGCCTCGGCCAGACGTGCCTCCCGCAGCCGCTCCTGGATGCGGGCCCTCTCCCGGTAACGCGCCAGCGCGCCTGATGTCGCCGAACTTCCCCGCCCCCACATCCCGACGATCTGTCCCGCGACGCGGCCGATCGGTCCGCCGGCCCAGACCAGCTCGAACGGCGAGAACAGCCGCCAGCGCTCGTCGCCCCAGAGGATGCTGCGTGCGATCAGCTGGCCTGCCATGGCCGAGGTGTTGAGGCCCTGACGGCCAAAGCCGCTCGCAACCCAGAGGCCTTTGCGCAATTGTCCGATCTGCGGCATGCCATGCACGGTCTGCCCGATCGCGCCACCCCAGACGTCCGATATCGCCACCCGGCCGAGTTTCGGAAAGATCGTCCTGATCCGGCGGGCGATGCTGCCTGCAAAGCGGCGCGGCCGCATCGCCCATGCCGTTTCCGGGCTGGCCCACATCAGCCGGTCGCCGTCGACAATGCGGAAATGATCAATGCCGTCGGTATCGCTCACCGATCCCTTGAACCCGATGACCTCGCCCAGCCGCTCGCCGAGCGGCTCGGTGACGCCCGCATAGCGCCAGACCGGCAGCAGCGTGTCCGACAACCGTCGCAGCGGCGCGCCGAGATGGATGTTGCCGGCGAGCACGATGTGCGAGGCACGCAGCCGCGCCGACGGCGTGACGATGCGCTTTCGGATGCCGGACGAATCGACGCTGACGACGGGTGTGTCCTCGAAAATGCGCGCGCCCGCCCGCCGCGCCATCGCGGCAAGGCCGTGCACGTATTTGCGGCCGTCGATCTGGAACGCCTTGGGATAATAGACACCGTGAAAATAGCGGTCGGTCTTGAGCTCGTTTCGCACGCGATCGATCTGCCAGCCTTCGACCTCGGTCTCGAAATCCTCCGACAGCATCTGCAACTGGCTGATAAGCCGGTCGCCGACGTCGACATTGGACACTTCGAGCGCGCCCTCGGAGAGGCCGATGCCCGGCATCTGCTCCTCGGTGGCTGTGGCGCGGACGAACTCGGCGCCCTCTTTCGACAGCGCCCACAATTCGCGGGTGTCTTCGAAGCCGATGCGCTCGATCAGCTCGCCGATCGGAAGACCATAGCCCGGCATGACGGTGCCAAGCTGGTTGCCGGAGGCGTTCCAGCCGACATGCCGGCCTTCGAGGACGGCGACGCTCGCGCCGAGCCGCGCCGCCTCCAGCGCGACAGTCAAGCCGGCAAGCCCAGCACCAACGATGCAGATATCGACATCGAGATCAAAGGACAGCCGCGCCCGCTCCCGCAATGCCGCGGCGTCAAGGCCCCTGTTCGTGCTTGTGGAAGTCTCACTCATGTCGTTTTCTTACGAACCCTTTGCCTTGTTGTCACCTTGTCCCGGCAATGACTCTACACATTAAATACGCCGGGACGAATCGAGTTTGCTGCCCATGCGCCGTCTGATGCTGTTGCGTCACGCCAAGACCGAAACCGACGCACCTTCGGGCCGCGACCAGGACCGCCGGCTCGACGAGCGCGGCCACCGGGACGCCACCGAAATCGGCGTCTGGATGGGAACGCATCCGCCATTCCCCGACCATGTGCTGGTTTCGCCGGCGGTGCGCGCCGTGCAGACCTGGGACATCGCCCGGGAGGCGATGAAGGACGATGCGCCGAGGCCGCAGGTCGAATTGGTGCCGGAACTTTACGGCGCCGATGCGACGCAATTGTTGCTGAGCATCCGCATGGTTTCCGCCACCGATCCAAAGCGGCTGATGCTGGTAGGACACAATCCCGGAATGCATGAGCTTGCCCTGGCGCTGACCGGGAGCGGTGATGCGGCCTCCCGCCAGGCGCTCGCCGACAACCTGCCGACATCGGGGCTTGCCGTGTTCGATTTTGCGGCCGACGATTGGAACGACGTGGCATTCCGCCGCGGACGGCTGGTGCAGTTTGTCAGCCCAAAACTGTTGAAACAGGCATCGAACGACTAGTGCCCACTTTCCGAAGTCCGCGCTACATCGCCGCAACACCTTTTCGCGGACTTCGGAAAGTTATGGGCACTAGCAAATCTATGATTCTAGTGCCGCTTTCGATCTGAAGTCCCTGAACCCGATCTTGCCGCGAGTGAGTCAGGGACTTCAGATCGGCGGCACTGGTGGAGCGGATTTGACGTTCGCTACCCATTGCCGCGATTTCCTTTTGCGAACGTCAAATCCAAAGCTCCACTAGAATCAATATCTTCTAGTGGTCCTTTGATTCTAACATTCGCAAACGTGGCTCCGCAAATGGGGAGCGAATGTTAGAATCGGACCACTAGGTTGTCAGGCCGCAAATCGTGTTAGGCTGGCACGCAGGGGAGGCGCAGATGTTCAAGTCCATTCTCGTGCCGATCGATCTGGCGGACACCGATCTGGCCAAGCCCGCGATCGCAACCGCCGCGACGCTGTCGCAGACCTGGAGCGGCTCGGTTCGCCTGCTGAACGTGCTGCCGATGACCCCCGTGATGCTGGCAGAATATGTGCCAGCGGATTTCGACACCCAGCAGCGCCTGACCTCGGAGGAAGCACTTATCATCGTCGCGCGCGAATCCGGCATCGATGCGTCACGCATTTCCACCGTGGTGCGGCAGGGCGGCATCTATCATGAGATCCTCGAGGAAGCCGCCCACGTGAAAGCCGACCTGATCGTCATGACCTCGCACCGGCCGGCGATGCGGACCTATTTCCTCGGCTCCAATGCCGGCCATGTGGTGCGTTACGCCAAGTGCTCGGTACTGGTGGTGCGGCATTGATAGCGGTTATGCGGGTGGCCATTCCGCGATAAATCCCTTCGCTCTGTAGGGTTCGATCTTGTCCCACTCCGCAAGCACGCGGCGGCGGAACTCGGCATCCGTGTGCCAGCGCCCGCGCGGCGTGGCGAAGCTGTCGATCGTGAGCAGCATCTTCTCCACCTCCGGCCAATGCCGGTGCAGCGTCATGGCATAGCGCCGCCCGGTCCAGGTATTGCCGAGACAGATCACGCTGCGGACGGTCTTCAATCCGAGCGCGGAATCGATGATGGGCAGGGAGAAGATCACGTTCTCGCCGGTGTTCATCGCCCCGTGCTCCTCCAGGATGCGATCGGCCGGCACGCCGCCCGCGATCATCATCGGCTTGATCACGGCGCATTCGGAAAGCTTCGAACCCCGTGTCGCGCCGCCGCTGACAATCGACCAGCGAAACAACCCTTCCCGCCACAGCCGGCATGCCGTTTCCGCACGCAGGGCCACGTCCTCGCGCGTGCCGAACACGAAGAGCAAATCGGCCGGCCGCAGCCGCGTCTGGATCAGATGCTTTGCATTGATCTCGGCAATTTCGGTCGCGCTCGGCAACCGGCATGATCGATCGTCCACGTCAACCGCCCCATCCCCGGATGCGGCAGGTTGCCCTGCCGTCTGCGGTACACGAAGTCACGTTTGATTGCGGCGCCTACGGCACCAGCCGCGGCGGTATGTCGGTGAAGGTATAGACAAGCGGCCGGTTGCGTCGGAGGAAGCCGCCGATCTGCCAGCCGAACAACGCGGCAAACGCCAGCAGGAACAAGGCGCCGGAGAATTCGCCCGTCACCAGCGCGCGAATGAAGAGCGCGGCCATTCCGATCGCGAGCAAGGCGACGAGCGTCAGTCCCGCGGCATAAAGGTTCGCCCCGAGCCCGCCGGTCAGGAGCGCCTTGCTTCCCGCTCTTGCCATCCGTTCATGCAGTTCGAGAATGAAGGCACGATAGTCCTGATTTTGCGCCGACATCAGCGCCGCGGTCTGCCAGGAGGTCGAGACAACGGTGA
>Ga0210410_10006515_pt1 | contig 10154 bp, 6 predicted proteins | sample IncBWC4MmetaG_FD_161058 | JGI IMG/M metagenome (GOLD analysis project Ga0210410, IMG submission 161058) | Forest soil microbial communities from Barre Woods Harvard Forest LTER site, Petersham, Massachusetts, United States - Inc-BW-C-4-M | ecosystem: Environmental > Terrestrial > Soil >... | reverse complement strand
AAAGAGGACTAAGCAGTGTTGCAATGTTCCTAGATTGGGAGGCAAGTTATGGCAAGCGTCGCGGTAATCATGGCGGATCCAAAGCAGTCTGAAGAGAGACTCAAACGCGAGAGCGTCGCCCTGCCCGAAGAAATCGATAAGGGATCGATGTGCGACGAGATCGTCGGGAGTTCTGGCGCCTTGCAAAAAGTACTCTCTCTTGTGTCTAAGGTTGCTCCCACAGACGCCACCGTGCTGATCACCGGGGAGACCGGAACGGGCAAGGAACTTGTTGCACGTGCGATCCATCGGCGGTCGCGGCGCTCCTCACGCGCTTTTGTAAGCGTAAACTGCGCAGCCATCCCGCGCGACTTGATTGCCTCTGAATTGTTTGGCCATGAGAAGGGCTCTTTCACTGGAGCGTTGCAGCGGCGCCTGGGGCGGTTCGAACTTGCAGAAGGAGGCACGATCTTCCTCGATGAAGTCGGAGAGCTTCCTGCCGGGACCCAGATTGCTCTGTTGCGTGTTTTGCAGGAACACGAATTTGAGCGTGTCGGCGGAACTCGGTCCATCCAAACGAATGTCCGCGTGATAGCTGCTACCAACCGTAATTTGCAGGCGGCCATCGCTGCGGGAACGTTTCGTAGTGACCTGTTTTACCGGCTCAACGTTTTCCCGATTGATATGCCTCCTCTGCGCGAACGACGAGAAGACATTCCTGTGTTGGTCGAATACTTCGTCGATCATTGCGCGAGGAAAGTGGGAAAGAACATACAGGGGATAACCAAAGAAAGCCTCGACTTGCTTCGCTCCTACCCCTGGCCAGGGAACATCCGAGAATTGCAGAACGTGATTGAGCGATCTGTCATCATGTGCGAAACAGAGAATTTCTCGCTCGACAAGACCTGGCTTGCTCAGCAACCGCTTGCGACCGAACCGAAAATCCCGCTGGGCCTCTCCGAAAAGCTCGCCGCTCAGGAAAAAGAGATGATTGAGGCTGCCTTGAGCGAAAGTGGAGGACGGGTATTCGGACCGTCCGGCGCGGCCACCAAACTGGGCATAGCCCGATCTACCCTGGAGTCCAAGATTCGATCACTGAAGATCAGTAAGAACAGTTGTCCGTTTTGAAGCCATTGATCGCTCTGTCTATGTAGACGGACGAGATTTCCTTTATACGTGCTTCCAGTTCTGGGACTGGGAAAGCGCAGCTTATCTCCAGTCGCAAAGGCGCCGTCTATGGGTGCTTTCGGTTGTCAAGTAGCCAAGTACTTCGACAAAGCGGCGGCTTCGGATACGTTAGCTCGGATTGGCTGATTGCCACCCACACGCTCGAACTCCAGCTCCTGCAGAACACGCAACAGCGTAATTTGCGTTCCCGCAAAGCTTTTGCTGAGCGTCGCTTACAGGCTCCCTCTCCCGAAAATCTCGCCCTCAGTTGTACCGAAGTTGTACCGAAACCGTGGGCTCGGTCCTCAACCAAACGCGGCGATGCAGACGGTCCCGAGGTATCGTTCGTTAAGAAGCGAGGGTGAGACTTGAAGCAAGATCGCAAGCAGTCTTGACCGATTGCGCGCTGGTCGGTGAGATCGGTATGGCTCGCGCCGTATCGGACTGTAAGATTGGCCTTCTTTGTTAGAAGGCAGACGCTCTATCCAAACTGAGCTGCGGGCGCGGCGTACAACGTCAAATAGAACTCACTTTTTATCGCCTGGGGAAAGCAGTTCATCGAGAGACGGCACTGACAATAGAGTGCCGGACCGGCGAAGCAGGATGCTGTATTAAGGTTGCAAACGCGCAAGCAAAGAACATGTACAAGGCCAGCTCGCCAGCTTCCATCAGATACTCCGGCCAGTGGAGGGGTAACCTGCCGAGTGCGCTCGATGCTTCACGTTGACGGAGTCTTTCGCCGGCGCTGAACACTCTCGCGGCTGATCGTTTCACGGTTTGCTATTTCCCTCACAGCGCCCCACGCGAATGGAATTCCAACCAGGAGTTAGGCCGAAGAGGATCGTAAGTGGCGAAGACTTTCTTGTATTCCGACTCCGCTGCCTTACGAGGATTTCGGCGTCCTTCAAGCGGCTACTTCAAATCCTCGGCCTTGTTCGACGTGAACCTCCCCCTCGCAGGAGAGTACTTCGTATCGGGTCTCGTTGTTTTCTGTCCAGAAGCGCAGCGTGACCCTGCTTCCCCCAACACGCAGGTTATGCAAGGTGATGTCCGGGAGCCAGTGCGGCAGAACCGGATCTACATAGAGAGTTCTTTTGTGCGCGTCAGCATTCAGTCCAAGAATGGCCCGCAAGAGATGAAACACGCTACCTGCGGCCCAGGCCTGAGGCGCATTGGCTCCTAGGTACTGCACCGGGAATGCCCCTGGTTCCCTTCTCGTTCCTGCATACAGTTCGGGTAGCCGATAGAAAACGAAATAACTTGCAGCCTCGCTGATGTCGCGAGCGATCATGGCCGCTTCCTTCGCAAAGCCGTAGTTCTTGAGTCCGATCGCGATGATGCCATTATCGTGTGGCCAGACCGATCCGTTTTGGTAGGAATACGGGTTGTACGCGGGATTATCGGAAGAAAGCGTTCGAATGCCCCACCCGCTCCACATGTCAGGTTCCAGAAGGCGCGCTACGACGCGAGCAGCCCGTTCCCCGCTCACAATGCCGCTCCACAACAAATGCCCAGGATTCGACGCGATCGTTTTTACCTGCCTCTTCTCCGCGTCGAGCGCATACGCATAGAACCCCGTCTCCTCACACCAGAAAAGCTGTTCGAATCTCTGCCTTAAATCTGACGCTTTCCGGCGCAATCTGCCAGCGTCGTCAAGCCGCCCAAAATGTTGAAAGGCGTCCGCGATCCGCAGCCAGGCATTGTAGGTGTACCCCTGCAATTCGCAGAGCGCCTTCGGCCCCCGCACGGGAGTTCCGTCGGGATACATCACGGAATCGCCGGCATCTTTCCACGCCATGTTCTCGTATCCCTTGGGCGATCGAGTCTGATATTCCTGCAGGCCATCTCCGTCCATATCTCCGTGGCGGTCGATCCATTCGAGACACTTCTCCGCCACGTCTTGATGTTGGAGAAATAAGCTATCGTCGCCCAACCACTTCCAGGCCTCGCAAAGGGTTATGAGATATAGGGCAGTCGCATCCGCGGTGCCGTAATAGGGTGTGTGCGGAATAAGTTTTCGTTCGGCCAGTTCTCCGAATCGAATTTCATGTAATATCTTGCCCGGTTGCGCGTCCCGGTAATCGTCCACCTCCTTTGCCTGCAAATTCCCCAGCACGCTAAGCGCACCGCGCGCAAAATCGGGATACACCATCAGGTTCTGCAGGCTCACGATAAGGCTGTCGCGGCCGAATACGCTAACGAACCACGGCACGCCCGCTGCCGGAATGAATTCGCTCGACCTCTCACCCATTTGCGGCAAGCCCATTTCCGGTAAACGAAGCGCCGCCATGTCCTCCACCGACTGCCGGAATAGTCGATACACATCTTCGTTGGAACTGGTCACAGACGTGGTGACCTTTCTCCAATTACTCAGCTCCTTCTCAATCGGGCTCTCCGCATCTCGAAGCATGTGGACGCATGGGTTGGGGGTCTTAGACACTTTTCCCCCTCCAAGAAATTCGTGTTGGCAGCAGGTATGCCAGGAACCTCGCGGCTCAAGATCGACCAGGAAGCTGATTCGTCCATTGCTGTAGTTCGCCGCGGACCCGCTGCGCGTCAGGCGTGTTACCACCGAACGCCGGAACTCGTCATGCTCGTAGGAGTTGATCAGCTCCGACGTTTCTGGGTGCCACTCCGTTGTCACATTGCCCTTGCGGACCAGACGCTTCGCCTTGACCTCGAAAATGTCGGCGAAATCAGTCCGCAGCGACAACTCCAAAGAGAAGCGGACCCGTTGCATGCTGTAATTCCGAATCTCGAAATCCTCGTGAATACCGTCGCTCACGCCTCGGTCGAGAATCAGGCTGACCGTCGCCGCCTCAATCTCGTTGTACTCCGTTAGGATTCTCGGGTTCGTGAGGTACGTACGCGAGGCATAGTAGGCGACCGCACCGGAATTCTGCAGGACCCAGCGCTCCCCATTAGCAAAGATCTCGTAACTGCTCATATAGCGTGTGTCACGCGAGTAGATTCCCTGGTCCGTGTCGGCAGTTATGCAGCCGTCCATCTCCGACACTACAAAAGTGTCGCCACGGTTGATCGTGACAAGCGGTGGACCCACAACAACTTCAATCGCCATACTTCCCTTCCATCAATATGATGCTGCGCCGAGACGACGCGACCCGAATGGGCTCGCCAGAGATGATGAGATGACTGTTTTTGCCAACGGACGCGCAACTACGATCTCGAACGGTAGGCGTGTTCTTACGTTTCACCTCATGCGGCGGAGCTCTGGGCTCGTCTTGTCTCGACAACTTTGTGCGCTGACGCCACGGATGAGAACAGAGGTATGAGACCTTCGACCAGTGTTGGGTGCGTCAGGACCGCATCGCGCAGCGCGGTGTAGGGCAGCCCTGCAATCATCGCAATCTGGACGGCGGCCAGGATCTCCCCCGCACCGACACCGAAGGCCGTGAACCCGAGGATGCGATCGCTATCAGCCTCCACGAGGGCCTTCACGAACCCGCGGGTCTCCGAAAGCGTGCGTGCACGCAGGTTCGTTTCCATTGGGACCTTAAACAGGCGATACGCTATCCCTTGAGCCTCCGCTTCTGTTTCACTCAAGCCGATACGAGCCAGTTCGGGGTCGGTAAACAGACAATATGGGACTTGCCGGCCCGTGGTCACACGGTTGCCGCCAGTTAAATTGGCATGGACTACGCGGAAATCGTCGACGCTGATATGCGTGAACTGGGGGCTACCTGCGACCTCGCCGATCGCCCAGACGCCTGGCGCGGTGGTCTGCAGCCGCTCGTTGACCTTGATGTATCCCCGGTCGGTGAGCTCAACGCCGGTCAGTTCCAGGCCGAGTCCTTCTGTATTCGGATTGCGGCCTGTGGCGACCAATACATGACTTCCCTTTAGGACTTTCTCAATTCCATTCTCCTCGACGACGAGATTCACCGAGTCGCCACACTTGCCCGACACTTGGTTGATCCGTGCATTCAGGAGAATGTCGATGCCTTCATCTGCGAGCAGGCCGCGAAGAGCCTCGCATACGTCCGGGTCTTCTTTGGACATTAGCCGCGCGTTGCGATCGACCATCGTCACCTTGCTGCCGAAGCGGCGCATCGCCTGGGACAACTCCACTCCGACGTAGCCCCCACCGACAACAAGCAAGTGTTCGGGAACTTCATCGAGTTCAAGAGCCTCGATATGGGTGAGCGGCTTTGCTTCCGCAAGGCCAGGAATTGTATCCAGCGCGGCACGCGTGCCCGTACTAACGATCACATTCGCGCCCCGCAGTTGACGTGTGGTCCCGTCGGTCAGGGTGACTTCCACTGTTCTCGGAGCTAGGAACCGGCCCGTTCCCAATATGAACTCGGCTCCCGTGTTCCTGTAATTTTCCATATACATGTCGTTCAGGCCATGCACCATCCTTCGCTTGCGCTCGCGCACGTCCGCCATGTCGATCGCGAAGCCGTCGTGTCTGATGCCGAATTCCTTGCTTTGGCGAAAGTACGATGCGACCTTCGCGCTGTGGATAATGTTCTTGCTCGGCAAGCACGCGATGTTCGGGCATGCCCCCCCGATGTATTTGCGCTCGACGACTGCGACTTGCTTACCCTCGCCAGCAAAAGTCCACGCAGCGATGGTCGAGCCCGTGCCACCCCCGAGAATCACGAGATCAAATTCTTCCGGCTGCGTCTTCTTTCGTGCGTGGGCGGGTGAAACGTTCTTCGTGCTCTTCATGCGGATTTTCCTTTCCGAGCGACAGGTTCACTCTTGGCTTGCATTGATTTGACGAGATCGGCCGCCGACGCTCCTTCGAGCGACAGTCCGTAACCGACTTCTCGCACGATGCGCTCTTTCAACGGTTGAATAAAATGTACGCGCGTATTTCGGCGGGTCACTTCGGGAGCCTTCAAGTACAGCTCGGCCAATTCCGGCGCGCGACGGAGCGCCTTACCGTTCGGCACAACTTCGGCAATCACTCCCCATTCGCGCGCGGTTTGCGCCGGCAGTCTGCTCATATTCACCATTGTTCTTGATCCGACTCCCCGTCCCTCGAACGTCCATCGCTGTGAATTGCGCCTCGCGCGTGAAAATCTCGATTTATGCTCCTTATTTGAAACAGCGCGTCAACGTTCAATTTTGCATCTTGAACGAATCGTACGCAAACCGGAAGTAATCCAGACGGGCGGCGGGCGATCAGTACAGGGAAGCGCGCAACTGGCTTTTTCCAGACAGGATACAAAGGAACAGGGGCAGAGCGATGATGCTGGTCGCCGGTCGGATGACAGCTACAGCCCGCGTCGACATTGGTGCTCGATGTTCAAGCCCGACGGTGAGGCGTGGGTCCGAGGTTTGTGTACGGACGTGTGATGACGCTCGTCAGCTCTGACGACGATCTCGATTGGGAGTTTGCCTTTGATTCGCGCCTTAGGCATCCGATCGGTACTCGGAGGAGCCAATGGCGAGGAGGTTAAAGAAACGCTGTGAGGAATCGCCCATCTTGCATCCCGGATGCCGCCGCATCGATATAGGCGCGAGCGACTTGTTTGTTGCAGTCAGCGATGATTGTGATCCCCAACCTGTTCGTAGTTTCCCTACCTTTTACTCGCGATCTGAATGGCACTTGCGGACTGGCTACAGCAGTGCGGAATTCGCTCAATAGCAATGCAAGTTGCTCCCCATTTGGACCCTGAATTCCAGCAATCGGTTCCGGGCAATTCGCGCAGGGCTGACGTCAAGACGGCGGTTTGCTAATTTTACCTGACCTGTTCGCGCAGACCGATTTTCATTTGTTTTGCTTGCATTAGACACTCCTCAGTTGCCGCGAAATACCCTCATTTGCACTCTTTAGTTCAGCAAGAGTTCAGCAGAAATCGTGGGACCATCCGCTCTCTATTCGTTTCGAGGTACTGTACTCACTCGGTGGTATGCACTGTGGCGGTTTCGCCGCTTCCGGCTTAAAGTAGTATGTGACCCGGCCTGAAGTTGGGGCGATGAAATCCGCTTCTGCAGTAGACGCGCCCTCAGACCCTCTTCGGAAATGGCGGAAGAGTGCCAGTCTTCCCGCTGACGTCGTGCATGTTCCTGCCGCATTAGTACGAACAGTCGACCTGCCGAATCTAATGGTCCCAGGAAAGGACGTTTCATGGAGAGAGCAATACAACCTCCCGCACAAGTCCTATCGAGAGTCGAAGTGGCGCAGAACGAATCGGGCCTGTTTTCGAGCGAGTCTGTGCTTAACCTTCAAAAGTTGATTTTTGCTGGATCCCCGCTGTCTGAAGTGCTCGCGATCATTGCGCAGTTGGTTGAATCGCAAGCGCAAGGCATGTTGTGTACGATCTGGCTACCCGACGAGGACGGGAAGCAACTCCATTGCGCAGCGGCGCCGAGTCTTCCCGGATTTAGCGGCCACGTAGGGCCCATGGCTGTTTGTCCGAAAGGGGCATCCTGCGGTACGGCGCTCTATCGGAAAGAGCCCGTGTACGTGACCGACATCCTAACCGACCCTATCTGGGACGACTATCGTGACCGCCTTTTGCCTTACGGGATTCGGTCTGTTTGGTCGCGCCCCTTGTTTACAAGTGAAGGTAAGGCCCTGGGTACTTTTTCTATCCTTTATCGTGAAGCGCGTAGCCCTGGCAGCAGCGACCTGCGGTTGATTGAGAACGCCAGCCACATCACTGGGATCGCAATTCAGCGACACATGAACGAGGAGGAGTTGCGGCGCGAACGCGACAGACTTCGGTTGCTTCTCGAAATCACGAATAGTATGACATCCAAGCTAGACCTTCGCCGTTTGGCGGATGTGCTTTCTACGAATCTGCTTGGAGTAACGCGATGCGATTTTTGCGCCTTGCTTCTGCCGAATGGCGATAGCGGGGAATTGCGCCTGACGATCCTCTACAACCCAGAGTCGCGAGGGTTCATCTGCGACGGAACGACCACACCACTCCATGGTTCGATATGTGGCAAAGCTTTTCGGACCGGCAAGCGTCAACACTTTAGCAGTCTAGTAGAGGTACGCGATGCTCCCGAAAGTTTCGGTACTGACGTGGGCCGACTCTTCTACGACCGGATCGTGGCGGAAGGCTTGAAGTCGGGTTGCGATCTCCCGCTCATCGGCAGAAGCGGAGTGCTAGGTGTGTTGAGCGCCCTTAAGCGGTCAGAAAGGGCATTCGAGAAAGAGGACATCGACTTTCTAGAACAAGTATCCCGTCAAGTGGCCATTGCGGTTGAGAATGCGTTGGACTACGAAACGGCGATCAAGGACAGAGACAAGGAGACAAAACAAAGACGCTATCTCGAGGAGGAAATTCGTTCCGAGGTCGGTGAAATTGTCGGAGAGAGCCCGGCGTTGAAGACTGCGTTGAGCCTGGTGTCTGTGGTGGCGCCCACGGATTCGAGCGTGCTGATCCAGGGAGAGACGGGAACCGGCAAAGAACTCATTGCGCGCGCGACACATAACCTAAGCGGCCGCAGCCAAAAGGCATTCGTGAAACTGAATTGCGCCGCGATCCCTCTTGGACTTCTTGAGAGTGAGCTGTTCGGCCACGAAAAAGGAGCATTTACCGGCGCCATCGGCCAAAAAACGGGGCGCTTCGAACTCGCCGACAAAGGCACGCTTTTTCTTGATGAAGTTGGCGATATACCTCTGGAACTTCAGGCGAAACTCCTCCGCGTTTTGCAGGAGCAGGAATTCGAGAGGCTCGGCAGCAACCGTACGCACAAGGTTGACGTCCGGCTGATCGCAGCCACACATCGAGATTTGCTCGCGATGGTAAAACAAGGGACATTCCGCGAAGACCTTTATTATCGGCTGAAGGTATTTCCGATCCACGTCCCGGCACTGCGGCAGCGCACAGAGGATATTCCGAGGTTGGTGCAGCATTTCACAGCGCTCTACGCTCAACGCATGAACAAACGAATTGACGTAATTCCTCCGGCGACGATGGATGCGTTGGTGCGATACCAATGGCCGGGAAACGTCCGCGAATTGCAGAACTTTATCGAACGCGCGGTGATTCTCTCCCCGCAATCGATACTGCGCGCGCCAACTTCCGAGCTGGAGCCGTTCCAGACTCCCAAGGAACCCAATGTCCCCATGAATGGCCTCGCGGAGGTAGAACGGGATCATATCCTTCGTGTACTGGCAGCGAGCAACTGGGTGATCGGGGGGCGGAACGGTGCGGCCGAGCGCTTGAGGATGAAGCGAACGTCGTTGGTCTACAGGATGAAGAAACTTCGCATAATTCGACCTCCCGCGGTCCCACAGAAACGAAGCGCCAGCGGCGCGGCTGGCGACGACTAAGTGCTCCAAGCCGCCATAGCACCAGTGGCAGTGAATCCGACGGAAACTCATCAGTGGCGGACATCCGTCGGAGATTTGTCAGGTAGAATTCGAGAATTATGGGGCTCCTTCCTTACAAAACTTCAACCGCCAGAATGATTTGCACGGGTTGTTCTCTCTTCGAGTGAGCTTCGCTTCTTTGGCATCCCACCTGCGCTGAAGATCGACGAAGTGAGGAGAGAGCTTTATGAGTGATGCGACGTCACATACGGCTACAAAACGAGCAGCGCCGAGCCAGGATATTGCCCGAATCAGCGGGTCTCTTACATCCGTCCATAAGGTCGAGGCCGACGGCGTACAGGTGTTTTACCGTACGGCAGGTGAAGCAAACGCGCCCGCCATACTCTTGCTGCACGGATTCCCCAGCTCTTCTTTCATGTTCCGTGAACTCATTCCGCGCCTAGCAGACGATTACCGCGTGATCGCGCCCGACCTTCCCGGTTTTGGATTCACTGAGGTCCCTCCTGAACGCCAATATTCGTATACGTTCGACCGATTGGCTCTCACGATGGAGGCCTTCACGCGAGCTCTCAAAACCGACCGCTACGCAATCTACGTATTCGATTATGGCGCGCCAACTGGCTTCCGCTTAGCGATGGCCCATCCCGAAAGGGTTACAGCGATCGTTTCGCAGAACGGGAACGCATACGAAGAAGGCCTTGGCGAAGCTTGGGGCCCGATCCGGAAGTACTGGGCAGCACCCACG
>Ga0210410_10006513_pt1 | contig 10156 bp, 6 predicted proteins | sample IncBWC4MmetaG_FD_161058 | JGI IMG/M metagenome (GOLD analysis project Ga0210410, IMG submission 161058) | Forest soil microbial communities from Barre Woods Harvard Forest LTER site, Petersham, Massachusetts, United States - Inc-BW-C-4-M | ecosystem: Environmental > Terrestrial > Soil >... | reverse complement strand
CAGAAATGGCGCGCCCACGCATGCCAGCACTACACTGCGCCGCGAGAGCCGTTGCACGATCCACCCAAAGCTGCCAATCAAGATGCCCCAGGCAATGGCAATGAGCAGCAACACTCCCCAGCCGCCAGCCCGCGACAGGCCGCCGTGCACGCTCAGCACCTCCGCAATCCAAGGCACTGACGTCAGCACAAAAAATAGTGCGTGAAGAAATCCGCAGCTAAACGCAACGCGTGGCCGCGCGCCGAAAAGCACGACCATGAGTATCCCAATGCAAATCCACGAATAGATGCTGAGATAAAGGCCGGTGAAGGATAGAGATAGCGCCGCGCCCGAAACAGCGCCAACCACGAGCCGAAAGGCCGTGGGAGTTTCTGATTCCGGATGCGGACGGAGGTAGGAGAGCCAGTTGCGCCCGGGCATCAGTGCTTCACGATGGCCTTGAACCCGGCGCCATCGAGACCCTTCTTCGCCATGTCAGCCGACTTTTGATCGGGATAAGGGCCGACCTGCACGCGGTAATACTTGTCGGTCTGCGCCGGAACGACGAACGCGGGGAATTTTTTCTTCTGCAGCCGCGTGGCAAGATCGAGCGCGTCCGATTCTTTAGTCATCGCAGCTACTTGTAACGTATAGGATCCGCCGGGAATCAGCGGCGCGCTCACCGTCTTCGACGAAGCGCTCGATGGTTTGCTCCCCGTGCCGTTCTTCGCTACGGCAGGAAGCGTTTTTGCCGCTGGTTCGGCGGGCGCCGGTTTCAGGCGATCTTCTGTCTTCTTAGCCTCGCCGGCATGATAAAACTCCCAATCCGAATTCGGCGAAGCCGCGGTGCCCGTAGGCGCATCTGCAACTGGGGCAGTTTTCGAATGCTTGGTTGCAACATCCATTCGCGGGGAAACGCTGGGATCGGGCATGGCGCGCGGGTTCATAGCCGCGCGCACTTCGCCGTCATACTGGTTGCGCCCCATGACGTAGCCCAGCGTGAAGAATACGCCCGAAAGCAGCATGATGATCAGAAACAATCCGATTACATGCCGGCCTTCGAGTATCCGGTCGCCGCTTCCTCTTTTTCCCCCAGCAGCCATTCTTACTTTCGGTCGCCCCCTACGCCCAAATTCTTAGTCCACTGATTAATGATATCGATGGGCAGCGGAAACACAATCGTTGTGTTCTTCTCGACACCTATCTCGGTAAGGGTCTGCAGGTAACGTAGTTGAATGGCCGAAGGCTGCGTCTCCAGGACTTTGGCCGCATCGGCGAGTTTTTGCGAGGCCTCGAACTCGCCTTCCGCGTGAATGATTTTTGCACGGCGTTCGCGTTCGGCTTCCGCCTGCTTGGCGATGGCGCGCTGCATCTGCTCGGGGATGTCCACCTGTTTTACTTCGACTTTGGAGACCTTAATGCCCCAAGGTTCCGTATCGGTATCAAGGATGATTTGCAGCTTGGCGTTTACTTTGTCGCGCTGTGACAAGATTTCGTCCAGCTCGAACTGCCCCACTACGCTGCGGATAGTGGTCTGTGCGAGTTGCGACGTCGCGTATTGATAGTTCTGCACTTGCGAAAGCGCAAGATTGGCGTCGACGACGCGAAAATAACAAACCGCGTTGACCTTAACGGACACGTTGTCACGCGTAATGATGTCCTGCGGCGGCACGTCCAGCGTCTCGATTCGAAGTGGGATGCGATACAGGGTTTCGATCGGCCAGAAGACCAGATTCAGACCGGCGGTCTTGGCATCGGGAGTCAATTTGCCCAGCCGCAGCACTACACCCCGTTCCCATTCTTTAATGATGTACAGCGAATTCCAGAACCAAATAAGGAAAATCCCCAGGATCACCGCTATTCCCAAGAAACCAATCTCCATCTTGCCCTCCTCGACGTCCTCGAACTCTAGCTGTCTGTCACAAGAGAAACTTATTCTGGCGCCACATGAAGCTTCAATCCATCGATTCGCAGAACCCGCACAGTGGCGCCGGCCTGCGCCGGCTGCGCCGAAACAGCTTGCCAGAGTTCGCCATGGATGCGAATCATTCCTTCCACGCCGGCGGCCAGCCCCGACACCGCCACGCCTTGTGCTCCCACCATCTGCTCTAAGCCGGTGACCGATTTCCACTTTCGGGAGCGCAGCACTAGCCGCATCAATCCAACGGTGATCAGCGCAAACGGCAGAGTCGCCGAAAGCGCCACGAAAAAGTTCACGCCCCCGCCCGTGATCGGCGATCGAATGAGAAACATCGCTCCCAGCAGCATCGAAATGATGCCACCGGCAACAAGCACTCCGTGGCTCGTATATTTCGCTTCCAGAATGAAAAATGCCAGCGCCAGCACAATCAGCAGCAGCCCCGCAAGACTCACCGGCAGGAAGTGCATGGCATAGAGCGCCAACACGATGCAGATGCCGCCGATGACCCCGGGCGCGATCATCCCGGGATGCGTAAATTCCGTATACAGCCCCAAGACGCCCAGGATCAGCATCACAAAGAAAACATCGGGCTCTACGATGCGCGACAAAAACTTCTGCCGCGCGGACAGCTCGAAAAGGACGCGCACCGGATTCGCAAGCGGCAGTGTCACTTTTGTTCCGTCGAACCGCGTGATCGTCCGCCCATTCAACTGGTGAAACAAATCCTCCGGCGAGCTGGCCACCAGATCGATGAGCTTACCATCGAGCGCCTCTTTCTCCGTGAACGCCTTGGCGTCCGTAACCGCCGTCTCGGCCAGCGCCGGGTTCCGTCCACGTTTTTCCGTGAAGCTGCGCAAGAATGCCATCGCATCGTTGTTGATCTTCTTTCGCAGCACTTCATCGATCTGCGGCACGTAGCCGCCAATCGCAATGATCGGCGAAGCCGCTCCCGTGTGCGTTCCCGGAGCCATCGCAGCAATATCCGCCGACAGCAGGATGTAGAATCCCGCGGAAGCCCCGCGAGAACCCGTCGGCGAAACATAGACCGCCACTGGAACCGGCGACGCCAAAATGTGCTGAATGATGTCTTCCATCGAAGTGCTCAGCCCGCCGGGCGTGTCCATGGTGATCAGCACCAGCGCCGCCTTGCGCTTCGCCGCATCCTCTAAACCTTCATCAATGTACGTCGCGAGAATGGGCTCGACTTCATCGTTGAGATGCAGTTCGAGAACCTGTTCATTCGAGCTATGCTCGTCGGCGACGACGGACGGATGCAAGAAAACGAACGCCGAGACGATGAGCATGCTAAAAAGAGAAAATGTTCTAGAAGCAGCCGGATTCAGGGCCATCCTCCGCTGCAACAGAATTCGAAGTGCACTCATTTCGCACCTCCCGGAGTCTTCGCATTTTGGAGATGTTCGAGCAATTGTTTCGCTTCGGAATAATTGGGCGCCAGTTTCAGCGCCCGCTCAACTTCCGCGCGAGCGAGATCGCTCTTCTTCTGCTCGAGATAAATCCGCGCCAGTGTGGTGCGCACCACGGCAGAATCGCGGCTTTGCAGGGACGCTTGCAACTCTTTCACCGCGTCATCAAGCTTGCCGCCGCGACGATCAATCTCGGCGAGACTCCGATGCGCCATCGCGCTGCCGGGCTCCGCGGCGAGCGCCGCGCGGAACTCCTTCTCGGCAGCATCCATCCGTCCGGCGGAAAGCTCCTGTCGCCCGCGCCGGATGTGGGCCCCGGCGGTATCGCTTTCGGAAGCGGACGCATTCGCGCGTGCTTGCGGCGGCTCAATTTCAAAGCGCAACGCCGTAATGTCCAACTCTGTCTTGATGCGATCGAGGCGCGACATGAAATCACCCTTTGCGTCGAGTCGCACGACGGGCAGCGCATTGGGCCCCAAAGCTTCGCCCGCCGATTCCCGCTCTTGTTCGGCTTCCTCTTTCTTTCCCGCTTTCTCAAGCGCAATAATCAAGAAGGCCCGGTCCTCCGCGTTGTCCGCCTCCCGCTCGGAAGCTTCGCGGAAATATCCGGCAGCCTTGGAGAAATCTCCCGCGCGCAGAGCGAGCAACCCCAAATTAAAAGAATAATCGTCTTCGTCAGGATCAAGTTCGGCGGCACGCAGAAGATCCTTCTGTGCTTCCGCCGCCTTGCCTTGACGCGCGCGCGCGATGGCCAAGTCGTTGAGAATCTCCGGGAGATCGGCTCCGGAAACCGCCGCTCCGGCGCCGGGATCGCCCTGACTATTCCGGTTCGTTATTTTTTGCAAGGAAACAAATGTTTCCTCGGCGCGATCCGGCTGATTGAGCAGCAGACGGCACACCCCGGTCGCGAACTCCGCTTCCACGTAGCGCTGATGCGATTTGGGTACTTTTGCGAGCCAGAGAAGCGCCGAAGCGCAATCGCGCCGCACAAAATACGCCTCTCCAAGCGCGAAATCGGGATCGGGCCACTCCGGCTCGAGCCGCGCGGATTCGCGCAGTTCGCGCAGACGCACGTCGTCGTCCGCCGCCAGCAGCCCGCGCGTGTAATGCTCAAAAGCATCCAGACGCAGCGGTCGCTGCGCCTTCGAAAACTCGTTCAAGCTCCGCGGGTAGGCCTTATCGTTGGCCGTCAGCAGGCGCCAGAGGAGACGCATGTGCAATTCCATCAATGAATCGAGTGTTCCGGTCTCGCGCAGAGGAGGAAGAAGCGCCGTCGGACTCACGCGCAGAATGCGCGATTGTACCGTGAGATCTTTTCCATCCGATGTAAAGCTCCCAAAAATGACAAAGTCCGCGTCAAGTTCCTGGGCGATTCGCAGCATCGAAGCCCGGCTGAATTTTGCCGCCGCCGGAAATCCGTTACGGTCCAGTTCGCTAGCCCGCCCGGCGCGGGAATACACCTGCTCGCCTGCGGCAGCCAGCCGCTGAATCGTCAGCTCCTCCAGCCCTTCGCCAAGCCAATCCAGCCGCGGCGAAGACCCCCCATTCTCAAACGGAAAAACCAGGTAGACACCCTGCTGCGAACCACCCCCCGCTACACCAACTCGCGCCCCGCTCACCGCCTGGTCCGCGCAGAGGGCCGCAGCCCCAAACAGAACGAACAAGCACGCTACTACACATCGACATTTGGCAGAAGTATGAAAACCCATCTTACTTGCATTGTAACAGAGCGGTCGCATACAAGTGACCCGTAAGCACGCACTGCGAAGCAGCCTGGGCGCCTCTAATGATCCAGGGTGAAATCCCGTCCATTCCCTGTTCACCACAAAGCGTGCGCCAAAGAAAAAGGGCAGGCCGGAATTCCTTGGCCTGCCCCATCGCATCATTAACTGCGTGTTTAGAAGCTGTAGCGGAGAAGAATACGAATCTGTCTCCCGCCGTTGATGGTGCCCGCTTCGTTGAGGAAGTTAGGACTGATTAGGTTCAAGCTAGGAATCCCCAAATTGGGGTGGTTGAAAGCGTTTAGGAATTCACCGCGGAACAACAGCTGATGTCCCTCAAGATGACGCCCCGGTATGTTGATCGTACGCTGAACGTTGAGGTTGTACGTTTGGAATCCCGGCGAGGTGAACGTGTTCCGTCCGACGTTCCCCAAGCCGCTTGCCGGGATCAGAAAGTGCAGGCTCGATACCGGAGTCGCCACGCAAGTCGGCGCGCCGTTCAAGCAATCCTGAATGTTTGGCCCAAAGAAGGTGCCCGGAGTCTTGCTTAGGCCTAATTGCGTCCCATCAATACCAATGGCCGTTAGCGGCGCCCCTGGATTGCCGAGAACGGGACGGTCGTTAGCATGGCCATCTCCGTTAACGTCAAATCCATCACTAAACGTCTCTGGAGCCCCGGTGCTCCATGTGAAAATGCCGGATGTTTCCCAACCGCGGGTGACTTCCCTCAAAACGGAAGCAAAAACGCTGCTGGAGCTGTGTACATAGGGCAATTCCCACACGTAAGTCAGTACCATGCGATGACGGCGGTCGAACGCGGAGAGCCCACGATCGCCTGCTTGATTGAGAAGATTCTGCGAAAAGGAACTCAATCCGCTGGTGATAAAGATTTCTGAGGTATCGTCTATGAACTTCGAGTAAGTATAGGCTCCCCGAAGCAGCAGGCCATGTGAGAATTTACGGTCCAGCGTCAATTGTCCGGCGTGATAAATCGAATCCCCGCCGTTGGTCCGCACGGTAACGGGGCCAAGGTTCGGGTTCAAGCGGATAAGATTATTATTCGCATCAAATTGACCGGTCCCCGGATTGAGGTCCTGATTGATAAATAGCCGCTCGCCGCGTGTGCCCACATACGCAGCCGTCAGAATGAAATTGCCAGGCAACTCACGCTGGATGTCCACGTTCCATTGTTGCGTGAGCGGATTGCGCAAGTTGCTCGCAATCGTGCTGACGCTTCCGAACGGACTTGGTGCGGAGGAAAAATTGGCGAAAACAGTCGAAGCATTCTGAATGCCTCTCCCGTTTCCAGCTACCGCATTCGCATCCACCGCGTTCGGCGAGCTGGTGGCCGTATTGTCCAGGATGTTCGTAAAGAACTGGTCGTAGAAGATGCCGTAGCCCATGCGGAAGACGGTCTTATCCTGGCCGAGAATCCGCTTCCAGAAGTGTGGTGTATACGCCAAACCGGCCCGCGGCGCAAAGTTCTTCTTATTTGCAAGCTGCGGGCTCTGGAATACGCCGGGGAAATTGTTAGTCCCACCCAAGCCAAAGCCCAGCCGGGTGTCCACAGCTGGAAATTGCAGCGTATTTTCCGGCGTGCTCTCATATTCGTAACGTAGACCAAGGTTTAGCGTCACATTGGAACGCACATGCCAAGTATCCTGAACATACGGCGCATATGTTGCCAGGAACGGCAAAGCCGTGGGATTTCCGAAAACATGGTCGATGGATCCCCCCGCGCCCGTGAAGTCGTCGATGAAATTTGCCAGGCCTGTGAATCCACCACCTGGTCGCACAGTAAACGCGCCTCGGTTATCAATCGGGCTCACGTCCCGAACAGAGAGCAACGCCACGTCGCCGCCAACCTTAATGGTGTGACGGCCCACCGTATAACTCAATGCGTCTTGGAATTGGTAGGTCTTGTGGCTGCGCGCCTGCGGAAGCCCAGTTTCGAACCCAAAGGTGGGAGAAGCACCTGTTGGCCCCAATAGGTCCGTGATCGACACCGCCGGTGCATTAAAGATCGGGTTCGCTAGCGTCTGTGCCGTGGGCGCAAATTCGAGATCGAATTGCCCGTAGGACCAACGCAGTTCGTTCACGGCGTGCGAGGACAGCGTATGGATCCAGGAAAAACCGAAGTTGAACGAAGGAGCGACAATGTCAGAATCCAGTCCCGGCAGAGCGCTCGGCTGATTGCCAAAATCGGGTGAAAGTGTGTTGTCGTCGCGGAAATAGCGGGCGGTCAGCGTGTCGGAAGGCGAGGCAATGTAGTCCAGCTTAATACTCCATTGCCGGTCATTAAACGCCACGGATCCCTGCGAACGCTGCACGTCCGCCACTTGGACCGCGGGGCGTGGGTTGCCGTTGGCATCTGGACCGAGCGCAATGGTGGTTACGCCTGTGGTTCCCCCTCGGAGTCCTCCCAGTGCCGCAATCAGGAAGTCAACTCGGGGATTCGGGCCAAGAGACTGCAGCGTCGCGACACCCGCAACTGTCGGAATAAGTAACGTATTCGTCGCCGCCGCGGCGCTGGAACGGTCGCGGTCCCACTGCGAGGAACCAAAAACGAACAGCTTGTCCTTCTTGATTGGGCCGCCGATTGTGAATCCGAAAATATTTTCGTTATCGAACGGGTTGCTGGTAATACCGGCAAACGCGCTCTGCGCGGGAACCGCAGCCAAATCGGAATTGCGATTGGTCTCAAACGCGGATCCGTGAAAAGTATTTGTTCCGCTCTTGTAAATTACGTTCGTGACCGATCCTCCTCCCCGGCCGAATTCCGCGCTGTAGGAGTTGGTAAGTACGGTCACTTCCCGAATGGCTTCCTCATTCGTTTGCAGGAATGCCTGGCCTTGGATGCTGTTGTCGTTGTTATCCTGTCCATCCGTCAGAAAATTATTAGCCCGCGGACGCGTTCCGTTGACGGAAAATGCCACGCCATTCGTCAGGTTGTCCCGATTATCGACGCCCTGGACTCCGGGAACCGTCAAAACCAGTTCGATCGGGTTAAGGCCGGCGATGGGAAGCTCTTTGAGCTCTGCCCGGCCTAGATTGTTGCTGAGTTCGCCGGATTGTGTTTGCAATTCCGCGCCTGTGGAAGCCTCCACGGATATGGTTTGATTTACGGAACCAAGCGTCAGCGAGGCGCTCACCGTCGAACTTAGAGATGCTCTTACCTCTACTCCCTCCTCAACAAATTCCTGCATCCCGGAGGCTTGAATCGTAACTTTGTATTTTCCTGGCAACAAGGAATCGATGCGATACGCGCCGGATGTGTCTGTCTTCGTTGTGCGCTTGAAGCTGCCGAGGTCGGTATTCGCGACGCTTACTGTCGCTCCCACAACCGCTGCTCCGCTTGGATCCGTGATCGTTCCTACGATAGCCCCGTTACTCGTCTGTGCGTGAGCGATAAACGGGAAAAATAACAATAAGAAAAATAGCTTACCCAATTGTCTTACAGCAAAATGCATACATCCTCCCCTGTGGTCTTTCCCGATCCATTGCGGACCGGGGCGGTCCCTGTACCGCAAACAACACAGTGGAGGAGTGCAGTTTGCGCGCCTTGCTTTATATTGTTATTCTTAACTTTTATTTCAGAGAGAGATAAGGAGTTAGACGCTCATCTAAAACATTTATCTAGATTTTCCAGATGCGAAAATATCAATTTTCGGAAATTTTCCCCGGCATCTACTGTTTCCTGGACTGCATTCATTTCGAGGAACTCACGAACAGTAGAAGCTCTGAAAATAGATAAAACTTTGCGCAGTTCGGTAGACACAAAAACGCGCAGTTTTATTCCCGAATGATATTTATTTTTTCTCTTGGACTGCTAGTGTGTTCAGCCACACGACATCAGGGGCGGGTGTCGTCCAACGGCTTCGGCGCAAGAATCTCCAGAATCGCCGGCTCCTTCAAGAACACGGCGAACGCTGGATCCGTCTTTACTTCGTTCAGTGTCGCGTAGCCTTCATCCTTGGCCTTACGCAGATAAATCAGGCAGCGATCGAAGTTGCCCGCTTCGGCAAACGACTTCGCCAGCAGAAAATAAAACCGGCCGCGGTCACCCACTGAGCGGTCCTGCAGGATCGATCCGCTACGCGAACTGCTATGATCGAAAAGCGATGGATCGAGCGCCAGCGCCTGCCGGAACGAGGAAATCGACTCTTCATATTTCTTTTCGCCGAAGTACGCATATCCAAGGTTGCTGTACAGCACCGCCATGTCATTCCGCATGGCGATGGCCTTCTGATAGGCCTTGATGGCCTTGCCGTATTTCTTCCGCTGATACCAAATCGTGCCGATATTATTCTCCGCGTCCGCGTACATGGGATCGGCCTTCACTGCGCGCTCGTAGCACTTCAGCGCCACCGCCAGCGCCGTCTGCTGATGCATCGCGATGCCCAGCTTATTCAAATAGACCGGATTCCGCGGCGCTTGATCCGCGAGCCGCTTGTAAATCTCCGCCGCCTCGCGGTATTCCTTCCGCGCCATGGAGAGATCGCCGAGCTGCTCGTCGGTAAGCTCCGGCCGCACCAGTATGGCGTGCGACACGTCCGCGGGCGTTTGTGACTGCGGCACGCGAGCCACCATGGGCAAGGCGTGATTGTCGTCGAGAGTCTGTCCTGCGGAGGGAATTGCTAAATTCAGAAGGAGAATGCTTGCTGGAAACGCCACCGAATATCTGGTCATGGCGAATCTCCCTTCTCCGGCTTAGGTTTAACCTTGTCGGGGTCCTTCTTCTTGCCCCCAAAGATACCAAAAATCTTCTGTAAAGGACTCTTTTTCTTTTCGGCAGCCTCCTCCGTGGCATTAGGGGTACCTTGGCCGGTCGCGTTGGGTGGCCGGTTAGGATCGTAGTTGGTCACAGGCTGTCCGTTGGCATCCGTTTGCTGTTCCTTGGACCCGCCGCCAAAGATGTGCGAAAGCCAGGAGCCGGCCGCGGTCACCGGGCTGTGGCCTCCGTGCAACTCGCACAATTGCGTGGGCGCGGAGCCTGCCACATACACCTCTTCGCGTGTTGTCGGGCAATTCGGCGTGGCTAGTTCCAGCGATTCCGGATCGATCATCACCGCCTGCACCCCATCGGGCGCCGTGAAGTCCTTGACGTCGCG
>Ga0210410_10006507_pt1 | contig 10161 bp, 6 predicted proteins | sample IncBWC4MmetaG_FD_161058 | JGI IMG/M metagenome (GOLD analysis project Ga0210410, IMG submission 161058) | Forest soil microbial communities from Barre Woods Harvard Forest LTER site, Petersham, Massachusetts, United States - Inc-BW-C-4-M | ecosystem: Environmental > Terrestrial > Soil >... | reverse complement strand
CGTTCAGCGCGAAGGCCCGGTCCCGTTGACCAGCTCAAGCGGGGCCAGTATTCTTCAGAACCGACGGATTATTTCTCAATTGCTGAACTTTTTTCTTAACTCCTGCGTAGTAGAGAGTGAAGAGGTGTGTGATGGCTCAAGACGGCTCTCCCCGGCGCCCTTCTCTGGTTTTCCCGATCCTGCTGATAACGGTCGGCGCGATTATCCTCTACAGCAAGTGGCGTCCCTCGTTTGATCCCTGGCCAATCATCTGGACGTATTGGCCGCTCATTCTCGTTTTCATCGGTGCAGGAAAAATCTGGGATAGCTGGCAACGGCGCCAGCATCCTGACGCGCCATCAAGCGGTGGCTCGCTCGGCGCGACCTTGGGAGCGTGCCTCTTCGTCGTTGTCTTGGTGGCTCTTCTGTGGCACGGGAAAGGGTTTAATCACTGGCGTGGCGGAACGGTCTACGCCATGCAACATCAATCGCACACTGTCGACCGCCTCAACGCCAAGACCGTCCGAGCAACTCTGGAGATGGGAGCCGGCGAGCTTAACTTGAGCGGTGGCTCCAGCCATCTACTCGAATCTGATTTTGATTATCGCTCTTCCTCTGGCGCGCCAAGGGTTGATTATTCTGTCTCCGGAACCGTCGGCGATCTGCGCATTTCTCAAGACGATTCTGACCGCCATATCCGCACGACCTCCGATAATCACTGGACTCTGCATTTCGCCAACGACATTCCGCTGGAAATCAAGATCGACATGGGCGCTGGCCGCGGCAATCTGCGTCTGCGCGACATTGATGTGACCCGCCTTAATCTGGACATGGGAGCCGGACAGGTGGACGTCGATCTCACGGGCGACCGCAAGTCCGATCTCACCGCCGACCTCGAAGGCGGAGTGGGCCAAGCCAACATCCGTCTGCCCAAAAACGTAGGCGTCATCGTCAACGCCAGTGGTGGCATCGGCACCATTAGCGCGCACGGCCTGAAGCACGATGGCGATGAGTACACCAACGACCTCTACGGCAAGTCTCCCGTAACTATTCACCTCAAGGTCGCAGGCGGAGTGGGCACCATCACGCTGACGCAAGAGCCATAGGCCCTGCGAGGTTTTCTGCAAAGACGCAGCGCGACTCACGGCAAGGACCTGGCAAACGCCGTGTTTGCTCCCCAATTCCCATGGTCGTATAATTAAAAGTTTAGGCAGCACGCTCGGAGCGCGCTGTCTGAGCTTCCCCTTGGCCACTAAAGAACTCACACCGGTGCTGAGCGAACAAGAGGCTATCCGCGTCCGCGGCGCCCGTGTTCACAATCTTCGCAACATTACCGTCGAGATTCCCCACAACGCCATCACTGTGGTTACAGGAGTCAGCGGCTCCGGCAAATCTTCCCTCGCCTTTGATACCGTTTACGCTGAAGGCCAGCGCCGCTACGTGGAATCTCTCTCCTCCTATGCGCGTCAATTCCTCGAGCGCATGGAGAAGCCCGACGTCGACGAAATCTCCGGCATCGCTCCGGCTGTAGCCATTCGCCAGAAGAATTCCACGCGCAACCCACGTTCCACAGTGGCTACGTCGACGGAAATTTACGACTATCTCCGGCTCCTCTTTGCGCGCTGCGGCCAAACTTTCTGCATCAAGTGCGGCGCGGAAGTCCGTCGTGACAGCCCAGAGGAAATCGCCTCACGCGTCCTCTCTTTCGCCCCGGGTCGGCGCTTCTACGTGATGTATCCGCTCCGAATCGCCCAGGCGCCGGCCGCGACCGGCGGAGCACGCCGCGTCCCCAAGAAAAAATCCCCCACGCCTCCTCAGGAGTCGCTCAAGCTAGCTCTCGGCGACATGCAAAAGCGCGGCTTCAATCGTCTCTATCAAGACGGCCGTGTGCACGAATTCTCCTCGCCGGAAACACTTCTCGATGTGGACTTCTCGAAACCGGTCTACGTTCTGGTCGATCGCCTCTCCGTAAATCCCGAATCGCGCTCGCGACTTACCGACTCCATCGAAATCTGCTATCGCGAAGGCGGCGGAGAAGCTATCCTCGAATTCATCGCCGATTCCGCGGGAAATCGCGCCGAGCGCCTCACGTTCAACGAGCGCTTCGAATGCAAAAACGACGGCACTCTGTATCAGGAACCTGAACCCCGGCTTTTTTCTTTCAATAATCCTTACGGCGCATGCCCGCGCTGCCAGGGTTTTGGAAACACCATCGACTTCGATTTGAATCTCGTCGTTCCCGATTCGAGCAAGTCGCTAGATGAAGGCGCTATCGAGCCTTGGACCAAACCGCGTTTCCGCGCGCTGCTCCAGGATGTAAAGAAATGGGCGCGCGGCCGCGGCATTCCTCTTAACGTCCCCTGGCGCCAGCTCACCGCTGAACAGCGGCGTCTTGTCCTCGAAGGCGACCCCGAAAACGATTTCGAAGGCGTAAAAGGGTTCTTCAACTGGCTCGAACGCAAAAAATATAAATTGCATGTCCGAGTTTTCCTGAGCCGCTACCGCGGCTACGCGACCTGCCCGGAGTGCAGTGGCACACGCCTCCGCCCAGAAGCCCGTGCCGTGCGTGTCGCAGGCCGGTCAATCACCGAAATCACCAAGCTCACGGTGAAAGAAGCGCGCGCTTTCTTCTCCACGCTGGTTCTTTCCGAATTGCAAGCCAAAGTCGCGGAAAAAATCCTCGAGGAAATCCGCAGCCGCTTGCAATTCTTGGATGAGGTCGGCCTCGACTACCTCACGCTCGATCGCCTGACTTCCACTCTCTCCGGCGGAGAATCGCAGCGGATCCAGCTCGCTACGTCGCTCGGCTCGCATCTTGTCGGCGCGCTCTACGTTCTGGATGAGCCCTCCATCGGCCTTCACCCGCGCGACACCCAGCGACTCATCGATATTCTTAAATCCCTCCGAGATCTCGGCAACACGGTTCTGGTCGTCGAGCACGACCCCGACACCATTCGCGCCGCCGATCACGTCATCGATCTCGGCCCCGGAGCTGGAGAACTTGGCGGCAAACTCCTTTTCGCGGGCAACTACGAGGGCATGCTTGCCGACCAGAAATCGATAACGGGCCGCTACCTCAGCGGCGAACTCGCCATTCCCATCCCCAATAATCGCCACAAACCCAACGGCAAATTTCTCCGCCTCTACGGCGCAACGCTCCACAATCTTCAAAATATTGACCTGATGATTCCGCTCGGCACGCTCACCGTCGTAACTGGCGTCAGTGGGTCAGGCAAATCCACGCTCGTTCACGATGTGCTCTATCGCGCGCTCGCCGCAAAACGCACCGGCGGCAGCGTCAAAGAATTCTGTGACCGTTTGGAGGGCGACGCGAACATCCGCGAAGTCGTTATCGTCGACCAATCACCCATCGGCCGAACACCGCGTTCGAATCCCGCCACGTATCTCAAAGCATTCGATGCCATCCGCGAAGTCTTCGCGGCCACGCCTGACGCCAAACGCCGCGGCTTCACCGCCGGCCACTTTTCCTTCAACGTACCCGGCGGGCGCTGTGAAACTTGCCAGGGCGATGGAACCGTCACGGTTGAAATGCAATTTCTGGCTGACGTCGAGTTGGTCTGCGAAGAGTGCCGCGGCACGCGCTTCAAAACCAGCGTCCTCGACGTCCGCTATCGCGGCAAAAATGTTCACGAAGTCCTGCAACTCACCGCTCGCGAAGCCCTCGCTTTCTTCACCGGCGTTCCCAAAGTCGTCTCCAAGCTTCGCATCCTGAATGAAATCGGCCTCGGCTACCTGCGCCTCGGCCAGTCCGCCACGACGCTTTCCGGCGGCGAAGCCCAGCGGCTGAAACTCGCCGCACATCTCGCCCGAACCGAAAACCAGGGCATCCTCTATATCCTCGACGAACCCACTACCGGGCTCCATTTCGACGACATCGCCAAACTTCTCTCCGCCTTCCGCAAACTCCTGGAATCCGGCGCTTCTCTCCTCGTCATCGAGCACAATCTAGACGTAATCAAGTCCGCCGACTGGCTGATCGATCTCGGGCCCGAAGGAGGCGACCAAGGCGGCAAAATTATCGCCACCGGCACGCCTGAGCAAGTTGCCCGCAATCAAAATTCTCAAACCGGACGATTCTTGGCCCGCGTGCTCAATGGAAATGGGCAGGCAAAGCGCCCAGCCAACGGCGCATCCAAGTCCACGATGCCTTCAGGTACAATCGCCAATGGCGCAGGCAATCCTCCGCCCGAACAATGATTCTCCCAAGTTTCGCTAGTCGCATAGCAATTGCGATCCTAATCGTAGGGGCACGGCATGCCGTGCCCGTCTTTGCCTCAACTTTCTCATTCCAATCCTCAATCCAACAAAAATCCACCCCATCCCAAACCCGCACACAGAAGTTAGCCAATCCTCTAAACGATCTTCTCGAGGAAGCTCAACACGACATCGATACCAACCAATTCGAAGCCGCACTCATCCCTCTGCAAAAATTCCTGGCCGAGAAACCCGACATCGCCTGGGCCCACTTCCAACTCGCCTACGCCTACACTGCGCTCAAACGCCCCGACGAAGCCCGCGCCGAATACGAACGCGCCACCACGCTAGACACAAAAATGTCTGAAGCGTTCCTGAATCTAGGCATTCTCCTATCCGAAAAAGATCCCGCCGCCGCCATCGCGCCTCTCCGCAGAGCCGTCGATCTTCTCCCCGCCCAAAGCCGCCCGCGCTTCCTTCTCGGCCACGCGCTCGAGCGCTCCGGCGATATTCCTGCCGCCGTCGAATCCTATGAAGCTGCGTTACGTCTCGACCCTCGCGACGCAGAAACGATTATTCACCTCGGCAATCTCTACATTGGCCTCAAGCGCTATTCTGACGCCGAGACAAAATTTCGGGCCGCGCTGGAACTTGAACCCAAATCCCCGCAAGCACTTCTCGGCCTCGCGCAATCGCTCGACGCGCAAAAAAAAACTGAAGCTGCCGCTGCTTATCGCGACTATCTCGCCGTACAACCGAATACTCCGGGCGCGGAGTCTCGCGCGATCCATCTTCTCATCGAGCAAAAACAATATGACGCGGCTCTCGCGGAACTCGATCGCGCCGACGCTGGCAAGCCTCCCACGCTCGATTCGCTGCGTTCCCGTGCCGACATTCAGATTGCCCAGAAAAAATGGGACGATTCCATCGTCACCCTTCGCAAAGCCATCGCGCTCACTCCCAACGACGCCGAACTTCACGGTGGGCTCGGACGCGTCTATCTTCAAAAGCGCGATTTCACCTCTGCCGAAAAGGAACTAAAGGCCGCGCTGCAGCTCGACAAAGATAATCTCGTCTATTGGAAAGACCTCAGAACCACGTACTACCTCGGGGGAAACTTTTCAGCTACTCTCGCCATGCAGGACTTGATCGCTAAGGTAGAAACACCTGGAGCCGGCGAATGGTTTATCCGCGCTCTCTGCTACGATAAACTGAACCAGCCGAAGCCTGCGCTCGAAGCCTACGAAAAGTTTATCGAGCTCGACCAGGACAAGAATCCCGACCAGGTCTGGCAAGCGCAGCAGCGCAGCAAGGTCTTGCGCCGCATGCTGGATCAGAAAAGGTAATCGCATGGGGCCCCGCGAGGCGCGACGCCTAGCTTTGTCGATCCTGTTGGCCGCGTTATGCGGCGTGGCAGGTGCCGCGGACAAGCTGAGCGAGCTTCAGGCGCGCTTCGACAGCGAAACGAATGGAGTGCACAAGGCGAAAATGCTGCAAAAGCTTGGGGACGCGCAATTCGAGGAGGCCAGCCGCGCGGAGAAGGCCGGTGATTACTCCACTGTTGACCTGATCCTGGAGAAATACAGAGACAACGTGCGCGCCGCATCACAAGTTTTGGAAAAGGAAAATCCGGATGGCGAACGTCATCCGGGGGGCTACAAGCAGCTCGAAATGCACGTCCAAAAGGGTTTGCGCCAAGTGGACGAGATTCTGCTCCTTGCGCCCGCCGAATATAAACCTCCTCTGCTGCTTGTTCGAACCGATCTTCTGACCTTCGACGACGAATTGCTCAGGTTTCTCTTTCCGAGGAAACACGAGAACAAACCGCCGGCGCCCGCGGCTCCCGCAGCCGCTCCCCCCAATCCGGAAGTGCACTCATGAAACTTCGTCTCTGTATTCTGTTCCTGTCCGTTGGCTTCTTTCACGGCGCCACGGACGCCCACCCTGGAGCCCAGACCCAGAAAGATTATCTGTCCTCCATCGAGGCCGACAAAATCCGCGAAGCCGAAACGCCCAACGAGCGCATCACGCTTTTTCTGTCTTTCGCGGATGACCGCATCAAGAAGCTTCAGTACGAATTGGAACATCCATCCGACAATAGGCATGTGGAGATGGTCAATTCTCTCTTGAACGCCTACGTTGGCTGCGTCGATGATGCCGCGGACCTCATCCAGCTCGGCATCGAGAAGCAGCAGAACATTCGCAAAGGCATCGACCTGATGGCTTCGCGCACAAAAGAGTTCCTTGGCATTCTGCAAAAGATTCCGACGGATGCGCCCGACTCCGAACTCTATAAAGACAATCTGGACGACGCCATGGAAGGTACCCGCGACGCCTCCAGGGAAGCGGAAGCCGCCAAGAAAAATGTCGCTCCACCCCCCGTGCGGCGAAAGAAATGACGGCGGCGACCCAAACTCCGCCAGCGCAGCAATTGAGTTTGGTGATGGACGCAGCTCCGCCCATCAAATTAACCCACGCGAAGAAATCTGCCTCAAAAAGGAAGCGCCGGGCGCCGCGCGGCGCGAGTTCTCCAGTCCCTGGTGGCGCAGCGCTTTTTCAGCGTGTCTTCACGCGGCTCGGTTGCGACGGTCGCCCGCCTCGTTTCCGTGTTGAGTATTACCCCTATGCAAGCCTTGTCCTGACCATCCGGCGCCGCGAAGATGTAGTTTTCGTCCGTTTCTCGGATCTGCTGCAGCGCGCTTCACTACCCGTTCTTGAAGGCGCCGCCGCCTTGCTGCTCTCGCGCGTGTATCGTCGTAAAGCGCCTCGCGGATTGGTTGAGCCCTACTTGAGCTATGCGCGCTCCAACCGTACCCGCAGCCGCATCAGCCGCATGCGCCGCGGTCGCGTTCGCCTTGCCTCCACTGGCCCGCGCGGGCGGCACTTCGATCTCGAAAAAATGTTCGACGAGTTAAACGAAACGTATTTCGCCGGGACTCTGCGGCATCCGCACATCGGCTGGAGCACCCGAAGCTGGCGCCGCCAGTTCGGCTGTTACGACCCCGGCCCCAATCAAATCTTGCTAAATCGCCGCATGGATCATCCGGGCGTTCCGCAAGTTGCCGTCGAATACGTCCTCTACCACGAAATGCTGCATGTCAAACACCCCACACGCCGTTCCGGCTGCAGCCTCGTCTCCCATTCTCCCGAATTCCGCGCCGAAGAAAAGCTCTTCGCCGATTTCGTTCGCGCCCGCCGCATCCTCGATCACCTCGCTCGCTGAATTCCCGCTCGGCTATCTTCGTTTTTTTGATTTCTGGGCCGTTGCGGTCCGCCGTCCTGGGCGAACCGCTCTTAGTCCTCACGCCGCTAAACTGAATTCACCGTGTTTCTAGTTCATCCCAAGCCGACGATTTTCGGCAGCTCGTAGTTGTAATAAACGCCGCTTCCCTACGTCTTCGATGTGTGATCCTGCCCGAAACTCTATTTCAGGACGTGCGTTACGGCATCCGCACGTTGCGTTGCAATCTCGGCTTTACCGCCGTCTCCATTCTGGCGCTTGCGCTCGGTATCGGCGTGAATACCGGCACATTCACTGCCTACAAGGCGCTCGTGGGCCGGCCTCTCGATGCACGCGATCCCGGCAGAATGGTCAATCTCTCGCTGACCCTTCAATCGGGTGCCAACGCTTTTTTGTTCAGCTATCCGGACTACGAAGCTTATCGGGACCACCTCCACACCTGCAGCGGCCTCATCGCGTGGTCCAACGATCAACTCACGCTCTCGGACGCGGGCGGCATCATCAGCGAACGCACCGCCGCCGCCGGCACTCTGCTCGGGAGACTGGGGTTGCTGCCTCCGGCCGCGAGCAATGCCGAGTTTGCCGGCACTTTTATCGTTTCGGAGAACTACTTCTCGGTTCTCGGAGTCCCGCCACTGCGCGGCCGCGCCTTTGAATCAATTGTTTCGTCCGAGCTTGTAGCTTCGCCTTCAGTTCTCATCAGTGAGAACTACTGGCAAAAACGCTTTGCCGGCGATCCCGCGGTGCTAGGCAAAACTATCCGTCTCAACGGTACGCCATTTACCATCGTGGGCATTACGCCCCATGACTTCGTGGGCACCAGTCTTGCCGCGCCGGATTTCTGGCTTCCGCTCAGCCTTGAACCGCTTGTTCATCCCGACTCCAACCCGCTTCATGACCGCGAAAACCTGCGTTTGCGCGTTTTCGGCAGACTCGCAGGCGGCGCCGATATCCGCCAGGCGCAAGCGGAGATGACCCTGCTCACGTCTCGCCTCCGCAGCCTGCATAATCCCAACTCGGAATTGAGCCGACCTGCTACCGCAATGCTCACGCCCGGCTCTCCGTTGCCCGGCAAGTTGGCCGCCCCACTCAAGTACACCATTCTGCTCATCATGGTTGCCGCCGGCATGGTCCTCGTCATCGCTTGCGCTAATGTCGCCAGCCTTCAGCTCGCGCGTGCTACAACTCGTCAGAGCGAACTGAGCATGCGTTTATCGCTCGGTGCCAGCCGGGCGCGTCTCATGCGGCAATTGTTGACGGAGAGCGCCTTGCTCGGTCTGCTCGCCGGCCTCATCGCGATGCCTTGTACTTTGGCCATTCTGAAGGCAGGCGCGACCATGTTTAAGCAAGCTTTCCCAGTCGAGATTGGCACGATCGTGCTTCACGTAACGCCCGACCTCAAAGTCTTTGCTTACGTCCTGGCAATTTCCATATTCGCGGGTCTGCTGTTCGGCCTCGCACCGGCCCTGGAAAGCTCGCGGTCCGCGCTCTATTCTGCAATCAAGGGCAATGCAGGAAGCTCACCGGTTCGCAGCCGCCGTCTTCGCGACCTGCTCATCGCCTCCCAGGTCGCCGTCTCGCTAGTGCTTATGATTGCCGGTAGCATGTTGATTCGCAGCTCGCTTCATACCCTTGTGATGCCTACCGGCTACGACGGCAAACACGTCGTCGATCTGGATTTCCGCTTCCCCGAAGGCTCGAAATTTAGCCCGGACCGGAAGATTGCCCTAATGCGCGAAGTCCGCACCCGTGTCGCTGTCCTGCCCGGAGTTGCGGCCATCACCAGTGCTCGTGCCCCAGACGACAGCAACGTTCGAGCCGCCGCCGTCTCGCTCAACGGAGAAAAGCCCTCTTCCAAAAACTTGCAGGACAATCTCTATTACACCTGGGTTCAGCCAAATTACTTCCAGACCCTCGGCATTCCTTTTCTGTCCGGCAGTGAATTTCAACCGCAGACCGGCCAGCCTGAGCGCTCCGCAATTCTCAGCGAATCCGCGGCCAGACGTCTCTGGCCCGGCCGGAACCCAATCGGCCGCGCGCTTCGTTTGGGCACAGACGGGCAGTTCCACGCCAAGGGAGAACTTCTTCCTGACGGACCAACCTGGCAAGTCATCGGAGTGGCGAGCGACACACGCGGCGTTGAGATGGACGGCAGCGATTCGGCACAGGTCTACCTGCCATTGCCCGAAGATCGGCTGCAGGACTATCCAATTCTCATCCGCACACACTCCGACCCGATGCTGGTCAGCCGTGCCATCGACTCCGTGGTCTCGTCCGTCGATTCCAACCTGGTGTCATCCACTTCCACTCTGCAGGAGATGCTTCGCCAGACCCCGCCTTTCCTCGGTTCCGCATTAGCGGCCGCGATTGCCGTCACGGTGAGCCTGTTCGGGCTTCTGCTAGCCGCGATGGGGATCTGGGGTACCGTCAGCTACATAGTCGTTCTCCGCACGCGCGAAATCGGCATCCGCATGGCTGTCGGTGCCCAAAAGCGTGACGTGCTCGGACTGGTCCTGCGGGAAAGCACGTTCCCCGTGCTCTTTGGATTGCTTGTCGGAATGGTGCTCGCTGTTGGAGCCTCTTATTTGCTGCGCGGCATACTTTTTGGACTCCATACCGTCGATGGAATCTCCTTCGTCGGTGTCTCCCTCTTGTTTCTGGCCATCGCTCTGCTGGCCGCTTACCCGCCATCCCGGCGGGCCATGCGCGTCGACCCCATGGTGGCG
>Ga0210410_10006505_pt1 | contig 10163 bp, 7 predicted proteins | sample IncBWC4MmetaG_FD_161058 | JGI IMG/M metagenome (GOLD analysis project Ga0210410, IMG submission 161058) | Forest soil microbial communities from Barre Woods Harvard Forest LTER site, Petersham, Massachusetts, United States - Inc-BW-C-4-M | ecosystem: Environmental > Terrestrial > Soil >... | reverse complement strand
TCGGGCGGGAACTCCGCCGGCAGCGGGTACTTCTCCAACATGACGGTGGGTCCGGACCGGCCCGCGAGTGGTGCGGCGCGCTGCCAGATCTCCTCCGAGATGAAGGGCATCAGGGGATGCAACGCCCGTTGCAGTGCCTCCAGGATCTCCGCCAGTGTCTGCCGCGTGCCGCGCTTGGCTGCCTCGGAGGCGCTCTCCGATTGCAACACCGGCTTGGTCAGCTCCAGGTACCAGTCGCAGAACTCGTACCAGGTGAACTCATACAAAGCCGTCGCGGCGTAGTCGAAGCGATAGTCGGCGAATGCGCTCTCGACCGAGCCCACCATGCGCCCGAAGCGGGAGCGGATCCAGCGATCGGCGATCGAAAGCTCCGCGGAGCCGCGATCGGCGGCACCGAGAGCAGCGGCGTCGCCCACCGACATGTCGACGAAACGCGCAGCGTTCCACAGCTTGTTGCAGAAGTTCCGATATCCCGCGACGCGTGCCATATCGAAACGCAACTCGCGGCTTGGCGAGGCGAGGGCGGCGAAAGTGAAGCGCAACGCGTCGGTGCCGTGAGGGGCGATGCCCTCGGGAAATTGTTTGCGCGTGAACTTTTCCACCTTGGCGGCGAGTTGCGGCTGCATCATGCCGCTGGTGCGCTTGGCGACCAGGGCCTCGAGCTCGATGCCGTCGATAATGTCGAGCGGATCGATGACGTTGCCTTTCGTCTTCGACATCTTGTCGCCGTTCTCATCGAGAATGAGCCCGGTGATGTACACGTCGCGGAAGGGCACGTCGCCGATGAACCGTAATCCCATCATCATCATCCGCGCGACCCAGAAGAAGATGATGTCGAAACCGGTGACCAACACGCTGGTCGGATAGAACTTGTCGAGGCGCGGCGTCCTGTCAGGCCAGCCCTGGGTCGAGAAGGGCCACAGACCCGAGGAGAACCAGGTGTCGAGGACGTCTTCGTCCTGACGCAAAGCCGTGTTGGAGGGCAGGCTATGCTTCCTGCGTACGTCGGCCTCGTCCCGGCCGACGTAGACGTTCCCATTTTCGTCGTACCACGCGGGGATCCGGTGGCCCCACCAGAGCTGGCGGCTCACGCACCAGTCCTTGATGTTGCGCATCCACTCGAAGTAGGTCTTCGCCCAGTTTTCAGGGACGAAGCGGGTACGCCCCTGCTCGACCGCGAGAATCGCGGGCTCGGCAAGTGGCGCGACCTTCACGTACCACTGGTCTGTCAGATAGGGCTCGAGCACGGCGCCGCTGCGGTCACCGCGTGGAACCATCAGCTTATGTTTGTCGACCCGCGCGAGCAGTCCCGCTTCGGTGAGCTCGGCAATGACTCGTTTACGCGCGTCGAAACGATCGAGGCCGCGGAAGCGCTCCGGCACATTGTCGTTGAGTGCGGCTCGTGGCGTGAAAATGTTGATTTGCTCGAGGCCGTGGCGCAGACCGATCTCGTAGTCGTTGAAATCGTGCGCGGGCGTGATTTTCACGCATCCGGAGCCGAACGCGGGGTCCACATAGGAATCCGCGATAACGGGGATGAGCCGGTCGGTGAGCGGCAGGCGCAGCTTTTTGCCGATGAGACGCTGGTAACGCTCATCCTCGGGATTCACGGCCACCGCCGTGTCTCCCAACATGGTTTCGGGACGGGTCGTGGCGACGATGACGTGCCCGGAGCCGTCCTCCAGTGGATAGCTCAAATGCCAGAGGTGGCCTTCCTCCTCTTCACTTTGCACCTCCAGGTCGGAGAGCGCGGTGAGCAGGACGGGATCCCAGTTGACCAGGCGTTTGCCGCGATAGATCAAGCCCTCATCGTGGAGCCGCACGAACGCTTCGACGACGGCGCGCGAAAGTTGCGCGTCCATGGTGAAGCGATCGCTCGACCAGTCCACCGAGTCGCCGAGCCGGCGCATCTGGCCCGCAATCGTGCCGCCCGACTGCTCCTTCCAGTTCCAGACGCGCTCAATGAAGTCTTCCCGGGTGAGATCCGTGCGCTTTTGTCCCTGTGCATTGAGCTGGCGCTCGACGACCATCTGGGTCGCGATGCCCGCGTGGTCCGTTCCTGGCTGCCAGAGGGTGTCGTCGCCTCGCATGCGATGGTAGCGGGTGAGGGCATCCATCAGCGTGTGCTGGAACGCGTGCCCCATGTGCAGGGTGCCCGTTACGTTCGGCGGGGGAATGACAATGGAATACGGTGACCCGTGGCCGCTCGGGGCGAACCAGCCATTAGATTCCCAGCGCTCGTAAATCCGCCGCTCGAGCTCATGCGGCGCGTAGGTTTTTTCCATCGCCGGATTATAGCGATCCGGGGAGGGCCGATAAGGCACGCTGTTCGCAGACAAAAGCCACGCCTTTCGGCTAGGGCGCGCCGCCTGCGTGGTTCTACTCGCCGCGGATGTTATGTGACGCGGGCTGCACTCCCAGCTCGCGATAGGCCTTGAATCGGGCGCGGCCGGCGCGGCGGCGGGTGTCGTCGCCGTCGATGATCTCAACGACACGCGGCGTGCGGGAAAGGCAGGGAGGCAGGTCTGGGGCGAGATTGATGATGACGTCGACGTTTGCCGACAGCGCCACGCCCGAGCTCAGCAGAACAGGGGTATCGGCTGGTGCGCCACTTCCCGAGAGCGCTTCGTGTGGCACGAAGCTGCCGTCGTTGAACACCCAGAGCATCTGGTCGAAGGCTTTCAGCTCGGCGGGGTCCGTGTGCCAGACCAGCACGGTTTGCGAGGCGAGGTAGGCTTTTTCCGCGAGCTTGCAGGCGAGCTTCAGGCGACCCGAGGGGGACTGCCCCTCGAGGATGTAGAAATCGACCCGCCCCTGCCAGTTCCCGGCCGTGCTAGCGCCCGACGCGGCGAGCGGCGATGAGCCGTCGCCGCTCGAGACGGCAGAAGCGGATGTGTCGGCGTTTTCGGCCATGACTCACGCCATTGCGCATCAGCGCGCGGCGCGGTGGATGAGAAAGTCCGCGAGCAACGGAGTCGGCTTCCCCGTGCTGCCCTTCTGCGCACCGCCCTGGTAAGCGATGCCCGCGACGTCGAGATGCGCCCATTTGAGTCCTTGCGTGAATTTGCCCAGGAACGCCGCCGCCGTAATCGCGCCGCCTTCGCGGCCGCCGATATTGGCGAAATCCGCAAAATTACTCTTCAGTTGCTCAGCGTACTCTTCCGTAATCGGCAATTGCCAGGTGCGATCGTCGGCGCGGACTCCGGCATCCACCAGCTCCCGGACGAGTGCGTCATCGTTACCCATGCATCCCGAGTGATGATGCCCGAGTGCGACCACGCACGCACCGGTGAGCGTGGCGATATCCACGACCGCCGCAGGGTTGAAACGACGCGCGTAATGGAGGGCATCGGCCAGAATCAGGCGCCCTTCGGCGTCCGTGTTCAGGATTTCCACTGTCTGTCCCGAGGAGCTGGTGGCGATGTCCCCTGGTTTGACAGCCTTACTGCCCGGCATGTTCTCAACGGCGGCCACGAGGCCGATCACCCGCAGCGGCAATTTCAGCTCCGCGGCGAGGTTCAGCGCAGCGATCACGGCGGCTCCGCCGCTCATGTCGAATTTCATCTCGTCCATCGTCGGCGGATCTTTCAGCGAGATGCCGCCGGTGTCGAAGGTGACGCCTTTGCCTACCAGTACGACGGGAGCTGTGTCCGACTTGGCGCCGCGGTGCTCCAGCACAATGAATCGCGGCGGCTGGGCACTGCCTTGGGAGACTGCCAGCAGGCAGCCCATCTTTTCCTTGCGGATCGCCGCTTCGTCGAGCACCTGCACTCGCAGTGAGGTGTGGCGTTTTGCGACGGCTTTTGCCTGCTCGGCAAGATAGGTGGGTGTACAGACGTTGCCCGGCAGATTGGCGAGATCGCGTTGAATCTTCTGCGCGGCCGAAACGGCGGCACCATGCTCCAGGCCGCGCTCGGTATCCTCGATGCCGCTCTTGCGCACCGGACCGGCGAGCACACGCTGCAGGGCAGGAGACTTGGGCTTCTTGGCGGTCTTGAGATCGTTCACCCGGTACAGTGCGGTACCGACGATTTCGGCCACCGCGCGCCCGAAATAATAGTCATCCAGCTCCTTCGAGTCGGGACGGTCGATGGCGACAGCAGCACTTGCGATGCGGGTGCGGGCGATCGCCGCCACCGCGGCGGCCCACGCCTTGCGCCAGGTCTTGCGCGCGAAATTCTTTTTCGCCCCGAGGCCGGTGAGCAGTACGCGCGAGGACTGGATGCCCGGAAGATCGGTGAGCAGCAGCGTCTCGCCCGAGCGACCCGGAAAGTCGCCGCGTGCCAGCAGTTTTTTTAGTTTTCCAGAGGACGCGGAGTCGACGCTTTGCGCCTCACCCGACAGTTCCCCTTCCTCGAAAATGCCGAGGACGATGCAGTCCACGGCGAGCGTTGCCAGTCCCTTGGTCCAGACCTCAAATTGCATTCGCTCTCCCCTTTAGTGGCCCAGCCCGTACGCTTAACCTGCGGCACATGAGCGCCGCGGCGCGGGAGCATTTAGAATTACCTCTGATCGCGTAGGCACCGCGCCGCATTTCGTGTTGATTCAGCGGCGCGGGCGACGACGAGCGTCGGCGTTCGTGAGTGTAACCTAGGAGCCTGTCTGAGTAATGATCGCCGTAGCGAGGGGTGCGACGCATGCGTCGCACGGGCTGCTCGCGAGAGTTGCCCCGGACCGCCTGTGAGCGCGCGGAGCGCGCGCAACAGCCGGCCAGATCGAGCAGCTTTCTGCGATCGTTTCCCGCGCATAGCCGACGCATATGTAAGGGAAACGATCGCAGAAAGATGCCGATCTGGGGCGGCCGCAGTAGGCGAGCATTGCTCAGACAGGCTCCTAGACACCGCCGCCTTTCCGGTGTGAAAGCGGCCGCCGTAAAGCGGCTATAGGGAAATCGGTTGGGGAAAATTCTCGGACGCTACATTCTGCGTGAAGTCGTGACCGCCTGGCTCGTGGTGACCAGTGTGCTGCTGGTCATCCTGCTCGCGAATCAAGTCGCGGGCGTGCTGGAACGCGCCGCGGTCAATCAATATCCGAAAGGCGTGGTGCTCGAGCTCATCGGCCTCGGCGCGCTGCAGAATCTCAGTCTCCTGGTTCCCTTCGGCCTGCTGCTCGGGGTGGTACTCGCGTTCGGCCGGCTGTACCACGACAGTGAGATGGCCGCGGCGCTAGCCTGCGGAATCCGGCCGGCGAACGTCTATGTGCCTGTCGGGCTGCTGGCGGTGTTCGTCGCGGCAGGCCTCGCCTGGCTCACGCTAGGGCTGGCGCCTGACGCGACGGCGCGTGCGTTGAGTTTGCGCAATGCGGCGCTGCGGGCGGGTCAGTTCGCGCCGATCGCCGCCGGCAAATTCCGCGCTTTTGGCGGCGCGAACGCGGTCGTGTACGCCCAGAATGTGAACAAGGACGGAACACTGGGCAACGTGTTCGTGGAGCGTAATCGCGGCCCGGTAGTCGAGGTGGCGTTGGCACAGCGGGCGCGGCACTCGGTGTCGCCGGACGGTATGACGCACACCATTACGCTCTACGATGGTGAGCGTTATGAAGGGGAGCCGGGAAGCCCTCAATTCCGCATCGTGCACTTTGCCGAGCACACCATTCCTGTGGAGGTGCCGGCGGTCACCGATGTCGTGAAAAATCTCGAGGCGCAACCGAGCCGCTCACTCCTCGAGTCGGTGGATCTCAACAAGCGCGCCGAGTGGCATTGGCGCGTGGCCATGCCTGTGAGCTGCATCGTGCTGACACTGCTCGCGGTGCCGCTATCCAGGCTCAGGCCCCGGCAGGGTCGGTATGCGCGGGTATGGCTCGCCGTCGTGATCTACTTTCTGTATCAGAACCTGATCACCATCGGCAAGGTCTGGATCTCTCGCGGCACGGTGCCGGAGATTGCGGGCCTGTGGTGGACTCACGCGGCCGTGGTGTTGCTCGCGTTGGTTGTGATCCTGGGGCCCACCCTGGGCACCCGCCTGCGCTACCGGGTTCGCGGACTATGACAATCCTGGACCGCTATATCGTGCGCTCCATCCTCGGCTCGGTGCTGTTGGTCATGGCGGTCGTGCTCATCCTGGGCGGACTGTTTATTTTCATCGATCAACAGGACGACATCGGCGTGGGTCACTACACCGCGGCCGAAGCTGTCTGGTACACGCTTCTCAACCTTCCGCAGCAGGCGTTCGAGCTGCTGCCGATCACGGTGCTCATCGGTTCCCTGCTCGGGCTGGGCTCGCTCGCGCGTGGCAGCGAGTTGACTGTCATTCGCGCGACCGGCGTCTCGATCGTGCGCCTCGCGGGTACGGCACTCGTCGCGGGGCTGCTCCTCATCGGCGTCGAAGTGCTGCTCGGGGAGTTTCTCGCTCCGCCGTTGCACGTCGCTGCGCGCGAGCAGAAGGCCTTCGCCAAGTTCACCAACATCAGCTTCGGTGGCGGCGGTGCTGCATGGGTACGTGACGGAAACCTGATCCTCAACGTCGCACGACAGTCGGGACAGCGGCAGTTCGGCGGTATTCAGATCTTCGAGCTGTCTGCCGATCATGGCCTGGTCGCGCTCGGTCATGCCGGCAATGCCACGGTTGGATCCGATAAGAAATGGCTGTTGGGCGATTACACCGAATCACGTTTCGCGGCCGACTCGGTCGAGGCGCAGTCGCCGGGCCGGCGAATCCTGGAATCGAATGTCACACCAGGATTCCTGGGGCTCGCCTCGCAGGACCCGCAGCAGCTCACCAGCCGCGCACTGTGGCAACTGATCCAGTACTACCGGAAAAACTCGCTGGACCCGAGTCAGTATCTGTTCGCATTCTGGTCGCGGATCGCGCGTACCGTGGCGATTGGCTTCTCCGTGCTGCTGGCTATCCCCTTCGTGCTCGGCTCGCTACGCTCCTCGGGCGCAGGGACCCGGACGATGATGGGGTTGCTGTTGGGCATCTGCTTCTTCCTGGTGCAGCGGCTGATCGAGAGCGGCACCGTCGTTTTCGCCCTCAATCCAGTGATATTGGCGTGGATCCCCACTGCAGCGATGGGGATGGTGACCCTGTTGTTGTTGGCCCGGGCGAAGTAAAGGGCGGCGTCGAGGTCGGCAGGCCGCAGCCTGGCTCGCCTTACCTGCCTGAGGCGCTCGTGCGGTGTTGGGGCAGCCGGTTGTCGAGCACGACCCAGCTCAACCTGCTGCTGAGCCAGGTCTGGTCTTTGGGCCGGACGCTCTCAGGGTCGTCCAGGCTGCAGATCGTCACGTCGATTTCGTTCGGGAAATCTTCCGTCTCGAAGGTCAACTGGGTGCCGCACTGCGCGCAGAACGAGCGGGTGCCTCGGCGAGTCGACTTGAAGCGTGTCGGCTCTCCTGCGGTGAAGCGGAACTGTGAGCGTTCGAGACTGAACCAGGCCACACAAGCGGCGCCGGTGGTGCCACGACAGATTGCGCAGTGGCAGCTCGTCTCTTGAAATGGGGTGCCGGTGGTTTCGTAGCGGATCTGGCCGCAGAAGCAGCCACCATTGCGAGTCGTGCCCATTGCAGTAATGCCTCGGTGGGTTCCGGGAGTCAGACGGGGTCCTCTATGGTACTCGCGATCCGGGCCGCCGGATGTTCTATGCTTTCGGTATGGAAAGCGATGCCCTGCGGGGATTCATTGAGCGATACCCCCGGCTGTTCGTGCTCACCGGAGCGGGTTGCAGCACGGATTCGGGCATTCCGGATTATCGGGATGCCGACGGTGGCTGGAAGCGTACGCAACCTGTGCAGTTCCGTGCGTTCATGGATGAGTTGTCGACGCGCAAACGGTACTGGGCTCGGAGCCTCGTGGGTTGGCGGCGCATTCGACGCGCCCGGCCCAATGATGCTCATAGGGCGTTAGCTGCCCTCGAGCAGCGTGGCGGTGTTGCGCTGCTGGTTACCCAGAATGTCGATCGTCTGCATCAGGCCGCGGGCAGTACTAACGTAGTCGATCTCCACGGGCGGCTCGACCTGGTGCGCTGTATGGGATGTGGGCGGCGGCTGCCTCGAGAGGAGCTGCAACAGGAGCTGCTGGCGCGCAATCCGGACTGGATCGACCTCGACGCGCGTGAAGCACCGGATGGGGACGCCGACCTCGATGGGTTGGATTTTTCGACTTTCGAGGTGCCCGCTTGCGCGGTTTGTGGCGGGTTGTTGAAACCCGACGTTGTGTTTTATGGGGAGAGTGTGCCGCGAGAACGGGTGGAGATAGCGATGCAAGGGGTGCAGGATGCCGACGCTATGCTCGTGGTGGGGTCGTCACTGATGGTGTACTCGGGATACCGGTTCGCACGCGAAGCGGCGGCCGCGGGCAAACCCATCGCCACGGTGAATCTCGGCCGGACGCGGGCGGACGATCTGTTTTCGTTGAAGGTGGCGCAGTCGTGCGCGGCGGCGTTGGCCTTTCTGCTCGAGAACTCGCGAGTGGCATGAGGTATTGGTCCGCCCCCGAGCGGGAGCGCGCCGTCTTCGTCTCAGGGCGCGTCAGCCGCCTTATCCGCCTTTTTCCCGCCCTTCGCCTTATCCGCGCCCTTATCAGCCTTCTTAGGCGGCTCGACCGGCTTGAGCAGATCATCCATGGAATGGAAGATGGAGTCGTACTTGTAGGACGGGAGCTCGTATTCCCAACCCTGAAGCTGGGTAGTGAGCTTCTGCGCTTCGTCCGCGGTCTCCTTGGCGGTCGAGTGGACGATGATCGTAATAAGATCGTGTGTGCCGTCTTTGCGTCCCGCAATATCGAGATCGAGACCGTCGAAGGTGTGGTAGATAGCGTGCGACACTTTCGCATCGCCGGGCGCAGCCGTCTTGTGCACGTCGTCGAACGTCATCCCACCCAGCGCACCCGCGATCGGATCCGCGGCGACAGGGCTCGAGAGCTCGCGCCCCTTCGGGATGTTGCTGACAGTGAAATCTGTCTGCTCTTTCTTCTCGCGCGACACGGTATAGGCCGGCGCCTCGGCGGGCTTCTCTTCAACCGATTTCACCCGCTCCTGGTGAATGTCGATGAGCGTGTGATCGAGCCAGCGCTTCGGATCGCCCTCCACGGAGAGTGACGGCGCCGCCAGGAGCGCCTGCTGGGTCGTCGGTACGCGGACGTACCCTGACTTGGCACTCGAGGACTTCCCGATGATGAGCTCATAGACTTTTGTCGGTGTGACCACGGCGACCCGCGTCCCGGTGGCTTGCGGCGAAGTCGTGTCTTCGACACCCAACTGCGGATAGTTGGCCGGAGTGTGGGTCTTCTCCTCGACGACGTTCAAGGCGCCGAGGTCGAGGAGGAATTTGCGGACCTTGCCGGAGTCGGCAGGGTAGTCGCGCTCGCCGACCATCCAGTCGGAAGTGCTCTTCTTCAGCGTCGCGTGGGTTTCGTCGCCCTTGGTGAGACGGATCTCCGTCACCGTGTTTAGAGCGCCTTCGAGGCCTGGCAACACCAGGTCACCCGCCATCGTGGCACGGTCGAGGTGCCGTTTCGAGGACAACCAGATCGCAAAAGCAATGACGGCGACTCCTGCCCCGAGCAGGATGGCGACACGACGGGGGGTCATGGGTTGTTTTCCTTGTTGGTCGCTGACGACGTTCGCTGCCGCCTGCGGCCGACCGCGATGAGCAGCACCACGACGGCGAACAAAAACGGCACCACCACGATATTCAGAATCTTCAGCTCATTGCCCAGGCCTTTGATTTCCGCATCCAGTCCGGCGCGCACCTGGCGCAGCTGTTTGCGGATGCTGACCTTTTCATCCTGGAAGCGATCGAGCTCTTTCTCCTGCTCAGGAGTCAGAATGATGGCGGACTTGTCGCTGCGCTTGGATTGCAGCGTCTGAAGCTTCTCCTCAGTTTCATGCAGCTTCTGCTCGAGTTGCTGTTCCTCAGCATGGAATCGCTCGTCGGCGACGTGGCGAAGTTTTTCGACGCGCTCGAACGGCCGCGTGAAGGTCGCGCGCCCACGCACGCTGATGAGGTCGGTGCTCCCCGAGAGATTGTCGAGTGAGTTGAGTACCAGGTCGCCGTTGCTGGCCCAGGCCTGCGCGACCTGTTGGCCAAAGAAGTTCTGCTCGTGCACCCACATGAAGTCCGACAGCAGGTCGGTGTCGGCAAACACGATGAGGTTGAGAGGCTTCACGGACTCTTTGAGAGCCACCTGTCCCGGGGCAAGTGTGACGCCGCTGGGCGGTCCGCTGGG
>Ga0210410_10006504_pt1 | contig 10164 bp, 9 predicted proteins | sample IncBWC4MmetaG_FD_161058 | JGI IMG/M metagenome (GOLD analysis project Ga0210410, IMG submission 161058) | Forest soil microbial communities from Barre Woods Harvard Forest LTER site, Petersham, Massachusetts, United States - Inc-BW-C-4-M | ecosystem: Environmental > Terrestrial > Soil >... | reverse complement strand
CTGGGCGGCGCGCGGATACCGAATCGCTGCATCGTTCAGATGGAGAGCTCGGCCCTGCGCATGCCATTCAAGGAACTGCACAAGGAGTTCCAGGAATGCCATGAGCTGCGCGACTGTGTATTGCAGGGAGTGCAGAGCCAGAGCGCAATCCTCGGACAGCTAGCGGGCTGCAATCGTTTGCACGAGGCCGAGGCGCGCTTGGCGCGCTGGCTGCTGATGGTACGGGACCGCACGGAGGTTGACACCTTTCTCCTGACGCAGGAGTTTCTGGCCGTCATGCTGGGCTCGCGGCGCACGACCGTAACGGCAGCGGCCGGAGAGCTACAGCGCAAGGGACTGATCCGCTACAGCCGCGGCCGCATTCACATTTCGAATCCCGAAAGCTTGCAAAACATAGCGTGCGAGTGCTACGGCACAGTCCGCGAATTGTATGGAAGCTTTTACTGCGGCGCGCCGGAGCTGGACGATAACGCGCGGCCGAGCTTCGCGTAGAGCTTTGGCGGGGCAGTCCTCGTTTGCCCTAGATCCAAGGCTTGAGGTGAGAGACTCCGCCTTGGGGTATGATTCTCAGGAATCATGCAGGGCGGATAGGCGGCGGGACCAGGGTTAGGGAATGTCGTCGCGGTCTGCCCATTCGAGGCAGGCCGGAATGATTCTGCACACACCGAGGAAGCGTCCAGCACCGTGGCTAACGCGGCGGCAGAGCGTGCGGCGCGCATGGAGGCTGCCATTTGTTGCGATTGAGTGGACGTGGGAGTGGGCGGCGTACGCGCTGAGCAACTGGGCGTTTCTCGAAGTGCTGGAGTATTTGAGCAGCTTCTCCGTACTGATCGCGGTGATCTTCTATTTCTCGGAATCCGGCGATCGCGTGAAGGCGCGCCACTACCAGGCCTGGCAGGTAATCAACACGGCGCAGGGCAAGGGAGGCAGCGGCGGGCGGATCGAGGCGCTGCAGGAACTCAATGCCGACAAGGTCCCGCTGGTTGGCGTGGATGTGTCCTCTGCCTACCTGCAGGGGCTGCGGCTGGAGCACGCGAGCCTGGTGAGGGCCGATTTCAGCTCGGCAGATCTGCGGACCAGTGACCTGGCGGGTTGCGATCTCACGCTGGCCAATTTGAGTAACACGAACTTCCGGTTGGCGTTGCTGAACCATACGGTGCTGGCGAACACCGATTTGCACGATGCCGACCTGAACGGCGCGGACTTGCGCGGCGCGGACCTGTCGGGCGCCATGCTCGATGGCGCGGATCTTCGGCTTGCCAAGCTCGAAAACATTCGCTGGCAGACCATCCGCAGCATTAGGGGTGCGAATGTTGCGGGAGTGGAGAGTGCGCCGTCGGGGTTCCTGGAGTGGGCACGGTCCAGGGGCGCGGTGGAGCAGCCGGGTGGGGATCAATGACAGAGCGCGTATGGCGTGCCCGCGGGATTGATCCCGCCAGGCGTCGAGAGCCGTGCTTTACGATAAGAACAGCGTGCAAACGATCCGAGTCGACACACCATCCGCCCGTTACGACGTAATTGCGGGAAGCGGTTTATTGGCAACTCTGGCGCCGCGCATCGCGCGAATTGCGGGCCGGCTTCCTCGCAGAGTTTTTGTGCTTACGTCTCCCGAGATCTGGGGATTGTGGGGCGAGACGTTCCAAGCGTCATTCGTTGACCCGCCGATTACCCTGTTTCTGCAGCCGGGCGAAAAGCACAAGACCATGGCCAGCGTGGAAAAGCTGCTGCGGCAGATGATCGCCGCCGGCGGCGATCGCGGTTCCCTCCTGATTGCATTCGGAGGCGGCATTGTGGGCGACGTTGGCGGGTTTGTGGCCGCGATCTTCATGCGGGGCATTCCGTATGTGCAGGTGCCAACTACCTTCCTGGCGCAGGTTGACTCGTCCGTCGGCGGGAAAACCGGAGTGAATCTGCCCGAGGGAAAGAACCTCGTGGGCAGCTTTCATCACCCGCTTGCTGTGTTTGCGGATACTGGCGTGCTGGGCACGTTGCCCGCACGAGAGCTGCGATCGGGATTGATGGAGAGCGTCAAGGCCGGCATTATTCGCGACCGCACGCTGGTGCGTTTCATGGAAGAGCATGTGGACGATATTTTGCGGCGCGACAGCCGGGCGCTCGAGAAGGTGATTGCGGCCTCGATCAAGATGAAGGCCGAGGTGGTTAACCGCGACGAGCGCGAGACAGGCCTGCGCATGATTTTGAACTTCGGCCATACGCTGGGACATGCCATCGAGCAGGTGACGCGCTACAAGGTGTTGTTACATGGCGAGGCGGTGGGTTGGGGCATGGTTGCGGCGCTTCACCTTGCCAGGCGGCGGGGAACCATTTCGAGCGGCCAGGCGGAGCGGCTGGAGAACTTGATTCATCTCTACGGGCCGTTGCCACCACTGAAGCTGCGCGCGTCGAAGCTGGTGTCAGCCAGCGGGGCCGACAAGAAGAACGTGGGCGGGGTCCGGCGCTTTGTGCTGCCGGTGGGGATTGGCGATGCCGGTGTGGTTGAGGATGTAACAGCTGCCGAGTTGGAGGCAGCAGCGAGCTACATGCTGTCGCACGCGGCAGAGAGACGCGCATGAGCGAGGTCTCAGGCACGAGAGCCGCCTCTGGCGCGAAGCCTGCTGGCGCCGAGGATGAATCGGCTGCCGCGCAGATGGTGCGGCAAATGTTCAACTCCATTGCCCCGCGCTACGATCTGCTGAATCACGTGCTGAGCGCCAATGTGGATCGCCTGTGGTGGAGACGGGCGGCAGCTCGGTTTCGCAGCGTGCTGGCGGATCCCGATGCGGCGGTGCTGGACATCTGCTGCGGCACGGGCGATATGACGATGGCACTTCTGAAGCATCGGCCCGATGGTGCACGGCCGGTGCTGGCCGCCGATTTCGCGCGAGAAATGCTGGTGCGTGGCGCGCGCAAGTTTGAGGGGCGAGGGGCAGTGGCAGTGGAGGCTGACGCGCTGCATCTGCCCCTGCGGGCCGAATCGCTCGATCTGATTGTTACCGCATTCGGCTTCCGCAACCTTGCCAATTACGAAGCCGGGCTGAGCGAATTTTTCCGGGTGCTCAAACCTGGGGGGCAACTGGGGATTCTGGATTTCAGTGAGCCAGGCGGGCTCATAGGCAAGGCGTATGCGGTTTACTTTCGGCGAGTGCTGCCCGCTATCGGCCGGTTGATCTGCGGAAAAGACGGACCATACGCTTATCTTCCCTCGTCGGTCGGCCGTTTCCCGGCACCGGCAACGATGTGCGCGTTGATGCAGACCGTTGGGTACCAGGACTGCTCATGGCAGCCGTATACCTTCGGCATCGCGGGACTTTACACGGCGACAAAGCCGGTCGTAGTAGGCTGAATTCGCATGAGCTCACCAGCGCAAAACCCGCCTGAATACTCCGCAGAAAAGCGCCGAGTGGCGCTGCACTCGATGCTGGTGGCGGTGGCCATGACGGTGCTCAAGTTAGCCGCCGGCCTTTTCTCCGGGTCTCTGGGTGTGCTGTCGGACGCGGCTCACTCAGGGCTCGACCTTGCGGGCGCAGCGCTCACGTTTCTCTCTGTGCGCGTCTCCGACAAGCCAGCCGATGAGGATCACACGTACGGGCACGGAAAGGTTGAGAACATCTCTTCGTTTGTGGAAGCCGGCCTGATGGCCGTCTCCTGCGCCTGGATCATCTGGGAGGCTCTTTCCCGGATGGTGAATCACACGGTGGAGCTGCATCATTCGATCTGGCCGGTGCTTGTGCTGTTGACATCGATTGCGGTGGACTACTGGCGGTCGACCCAATTGCGCGAGGTGGCTCGGCGGACGGGATCTCCCGCCCTGGCCACGGATGCATTTCATTTTGCTTCGGACATCTGGTCGACATTGGCGGTTCTTGTGGGCCTCGGAGCCAGCTGGATCGGAACCGCCTACCGAATCGACTGGCTGCGTTACTCCGATCCTTTTGCGGCTATCGTTGTGTCACTGATGATCCTGCGTTTGACGCTGCAGCTGACCCGCGAGACGGTAGGAGCATTGACCGATCAGATCCCCGCCGAGACCCGCAAGCGCGTGGTGAGTGAGGTGGCGAGAGTAGAAGGCGTCCTGGCAGTCGAGCAAGCGCGTGTTCGGCGGTCGGGGGCAGCCTACTTTGCCGATTTGACGCTGGCACTTCCGCGACGCTCGACCTTTGAGCATACCGACGAACTGGTGCGATCGGCCACGGAGGCCGTGCACCGGGCTCTGCCGCAGGCGGACGTGGTAATTCACACCGTCCCGCGCACCGATCATGCGGAAAGCATCTTCGACCGCGTGCGCGCCGTGGCTGCCCGCAACAACGTCTCGGTGCATGAGTTGAGCGTGCAGTCGCATCATGGCCGGTTGCGGGTGGAGCAGCATGTGGAGCTCGACGAGAATATGCCGTTATTGGAGGCGCATAATTTTGTCAGCGCAATGGAGGCCGAGATTCTGCGCGATGCGCCGGAGATAGACTCGGTATTGACGCACATCGAGAGCGAGCCAGCGACAATCGAGGAACCGCAGGAGATCGGGATAGACGATCGCCGGATCGAGAAGGTGCTGCGGAGGGCGGCGGCGCAGATCCCGGAGATTGTGGATGTACATGAGCTCACGGTGCTGCGGGCTGGCGACCATATCGATGTGTCGTGCCACTGCACCCTGCCCGATCAACTGAGTATGCTGCACGTTCACGGGGTGATCACGGCGCTGGAAGATCACTTCAAGGCCGAATGCCCAGAGGTGTCGCGGGTCACAATTCATCCCGAGCCTGTAACGGATAACACGCGATAAAGGGAGTCCGAGCATGATTGCTTACAGTGAATGGAAACAGGAAGAAGTATACGAAGGCAGCACGGAAGACGGGAATATCGTTACCTTCGATGCGGACGCAGCGCACAAGTTCGGGCCAAGTCCGATGCAGGCAGTGCTGATGGCGCTGTGCAGTTGCACGTCGGTCGACGTGGTTTCAATCCTGAAGAAGAAACGGCAGGACCTCACCGGGCTGCGGGTAACGGCGAACGCCGCGCGGGCCGAAGACTGCCCAAAGATATTCACGCACATCGTGCTGACGTATGCAGTGCGCGGCAAGTTGAGCCGAAAGGCCGTGGAAGACGCAGTGAGTCTTTCGAAGAACAAGTATTGCTCGGTTTCGAAAATGTTGGAAAAGGCGGCGATAATCGAGTACGAGATCGTCTATCCCGATGGAGAACCTGAGCCATGAGCGTGCGCCGGCCGCTGGTGAACCTGTTTCAAGTGGCGTTACTGGTGATGGGCCTGTTGGCCATCGGCCTTCTTTCGGCCATTACCACCATGCACTTTGCGATTCATGGGGCGGAGGTGCAGGTGCCCGCATTGAAGGGCATGACCGTGGCCGATGCGCGGAGCCAAACTGCCGGCCTGGGACTGAACCTGGCTGTGGACAACCGCTACTACTCATCGGGCGTGGCCGCGGGCCACATTCTTACTCAATCTCCGCCCGCGGGAACCGTGGTGCGTCGCGAGTGGAAGGTGCGCGTCTCAGAGAGCCTGGGGCCGCAAAAGGTGGAGGTGCCGGACACGGTGGGGATGGACCAGCGACTGGCAGCATTGAAGCTGCGACGCATGGGACTCGCCATTGGCACGACGGCGCACTTCCCTTTTGAAAAAGCACCGGAGGGCAAAGTGCTCGCACAGGATCCGCCGGCCCATGCGCAAGGAATCGAAGGACCCAGCGTCAACCTGCTTGTGGCAGCGCCCACACAGGATCCGCCAGATGGATACCTGATGCCCGACCTTATCGGCATGCCGATCGTTGCGGCACAATCAGCGCTTGAACGTGTTGGAATCAAGACAGCGCCGCCGGCCTACATGGACGTGCACGTGCCTCCGGTGGGAGAGGGCAGCGCGCTTCCGCAGGTCCCTCAGGCGCCCGGGGCGGTGATCGGGCAGAAGCCAGCGGCAGGATCGCGCGTCGACCAGTCGACGCAAATCACGCTGACTGTCGCGCGTTGATTGCTCCACAGCAGCATTCGGCTAGATCTAATGCCAAGACATGGATCTGATATTCGAAGAGCGCGCTTGGCCAGCATGAGTGCGCCGGAGAGCGCGGGATTGTCGCACGCGTGGCGCGCGCTGCGGCATCGCAACTTCCGTCTCTTCTTCGGTGGCCAGAGCATCTCTCTCATCGGCACCTGGATGACGCGCGTGGCCACGTCGTGGCTCGTCTACCGTCTCACGAAATCACCGCTGCTGCTCGGCACCGTGGGATTTGCGGGACAGATTCCCACATTTCTGCTGGCGCCGCTGGCGGGCGTGATCGTGGATCGAATCGACCGGCGCAAGGTGCTGGTGTGGACGCAGACCCTCGCCATGGCGCAGTCATTGCTGCTGGCCTGGCTGACGCTGTCCCGCCGCATCAACATTACGGAGATTTTGATTCTGAGCTCCTTTCAAGGCGTGATCAACGCATTCGATATGCCGGGGCGGCAATCGTTCATGATCCGCATGGTGGAGGAACGCGCCGACCTGTCGAATGCCATCGCCATCAATTCCTCCATGGTCAACGCCGCGCGGCTATTGGGGCCTTCACTGGCCGGCATATTGATCGCGGCCACGAGCGAGGGCTGGTGCTTTCTGATTGATGGCATCAGCTACGTTGCCGTGATCGCATCGCTGTTGATGATGCAGCTGCCGCGCGAGACCATTGAGATCAGCGGCACAACCATGGTGCAGCAGCTGCGTGAGGGCTGGGTTTACGTTGCGCAATCGGTGCCGATTCGGGGCATCCTACTGCTCTTTGGATTGATCAGCCTGATGGGCTGGCCATTCATGGTCCTGATGCCTGTGTTCGCAGCACAGGTGCTGCACGGAGGCCCTCACACCCTGGGGTTCCTGATGGGTGCGGTGGGCGTGGGATCGCTAACGTCGGCGCTCGCGCTGGTAGTCAGGCGGTCTGTGCGCGGGCTGACCAGGGTGATTCCCATGGGGGCGTTCCTCTTCGGAGCGGGACTTGTGGGTTTCGGGTTCTCGCAAAACCAGTGGCTGTCGATGGCGCTGATGCTGCTTACCGGCTTCGGCATGATGCAGGGCGTGACGTCCAGCAATACCATCCTTCAAACGCTGGTTGACGAAAGGATGCGCGGCCGCGTAATGAGTTACTACACCATGGCGTTTGTGGGAATGGCGCCGTTCGGTAGCCTGCTGGCAGGCACGATGGCGCATGCCATTGGAGCGCAGCGCACAGTTATCATCAGCGGCGTGGCTTGCATTGTCGGAGGGCTGTGGTTCTCGAGCCGGCTCGGCGCCATTCGGCGCGAGATGCGGCCGATCTACGAACGGCTGGGCATTGTGCCGCAAAGACCAACCGCCGTTGAGGAGAACCCGCTGGATTAAGGCGCGGAAAGTTGAAGCGACGGATCGCACATTTTGCGGGATCGATGAGGTAGCATTTCGATTGGTTGACGAGGATTGCTTGCGATGGGATGGAACGAGGACCTGGAAAGAATCGCGCTGCAGGAACGAGAGCTGGTTTTACCGCGGCTCGATGCGGAGATAGCGTGGGAGATCGGTTTGCGGCTGCGCGCCATGGCGCATGAGCGCGGTCTGGCAGTCGCAATTGACGTGCGCCGCTTCGGGCAGCCGCTCTTCTACGCGGCGATGGAAGGCACCACCCCCGACAACGTGGAGTGGGTGCGGCGCAAGAACAATGTGGTTTCGCGATTCCACTACAGTTCCTACTACGCGGGGATCAAAGAGAAGATCAAGGGGCAAACGCTGGCGGAGACACAGGGCCTCGCCATCGCGGATTACGCAACACACGGCGGTGCTTTTCCTCTGCGTGTGGCCGGAGCAGGCGTAGTAGGCAGCGCAACGGTCTCCGGTTTGCCGATGCGGGCGGACCACGAACTCGTGGTCGAGGCATTGTGCGCTGTGCTGGCGCGGAGTTATGCGGATTTGAAACTGGCGACGGACTAGCTCGATTTTTCGAGCATCGCCACGAAGAATCCATCGGTTCCGGCGGCACCCGGGAAGAGCCGTAGATAGCCCTCCGGCGTTAGGCTTGCCTCGAGAATGTTGAATCCAGCGTCTGTCAGGATGCGCTCCTGCCGCATCGCCTCGAGTCGAGCTGCGAGGGGGATGACTCGCGCAACTGGATGGCATTTCAGAATTGCAGCGACCACGTGCTCGTTCTCTTCAGGTTCGAGAGAGCAGGTGGAATAAACCACGCGGCCGCCGGGTTGCGCCGCATGCAGTGCGTTTTCGAGAATCGCGGCCTGGCGTTCGGCTTGCCGCGCCAAATCGCTGAGCTGCAGTCGATACCGAATCTCGGGGTTGCGTCCCAGAGTTCCTGTGCCACTGCAGGGTACATCCGCGAGCACCAGGTCGTACGCGGCTTCGTCATGGAGGTACCTGGCATCGGTGAGACGGCACTGAACGCGATTTGCAAGAGGTGCCAGGCGAGTACTTAGCGCCTCAAGACGCTGCGGGTTTGCCTCTAAGGCGAAAACACGGGCTTGCGGATTGCGCTCGGAGAGAATCAGGGTCTTGCCGCCAGGCGCGGCACAGCAGTCGAGTATCTGGCTTCCCTGCCCCGCGATCTCGGCGACAAGTTGAGAGCCTTCGTCCTGAATGCGCATGCGGCCTTCGCGGAAAGCGACCGTCGCAGTGATATCACCGGAGTCGACGATGCGGGCGCCGGTGAGCAGCGAACCTGACGACAAGCGAACACCCGTTCGGGCAACTTCCTCCTCGACCTCCGGGCTTTGCATCCGCATTGCAAGCGTGGGCTGCAGTTGTCCATGTGCGCAGATCCCACAGGTTGTGTGAGCCCCGAAGAACGACAGCCAGCGTTCCCGCATCCACGCCGGATGTGCCCGCAGATCCCGCGATGCGTCGGGGCGCGGTATCACTTCCTCGCCGGCCTGCCCGGCGAGCCGTCGCAGAACCGCATTTACCATCGCAGAGGCAAAGCGATGGCCGGATAGCTTGGTAAGCTCGACGCTCTCGTCAATGGCCGCCGAGGCAGGAATACGGTCAAAATGCAAAAGCTGAAAGGCGCCAAGACGAAGCGCGATCAGCACCTCGGCATCGAGCTTTGCATTGGGGCGTTTAAGCAGAGGACGCAAGCGATCATCGAGGGTGAGTTGCCAGCGCAAAACTCCGAGGACGAGAGCCGTAGCGAGATTCCGATCCTGCATACTTAAAGCGGATACGGCCCATCCACGCAGCAGATCATCGGAGTGTCCGTGCCCGCGTTCCACAGAGAGCAGGATGTCGAATGCGCTCTTGCGAGCTGGAGAAACAGCCACCGTCTCACCCCAGCCTGAACTGGGACTGCGGTGTAAGCGGGAATCCGCGCAGGAACTCCGACGCCTTCATGCGCTTTTTGCCCTCAAGCTGCACCTCGATCAATTCCAGCCACGTGGATTGGGAGCAGGCTGCGAATAGTCGGGCATCGCGCGCTACAACCTGGCCGGGCACACCTGAAGCGGCCTCAGCCCACGATCCGACGTGAGCAACCTCCATGCGATGCACGATGAGATTCTTTCCGTTGAGAGTTGTGAACGCGCCGGGCCAGGGCTGAAAGCCGCGCCAGCGATTCGTCAATTCTGTCGCAGTGCGCGCGGTGAAATCCATGCGGCCGTCTTCGCGTTGCAGGATCGGAGCGAGCGTCGCGCGGGCATGGTCCTGGGGCTGGGGAGTGATGTCGCCGGAGGCAAGTCCTGCCAGCGTGTGCACCATCATCGGCGCACCGCCGATCGCAAGATCCTCGAGAAGATCGACAGCCGTCTTGTTGGAATCGATCGCGAGCGCCTGCTGCAAAAGGATTGGGCCGGTGTCGAGGCCTGCTTCCAGCAACATCGTCGTGTTGCCGGTAACGGTCTCGCCCATCGCGACCGCCCACTGGATTGGCGCGGCGCCGCGGTATTTGGGCAGCAGCGAGGCATGCAGATTGATGCAACCGTAACGCGGCAGCGAAAGCATCCACGGAGGAATGATGCGGCCATAGGCAACCACGACGACCGCGTCCGGCGCGATGGCTTCAAGCTTTGCGCGAAACTCGGCGTTGTTGCGGATCTTGTCAGGCTGCGTTACCGGAAGGCCCACGTCCCCTGCAAGCCGTTTGACCGGGGGCGCGGCGAGCTCCTGAGTGCGGCCCGCGGGACGGTCCGGCTGCGTCACCACCAGCGAGATTTCGT
>Ga0210410_10006500_pt1 | contig 10168 bp, 5 predicted proteins | sample IncBWC4MmetaG_FD_161058 | JGI IMG/M metagenome (GOLD analysis project Ga0210410, IMG submission 161058) | Forest soil microbial communities from Barre Woods Harvard Forest LTER site, Petersham, Massachusetts, United States - Inc-BW-C-4-M | ecosystem: Environmental > Terrestrial > Soil >... | reverse complement strand
CTACAAAGGCGCTCCCATCGCTTACGCCGTTTTGCCTTCCTCGCTCTGCCAGCCCTGCGGCGGGCAGATTGGGGACTTCACCGCCGTTTATGCTCACGAACTTGCGGAGGCTTCTACGGATAAAGTTCCGGGCCAGGGCTGGGTGGCCGATGACGGCGAGGAAAACGGAGATTTGGAAGCCTGGATTTTCTTTGGCTGGGGTCCGCCCGAAGATCCACAACGTTACAATCTGCAGGGCTATTACACCAACGAACGGGGAAACACCGTCGGCGCCTGGCGCGCGGCCCCCTGAAGTCGCGTACTAACCTGCGCAACTGTTAGCGTGCGGAGCGACCCTCAAAGTTTGCTCTAGGCCACGCAAGCTGGCTCACGACTGGCCCAGCGGCAGGAAATACTGTGTTCCCTTCACGGGGTCCTGAAGGCGGCGAAGAAGCTGCTGCAAATCCTCGCTGCGCTCCACGAAATCAATTTCCGAAGTATTGATGACCAGCAAATCCGAGGCGGCGTAGCGAAAGAAAAAGTGCTCGTAAGCCCGCGCGACTTCCTCGATGTATTCAAGTGAGATTTGCGTCTCGTCGCGCGAGGCTTTTTTGGCGATGCGCGCGCGCAAAACCTCGGGTTTTGCCTGGAGGTAAATAACCAGATCCGGCGGCGGGATATCCGCGGTCAGCGCCTCGTAATATCGCTCGTACAGCTTCAACTCTTCATCGTCAAGATTCAGGTTGGCGAAGATGCGGTCCTTCTCCATCAAATAATCCGCGAGAATCGGCCCCGGCGCTTCGACGGCCAGCGCTTCGCGCAGCCGCTTCTGCCGCTCAATCAGAAAATACATCTGCGCGCGCAGCGCCGAACCAGGCTTTTCTTTGTAGAACTCGGCAAGGAAAGGATTGTCCTCGCAGTCGTATACGCGCCGAGCGTGCAGCCGCTCCGCGAGAATCTTGGCCAGCGTAGTCTTGCCCACGCGCAGCGGCCCTTCAATCACGATAAATCGGGGCGGCTGCGGCCCGCTCTGCGGAATGCGCGCCCGTTTGGCCGAGGACGATTCGTTGGCCGCCATTTCCGCGCGATTATATCAGTTTCAATCTCGGGTGCGCGATTCCACAGACTATTTCATCAGCGCCACACCAGGGAACACCTCTGCGCAAGATGTGCGTCCGCATCCGCTAGTACGCGAGTCCCACCGTCCGGAACTCCCGTTCGGGCGTCCGGTAGTACGCCAAAATGTACCCAATGGGCCAGTGCCACCGGCACTCGCGGTCAGTAGAGTCACTCCAGTTGCGAGCGGCAGTTCTTCGCAGAACTCGCGGCGGCTGAGGTGGTAAATGGTTTTCGCAGCGTTGCTCTTGCTCTGCCCCCTTTCGCAGACCGGGGAAACAGCAAAAACTATTCCCGGCCAGCCCGCACCGGTTTCCAACATTTTCGAAAAAGATTCTTCCCTTTCAACCGGATTACCGTCGATGCCGGTCCCCAAAGTGAAATCCAGCGCGCCGGAATCCGGCAGCAATGCAGACGAGCTTGCAACCTCAAGCAGTCCGGCGACGCCCGGCGCATCTTCCGTCTCGGAATCTTCCCTCTCGCCACAACCCATCGCCCCGGCCAACGCCGTATTTCAGCCTTCCCTGTTGAAGCCGGCCATTTCCCATCCGTATGTAAGCGAGCGCGACAAAAAAATCTGGTACGCTCTCGCGATTACCAGCAGCGGCGCGGCCACGCTCGATGCCTGGTCGACGCGCCGGGCGCTGTCCAGGAACGACGGCACCGAAGCGAATCCGCTCCTTCGCCCCTTCGCGCACTCCGGCATGCTCTACGCCGCGACGCAAGTGAGCCCGCTCCTCATAGACTATATCGGCAAGCGCATGATGGTCAGCCGCTATCGCATGGTCCGGCGCGTGTGGTGGGTTCCGCAATCGGTGGGTGCCAGCGTGTCGCTCTTCGCCGGCGTGCACAACATAGGCATCGTCCACTGAATTCAGTTTCCTCCAGGCAGACAAAAAAAGCGTCCCGGTGACTACCCCTTCCACCGGGACGCTTTTGATTTTGCAGCACCGACGGCGCGTGTCCGCCGCGGAGCCTTGCCGTGCTCGGATTATTTCCCGGCCACCACGATCACCATGCTGCCTGGCTTCATTTTCGGCCGCCGCTCGCCCTGCGCAGGTGGATCGAAATCCGCGGCCGGTAGGAAGATATTGTGCGTTTTCAAATCCAGCCCCATGGTCCGCGCACTCTTCTTCGTGGGCACGTTTTCGACCACCGTGAATTTGTCCGGCGAATCCTCATGCACGACGGTGAGCGTTCCGGCCTCCCCATTCGAAGAAAAAGCCAGATTGGTTTCCGGGTCGAATCCGTTGGCATCCACGCCCGGACCGATGGCTGGGGTCGCCACAACCTTGCCGGAATCCGCGTCCACCACCGCCATCATCTCGTTGTCACACCCTGCGAAAAGCCGCCGGTTTTTCAAATCCATCGCCAGGCCCGACGGTTCCTTGCAGGGAGCCAGCGGCCAGCGGTGCAGGACCGTCAATTTCTGTGCGTCGATGTGCGCCAGTTCGGAAGTGTCTTCGATATTGACGTAGATCGTGCCTTTGCCGTCGGCCACGGCGAACTCGGGCTTACCGCCCACAGGGATCGTGCCAAGCACCGTGCCATCTGCCGCATTGATCGCCGTGGCGTCATTGCTGCGGCCGTTCATCGCGAATACGCGCTTCGTGACCGGTTCGTAAACGATGGCGTCGGGATTGGTGCCCGTTTTTACCGTGCCGATGGTCTTCAGCGTTTTGAGGTCGAAGATCGTCACAGTGTTGGCGCGCCCGTTGCTGACAAAACCCCGTCCGAGGTCCGCCGCCAGCGCGATGCCGTGAACGCCTTGCGTATCCGGGATGTCGCCTACGACGGCGTAGGTGTCCGTATCGAAAACCACGACGTGCGTGGAGTGTGAAACGTACAGCCGCCGTGCCGCGCTATCCACGGTGATGTAGTCCCAGCCGCCTTCGCCGGCCACCGGCACCGTCTTGATCACTTTGTAGCCGGACGCCCCGGGAACGGGCGATGCGGCATGGGAGAATGTGGCCGCGAGAAACCCTGCGGACAGCATCAGTGCCGTTGCGCTTACTGAAAAGACGAGACTCTTTCGCATGATACGTGTAGCTCCTTTGGGTTTGCGGCTGGGATTTCGGCCGGGCTTAGACGCCAAGAATATACCTCATCTTGCCGCTCTTCTGGTAACGACTGCGAAGGATGCCGCGTGGCCACGAGAGTGGCGGTTTATTCCAGGTGCTTTAGCACGGCCAATCGGCGCGGTTTAAGGAACGCGGGGAGAAGCGGAAGCCACTTCGATGATGGGGTTGGGCAAACTCCTCATCGTGCGGACGAAGAGGGCCACGATGGCGCCATCGAACTGGGCGTTGGCGCAGCGCTCCAGTTCGGAGAGTGCATCGGTGGACGTGCGGCCTTTTTTGTAGGTGCGGTCGCTGGTAATCGTGTCGTAGGCGTCGGCAACCGCGATGATGCGCGCCCCGAGAGGAATTTTCTCGCCGGTCAGCGCCTCGGGATACCCGGAGCCGTCGTAGAATTCGTGGTGGTGCAGAACCATCTCGCGGATGCGTGCGAGCGGCGTCAGAGGATCGAGGATCTTCGCCCCAAACGTGACGTGGGACTTCATGGTTTCCCACTCTTCAGGATTCAACGGGCCGCTCTTGTTCAAAATGTTTTCGGGGATGGCCACTTTGCCGATGTCGTGTAGCACGCCGCCCAGGCGGATCTCGTCGACTTCCACATCCGACATTTCCATGGCTTCGGCGATCAGCGCAGCATACGCGGAGACCTTTTGCGAGTGGCCCTGCGTATAGTGGTCCTTCGCATCGATCGCGAACGCTAGAGAAGTGACCGTGTCGAGCACCGCCTGCGGCAACGCCTGCGGGCCTTGCGCAACTCCGGAAGCGGTCGCGGCATTGCCGTTGGTGACTTCCGGTTCCGTGGCCGCGAGCGATTCCGTAAACTGTTTGAGCCGCGAATAGATTTCCTCGAAGGCTTCGGGGCCGGTGGCGAAAAGGCGTTTGAGCGTGACACCCAGATATGCTTCCAGGACGTCGCGTTTCCACTTCTTGGCTTCATTTGGATCGAAGTGGTCGGCGGTGGAAACGGCATTGCCGCCCTGATGCTTCGATAGGTACATCGAAGCGTCCGCCACCTGGATAAGCTCTTGCGGCGAAGATCCATGCAGCGGGTAACAGGCAATGCCGAAGCTGGCGCTGATATTTTTTTCACGGAGCAGAGGATCGGAAGCCACCCAGCCGCGCAGCTTGGTGGCCAGTTGGCGCGCATGCTCCATGCTCGTTTCGGGCATCAGGATCACGAATTCGTCGCCGCCGTAACGCGCCACAACGTCGGAGCGCCGGCAATTGGTCTCCAGAATGTGGCCGACACGCTGGAGCACCAGGTCGCCTTCCAGGTGGCCGTAGAAATCGTTGACGAATTTGAAGCGGTCCAGGTCCATGAGCACCAGCGCGAAGGCGCGGCCCGCGCGCGTGGACCGTTTCCATTCGGCGGACAACGCTTCCATAAAAAACCGGTGCGTCTTGACCCCCGTAAGCCCGTCCGTGATGGCCTGCTCCTGCGCCTTCTGGAACGACAGCGAATTATGGAGAGCACCGGCGATGAGGTCGGCCAGCGTCCGCAGTAGCAGAATTTCTTCTTCCGAAAAATCCGCCGGCTTGGAGGATTCGATGTACAGAATTCCGTGGAGCTGCTCGGCATAAAAAACGGGCAGAGCGATGGCGGCGACGGTGTCTGGCAAGAGCGGCTTGAGTGCGCTGTCGGCAAGATTCGCGGCGCGATAAGCGGCCACGTGGCCGTTGCGCGCGACGTGGCCAATGAGTCCGCCGCCCAGCGGGATGCGCTGGCCCAGCGCGCCACGGCGTTTCCCGGCTTCCGCCTGAATGACGATTTCCCGCGTGGCGTAATCGAGCACCCCGATGCCGATATGGTCGTAGGTAAGGCCGGCCTCCAATTGCTCGGTGATTTTTGCCAGCATCTCGTCGGGATTGAGAGTCGCGATGGCGTTGCGTGAAATCGTATTGAGCAGGGAAAGATGACGTGCCTTGGTGCGCTCCTCGTGGAACAGGCGCGCATTTTCAATGGCGATGCTGGCTTCGCTCGCCAGCACGCGCATGAGTTCCAGATGTCCCTCGTCAAATACGCGCTCGTGCTCGGAAAAAACGCCCATGGCTCCGATTGCGTGATCGTAAGCGACCAGTGGGACGCAGCAGAAGCAGCCGTTGACTTGAATCGGCTCGACGCCGAGTTTTTTGGCTTCCGCTGCATAGTTGTCGCGGATCAGCACCGGCTGCCGCGTGCGAATCACGTATTCCGTCAGGTGATTCCCCGCCGGACGGGAACGCTTGGGCATGCGCACCCCATCGATCATTTCCAGATCGAAGAACATCTCGTCGCGAACGGGATCGAGCGAGCCGATATAGAAATTCTCAACGTCGAACAAGCGGCGCAGTTCTTCCCAGATTTTGCGCAGCAGATCTTCCTTGTTCAGCGTGGAGCTGAGCGCGCGGCCAATTTCGTTGAGTACGTGCAGTTCTTCGGAGCGGCGCGAAGTTTGCTGGATCAGATAGCTGTTTTCGACTGCCATGCCGATCTGGTGGCCCAGCGCGAGCAGAAGCCGCAGTTCCGCCGGAGCAAAGCGCCGGCTATCTGGTGTGCCGAGGAGCAGAACGCCAAAGGCCTGCTCTTTGGCTTGCAGGCTGATCGCCACTACGCTGCGCAGTCCCTGTTTAAGCGCCAGTTCGCGAAAACGCCGGATGGATTCTTCCTTCTCGAGGGCCGTCAGGGAATCGTCGCGCAGATCGCGAAATCCGAGCAGCCCGCCCAGCCGTGAGACCAGTCCGACTAGATAATCGTCCAGGCCTTCTTCCTGCGCCGCGCGGCAAAAGTCATCGCTGAGCCCCACCGCCACCACTGATGTCGGCCCTTGCGGGTCTCCGTGGTGCAGGAAAAGAGCCCCGGCCGGAAGCCGCACCACTCCCAGAACGCGGTCGAGGGCTTGCGAAAGCATGCGCTGGATTTCCCCGCCCACAAAGCTCGAGGTGGCGAGATTGAGATTCGAAAGCGCCAGCATGTTCCGCTCGATGCGGCGCTTCTCTTCCTCGTATATCGCCATGACCATCAGTATGGCCACGAAAATAGCAGGCACCCCGGCGACCGGGCGGAGACCTGTGCTAACTCCTGTAGCCGCATCGCGAAGAAGAAAATAAACCAGTAAATTCAGCGCCGCCCAGGCAAGAAACGCCAGCGCCAGCAGCCAATCGGCGAGCGTCTCCTGACGGCGGCTCTCCTGCCAAAAAACAATCGCGACGGCGGCGAAAATCAGCGCCGAAGGGATGCTCAAGGGGACCACATCAAGCACATGGGCCGAGTTTGCCAGGCCCAGCAAAACGAGAAAGCCGGCAGTCACGGCTGCGGGAATCACCCACGGCTTGCGCTGGGCGTAAAGTTGCGCTCCCAGGAAAAAAGCCAGGCCCGCTAAGCTATAAAGCCAGCGATCCAGTGCGTCTTGCAAAGGACCGCTGGGCATCGATTCCGAGAGTGCGGGACCCAGATGGTGGAGGGCAAAAAGGCTCCACCCGGCCGTCCAGAGAAGCAGATAGGGCTGGCGTTTCAAGCTGTAAATGTACGCAAAGAAGCAGGCCACCAGGCAGGCGGCCGCAAGCAACGCCAGAGCGATGAAGTTCGGATGCATCAAGGCTGCAATCAATTCTCCGTTTGAGCTACGGACAGCGTCCCCTGTTTCGGCAAGGGAGTGTATCTAACTGTGCTCCGATGTGGATCGCGAACACCCGGCGGCGTGCGCAAAAATAGATATTCGCCGTGGCCGCAAGGTCACCTCGATACACAAAACAAAGTACTTGCGATTATGAATTACAAAATTTTGCGGAAGCAAGCGTACTGGGGTACTGGTAGCGAAAAAGGCAGCAGCGAAGGGGGTGGCGTTTTCAATACACGCGCGCGGTGGAATCCCGGCAGGAGAGCTCCTTTGTAGTGAATAGGCAAGCGGGCGTTGGACGGAGTGCGGGGCGTTCGCTACACTGAAGAATTGAATTAGTGCGGAGAAAAACGGCTGAACAATGAGTGACACGATCAAAACGACTGGTTCCGGCGTGCGCGTGCGATTTGCACCCTCGCCTACCGGCTATCTGCATGTGGGAGGGGCGCGGACGGCGCTCTTTAACTGGCTGTTTGTACGTCGCCAGGGTGGGGCGATGATCCTGCGCATTGAAGATACCGACGCCGAGAGGAACAAGCCGGAGCTGGTGCAGGGGATTTTGGATGGGCTGCAGTGGCTGGGGGTGGATTGGGACGAAGGGCCTTTCTACCAGTCGCAGAGGACGGAGCTGTATCGCGAGGCGGCTAAGAAATGCCTGGCGAATGGCAGCGCGTTTCTTTGCTACTGCCCGGCGGAGAAGTATGTGGGTGGGGACCACGCGGAAGAAGGCGGTGAAGAGAAGCAGTCGCGGCGGGTGGTGCGCTGCTCGTGCCGCGACGGCAAGCCGTCGACACCGGGAGTGAGGCCTGCGGTGCGGTTCAAGGTGCCTGTTGGTGGAACGACGAAATTCGTGGACGCGGTTTTTGGAGAGCGGGAATTCTCGAACGATGACATTGAAGATTTCGTTCTACTGCGCTCGGGCAAGGGCGAGGAAGAGTTTGGGCAGTCCATGTACCAGATGGGCGTGGTGGTGGACGACATCGACATGCGCGTCACGCATGTGATTCGCGGCGCGGACCATATTTCCAACACGCCGAAGCAGGTCCTGTTGTACCGCGCGCTGGGCGCGGAGCTTCCGGTGTTTGCGCACGTGCCGCTGATTCTTGGTGCGGACAAGTCGCGGCTCTCGAAGCGCCACGGAGCGACGGACGTAAACATGTACCGCACGGAAGGATTTCTTCCCGAAGCATTCCGTAACTTTCTGGCGCTTTTGGGATGGTCTCCGGGAAGCGACGAGGAGTTCTTGCGGACTAAGGAATTGATCGAGAAGTTTTCGCTGGAAGGTGTGAGCCGTACGAATGGAGTGTTCGACAAAGCGAAGCTGGAATGGTTCAACACGCAGTATTTGCAGAAATTGCCGATTGAAGATTTGGTCCCACAAGTCGAAGAGGAATTAAAGCGCAGCGGTTTGTGGAAACTGGAGTGGGCCGCGGGAGCCGCGCCCGGCGCCGATGGCCGGGATCACGCGTGGTTTTCCAGGACCGTGGATTTGCTCCGGCCGCGCGTTCGCGTGCTGCCGAATTTTTCGGATTGGGCTCGCGCGTTTTTCAGCGATGAGTTTTTGATCGATCCGGCGGCCAAAGAAAAATTCTGGAAAGATCCGAAAGTGCCGGAGCTGCTAGCAAAATTGGCGGAGGCGCTCGCCGCGCTTCACGAATGGAACCACGACGCTTGCGACCACGCGTCGCGCTCCGTCGCGGAAGCGGCGGGCGTGAAAGCGGGGATGCTCATCAACGCCACGCGCGTGGCGATCGTCGGCCAAGCGGTGGCCCCACCGCTGTTCGACACGATGGTTGTGCTCGGGCAACAGCGCGTCGTTGGGCGTTTGCGCAAAGCCTTGGCAACGGCTGGATCGAGCGGCGCTTAAACCGTACTTGCATCCGCTACTCTTGAATATTTAAGACTTCTGTCCGCATCCACGCAAACCAGATTCGCGAGCTACTGAGACTTGCTTGCAGATGCGGCGGCAACGCTGCCTCGCAAGACCGTGATGGACGCGGGCGGTAAGATATATTTGGCGTCCGCGGTTCCTTCGAGCGTTGATATCAGCGGTGGGCCATCGGGATCGGCGTAACCTTCCTTCCTCGCCGGGTGCCATTGGTACTGCGCTTTCCCAAACGTAGTCATCGTGACCTGCCCGCCAAAGAAGCGGTCCTTGCCCGCATTCTCGTCGTGGAAAGTGACGGTCACCGGATGGGGATTATCGTAGTCCTTGTTGATCAGCAGGAGCGACCACTGGCCGTCGGGGCGCAGCAGCGCGTACGCGGTCACCAGCACATTTCCTTCCGCGTCTTTTACCTCGCTCGCGGCTTTGAAAATGCGATGTTCGGCGTCCACGGGCTGTGCCCATTCCTGAGTGAGGAATTGCGCCGCGAAAAATTGTGACGTGGGCTTCTTGATCTGATAGTTCGGATCGACGGTAAACATGTGGTAGGTTCCCCAACTGTTGCTGCACGCTGGGTGCGGCGGGGAATACGGCAAGTCGTGGTAGTAAAAAGTCGCCTTGCCTCCGGCGGTCAAAAAGCCGGCGAAAGTATCTCCCAGCCACAAAGCTCCGAAGATGTCCACGGAAGCTTCTCCGCCGTGCGCGTTGGTTTCGGTGTCGAGGAGCGGAATCCCCGGTGGCAAGCCGTCGTCGCGCCAGACCTGCATGATGTGCGTGAGCAGTTGCGGTTCCTGGTAGAGATTCTTCCACGGAGTCTCGCAGCCGTCGTAGGGGTAGTGCTCGAACGACATGAACGCGAAATCCGCAATCCGCTCGTGAGCTTTCAGATAGTCGAGGAAACGGCCGAACCAGGAGGTTTTTCCGCGCGTGTCCGCCCAGGCGCGGATGTCTTCGGTGACGCCTTCAAAAGCCGGTCCGCCGAGCTTGAAAGAAGGATCGACGCGATGAAGTGCGGTGGCCCACTGCAAATACAACGCTCCGTAATCTTCCGGCAGCATGTACTGGCCGTCGGCTTCTTCTCCCATTTCGATATACGAAATGGGATAGCCGCGTTTTTTCAGATAGCTCATTTGCGCGGCGGAATCCTCCGGCGTGCCGTAGAGCAGGGCGATGGGCACGATGGCCGGCAGACCGCGCGTGATGCCGCTGGTGAAGAAAAGATCGAAGCCGGGCTGATCTCCCGATTCCATGCGGTCGGGCGCAACATACAAATCCGATGGCTCATGCCAGGGATCAACCGAGGAGCAGTAGGTGAGTGTTTGCTTCTGGCCGGGCATGTGGCGCATGAGGTCCCTGAACTCACCTTTTTCGGAGAGCGTTCCCAGGTAAAGCTCCTTGATGGCGTAGCCAAGACAGTTGCGGCGATCGCTCGAACCGTGGGTGTCGCAGGTGTTCGAGGATTTCGTCATCAGAATGCGCACGTATCTCGTTTTGACCGTCGAGGTCGTAAGAAG
>Ga0210410_10006498_pt1 | contig 10171 bp, 7 predicted proteins | sample IncBWC4MmetaG_FD_161058 | JGI IMG/M metagenome (GOLD analysis project Ga0210410, IMG submission 161058) | Forest soil microbial communities from Barre Woods Harvard Forest LTER site, Petersham, Massachusetts, United States - Inc-BW-C-4-M | ecosystem: Environmental > Terrestrial > Soil >... | reverse complement strand
ATAAGATTGAGAAAGCGCCAACGAAACAATGACTTCTGAAACCAACGCGGACGCGCCATCAATGGTGGCAAGGCTGGATACCGACCTGATAATCGCGCAGGCGGTCGCCGATGCAGTTGCCGAGCGCTTTGCGCTTGGGGATGTCGCGGTCAGCCTGTCCGACGCGGGCGGCGGGCGCTGGCAGGTCGCCATCCATTTCCGCGGAGAGGCCAAGCGGGAGCGCGTGCGGGGCGCGGTGGCCGCAGCCGTCGGGGCCGAAGCTGCGGCCGCGTTGCAATTCGGATCGGTCGAAGCAGCCGATTGGGTGCGTCAAAGCCTCGCCGGATTGCGGCCGGTCGCGGCCGGCCGCTTCGTCGTGCACGGCGCGCACGACCGCACGCGCGTTCCCCTCAACCACATCGGCATCGAGATCGAAGCGGCGCTCGCCTTCGGCACCGGCCACCACGGCACGACGCGCGGCTGCTTGCTGGCCCTCGATGCGATCTGCAAGGCGATGCCGTTGGCAAAAACCCGGCCGCGCATTCTCGATGTCGGCACGGGCTCCGGCGTGCTGGCCATCGCCGCCGCTCGCGCACTGCACGCGCACGTGCTGGCGACCGACATCGACGCCTTCGCCGTGAGAACCGCGCGCAGCAATGCCAGCCACAACCGCGCCGGCAGTCTGCTGTCGGTGGTACTGGCGGACGGCGTCGGCGCACGGACGATCCGTACGCACGCGCTCTACCACCTGATCTTCGCCAACATTCTGCTCGGGCCGCTCAAACGCATCGCCACGCCATTGCGGCGGCTCGCCGCTCCCGGCGGCCGCGTCGTGCTCTCGGGCATATTGCCGTCGCAGGCCAATGCGGTGATCGCCGCCTACCGCCCGCTGGCGCTGCAACGCCGCCTCGACATCGACGGCTGGACCACTCTGGTGCTGGTGCGAACCCGCCGCTGTTAACCTCATCTGGCGCGTTTCGCGCGCCACCCTTCCAGGCCGGCGGCCGGTTCATTGCCCAGGCACGCCTCACCCCATAGATTGCGGCGCATGTTCGAAGCTCATTTTCAATCATTCGACGACCGCACTGATGGCGGCGCCGCGGCGGAGCGGGTCAAGGCGCTGCGCACCGAACTCTTCGTGCGCGGGCTCGACGGCTTCATCGTGCCGCGCGCCGACCGCTTTCAGAACGAATATGTGCCGCCAAGCGACGAGCGGCTCGCCTGGCTCACCGGCTTTTCCGGCTCGGCCGGCATGGCGATCATCCTGGCCGACCGCGCAGTGCTGTTCGTCGACGGGCGCTATCAGGTGCAAGTGCGCGACGAAGTGGACGCCGCGGTGTTCACCATCGAGCACCTGGTGGAGAATCCGCCGCCGGCCTGGATCAAGGCCAATTTGCCGACCGGAGCGAAGCTCGGCTATTCGCCCTGGCTGCACACCATCGACGGCGCCGAGCGGCTCGCCAAAGCCTGCGGCGAAGCGCGCGCTACGCTTGTCGCGGTCGACGACAATCCGATCGACGCCATCTGGACCGACCGGCCCGAGCCGCCGCTCGGCCCGGTGGTCGCGCACGACATGCGCTATGCCGGCGAAGAGGCGGCCAGCAAACTCGAGCGCGTGCGCGCCGAGCTTGTGAAGGATGGAGCCGACACGCTGATGGTCTCCGACCCGCATGCGGTGTCGTGGCTGTTCAACATCCGCGGCAGCGACGTACCGCATACGCCAGTAGTGCTCGCATTCGCGACCGTGCCGAAGGACGGCCGGCCGACGATCTTTGTGGACTTGCGCAAGATCGGCAATGAAATCCGCGCGCGGCTGGAAGACGTCGCCGACGTTCGGCCGAACGCCGCGTTCGAGCGCGACCTGGCCGCGCTCGGTGAGGAGCGCCGCGCCGTGCGGCTCGATCCGGCCGCCTGCCCGGAGGCGATCGCGCGGCTCGTCACCGAGAGTGGCGGCTCGGTGGTGCGCGGCGGCGACCCGATCACGCCGATGAAGGCGGTGAAGAACGCGGTCGAGATCGAGGGCGCGCGTGCGGCGCAACTACGCGACGGCGTGGCGGTGACGCGTTTCCTCGCTTGGTTCGAGCGCGCGGCGGCGCGCGGCGACCTGACGGAAATCGCCGCGGTCGAAGCGCTGGAAAGCTTTCGGCGCGAAACCGGATTGCTCAAGGACATTTCTTTCCCGACCATTGCCGGCGCCGGACCGAACGGCGCCATCGTGCACTACCGCGTGACGCGCAAGACCAATCGGCGCATCGGCTCCAGCGATCTGTTTCTGCTCGATTCCGGCGGCCAATATGAAGACGGCACCACCGACATCACGCGCACTATCGCGGTCGGCGTGCCGAGCGCCGAGATGCGGCGCAATTTCACGCTGGTGCTCAAAGGCCATATCGCGATCGCGCGCGCGGTCTTCCCGGACGGCACCACCGGCGCGCAGCTCGATTCGTTCGCGCGGCAATTTCTGTGGCGCGCCGGCCTCGATTTCGATCACGGCACCGGCCATGGCGTCGGCAGCTATTTGTCAGTGCACGAGGGGCCGGCACGCATCGCCAAGCTCGGCAGCGCGCCGCTCAACCGCGGCATGATCCTTTCCAACGAGCCCGGCTATTACCGCGCCGGCGCCTACGGTATCCGCATCGAGAGTCTGGTTTTGGTGACGGAGGCGCCGGAGCTGGTCGGCGCAGAAAAGCCGTTCAATGCCTTCGAGACGCTGACGCTCGCGCCGATCGATGCTCGGCTGATCGATTCAGCCATGCTGACTTCAGACGAGCGCGCCTGGTTCGACGCTTATCAGTCGCGGGTGCGCGAAACGCTGGCGCCGCACCTCGATACGACCGCGCGAGCATGGTTGTTCGCCGCGACGATACCGCCGCCGCGCAACTAGAGCATGATCAGGAAAAGTGGGTACCGGTTTTCCGAAAAGATCATGCTCAAACAAAAAGCTAGAGTGGGATGCCGATCCAACCATAACTCATCCCGCTCTAGAATCGCGCGGAATGGATTTGGCGGAATCGCGATGCCCGCATATCGCGGGCATCCGCCGCCGCAATGCGGCATCAGATAAAAAGCAGGATGGCCGGAACGGGTTCGGCCGATGGGACGCCATTTGCTTACTCGCAAACTGGCGACCAACTTTTTGTTCCACCTTGGATACGTTTTCGTTCAGCACGTTTTTTGTTCCAGCGCGCGACTTCTTTTTTCTTTATGGAGCCCTGTCATGCCCACGGAACTTCTCCACCGCGGGTGGCGTTGCCCGGCGGGGTTGGACAGGAGCGAGGAACCCATGCTCGGGACGATTCTGATCATCCTTCTCATTCTTTTGCTGGTCGGCGCACTGCCGACATGGCCGTATTCCACGGGCTGGAGCTACTATCCCGGCGGCGGCATCGGTCTCATTCTGATCATCGTGCTGGTGCTGGTCCTGGTCGGACGCATTTAGCGGCGGTGAGCATCTTAGCGCGTCATTGCGAGCACCAGAGAAGCAATCCAAAAGCTTGGCAACGACTGGATTGCTTCGTCGCTTGCTCTGCTTTCAAGGACGACGAGCCAGCAAAAAATGACGCTCAGCGGATAAGCTTGATCCACTCGTCCTCGGAGAGCACGGTCACGCCAAACTTTTGCGCATCCGTAAGCTTCGAGCCGGCGCCGGGACCGGCGACGACATAGTCGGTCTTTTTCGACACCGAGCCCGACACCTTGGCGCCGAGCCGCTCCGCGGAAGCTTTCGCCTCGTCGCGCGTCATCTGTTCCAGCGTACCGGTGAACACGACGGTTTTGCCGGCCACGGCCGAATTCGCGCGCGGCTTTTCGGCGTCCAATATCTTCACTTCCTTGGTCAGCCGCTCGACGATGCCGCGATTGTGCTTCTCGCCGAAATAAGCCTTGATGCTTTCGATCACCGTGTCGCCGATCTGATCGAGCGCATCCATCTCGGCGATCGTTTCTTCGTCGCCTTCGGCGACCTTCAGACAAGCGTCGTGAAACGCCTTCCACGACCCATAGCCGCGCGCCAGCGCCAGCGCCGTTGTCTCGCCGACATGGCGGATGCCGAGCGCATAAATGAAACGGTCGAGCGCGATCTGCCGCCGCGCTTCGATCGCGCTGAACAGATTCCGCACCGAGGTTTCGCCATAACCTTCGTGCTCTTCGAGCCTGATCTCACGATTGCGCTTCGGCAGTGTGAAAATCTCGGCGGGCTCCCTGACCCAGCCTTGCTCGAAAAAGAACTCGATCTGCTTGTCGCCGAAGCCATCGATGTCGAAGGCGCGGCGCGAGGCGAACAGCTTCAGATGCTCGATCTTCTGATACGGACAGGCGAAATCGCCGGTGCAGCGGGCGCGCGCGCCTTCCTCGCCGGTGGCGGTTTCCTCGCGCAGCACGTCGGTGTGTAGCGGGCACGGGCACTTGGTTGGGAAATGATAGGGCTTGGCGCTGGCCGGCCGCTTGTCGATGACGACGTCGACAATCTGGGGAATGACATCGCCGGCGCGCTGCACGATCACCGTGTCGCCGATGCGGATGTCGCGGCCTTCGCGCAGCATTTCGCCCTTGCCGCCAATGCCCTTGATATAATCCTCGTTGTGCAGGGTCACGTTCTGCACGATGACGCCGCCGACGCCGACCGGCTCGAGCTTGCCGACCGGCGTAAGCGCGCCGGTGCGGCCCACCTGAATGTCGATGCCCTTGAGCACCGTAATCGCGCGTTCGGCGGGGAATTTGTGCGCAATCGCCCAGCGCGGCGAGCGCGACACAAAGCCGAGACGCTCCTGCCAGTCCAGCCGATCGACTTTGTAGACGACGCCGTCGATGTCGTAGTCAAGATGCGAACGCTCCTGCTCGATGCCGCGATAGAATTTCAGAAGCTGATCAACTGACGCGCAGATGCGCGTGAGCGGATTGGTCTTGAAGCCGCAACGCTCGAACCATTTGATCATGCCGGATTGAGTCTCGGCCGGCATGTCGCTCATCTCGCCCCAGGCATACGCAAAGAAGCCGAGCGGTCGCGCGGCAGTGATCGAGGCGTCAAGCTGCCGCAGCGAGCCCGCGGCGGTATTGCGCGGATTGACGTACAGCTGCTTGCCGGCTTCCGCCTGCCGCTTGTTGAGTTCGAGGAAGGCGTGCTTGGTCATGTAGACCTCGCCACGCACTTCGCACACCGACGGAACATCCTTGCCTTTGAGCAACTTCGGAATGTCTTGCAGCGTCTTCGCGTTGGCGGTGACGTCCTCGCCCTCGGCACCATCGCCGCGCGTCGCGCCGGTGACAAGCTTGCCGTCCTCGTAGCGAAGCGACATCGACAAGCCATCGATCTTCGGCTCCGCCGAAAACACGATCTCTTCGCTTTCGGGCAGGCGCAGGAAGCGGCGGATGCGGCCGACAAAATCCACCACGTCCTCTTCGGCGAAGGCGTTGTCGAGCGAGAGCATCGGCACCGCGTGCCGCACCTTGGCGAAGCGTGGCGAGGGCGCGGCGCCGACGCGCAGGCTCAAGCTGTCGCCGGCGGCGAGTTGCGGAAAACGCGCCTCGATCGCCGCGTAGCGGCGGCGCAGTTCGTCATATTCGGCGTCGGTGACGGTGGGCGCGTCTTCCTGATAATAGCGGCGATCATGGCCGGCGATTTCGTCGGCCAGCCGCGCATGCTCGGCCTTGGCCTGCTTTTCGGTGAGTTCGTCGACGGGGATTAAGGTTTTGCGCTTGGATGCCATCGTTTGTTGTTCGTCATTGCGCCTTGCGTCGTTCCGGAAATGACAGCAGAGATTAGCCCGCCGCCCGGATCAGCCGCTCGGCGGCGGCGCGCGCCTCGGCGGTGATCTCGGCGCCGGCGAGCATGCGGGCGATCTCCTCGCGGCGGCGCTCGGCTTCCAGCTCGGTGACGCGGGTGGCGACCCGCTTGCCCTTGGCGAGCGCGTCCTTGGAAATGAGATAGTGCCGGTCGGCGCGCGCCGCCACTTGCGGGGCGTGCGTAACCGCGATCACCTGTACGCCGGAAGAAAGCTGCGCCAGCCGCGCGCCGATGGCGTCGGCAGTGGCACCGCCGACTCCGGTGTCAATCTCGTCGAAGATCAGCGTCGGGGCGGAACCGCGGTCGGCCAGCACGACCTTGAGCGCGAGCAGAAAGCGCGCCAATTCGCCGCCGGAGGCCACCTTCATCAGCGGGCCCGGCCGCGTGCCGGGATTGGTGCGCACCCAGAACTCGACGCGCTCGAGCCCTTCGGGGCCCTCGCCCTCGCCTTCGATCTGGGCGGTAAATTGCGCGCGCTCGAGCTTGAGCGGTTTCAGTTCCGCGTTCACCGCCTTGTCGAGCTTCTGCGCCGTGCGCTTGCGCGCGGCCGAGAGCGCTTCCGCTGCATGCCGGTAGCGCGCGACCACTTCCTGCGCCTCTTTTTCCAGGGCGGCGAGCCGCTCGGCGCCGGCATCGATCAATGCCAGATCGCCTTCATAGCGGCGCGCGAGCACGGCAAGCTCGTCGACCGGAACGTTGTATTTGCGCGCGGCGGCGCGCAGCGCGAACAGCCGCTCTTCGATGCGCTCGAGCTCGTTAGGATCGTAGTCGGCGACGCGCAAGGCGTGTTCGAGATGCGTGCGCGCGTCGTCGAGCGCCGTGAGCGCGGCATCGATCGCCTTCACCACCGGCTCGACCAAAGCCGGCGCCTGTGCGGCACGCCGTTCCAGCCGCCGCACCGCGGTCGCAAGCGGCGGCACCGGCGATTGCGGACCGGAAACGGCGTCGAGCGTCGCGCGCAAATCCTCGGCGGATTTTTCCGCCTGCATCATGGCGGCACGCCGTTCGGCGAGCGCGGTTTCCTCGCCGCCTTGCGGCGCCAGCTGCCCAAGCTCATCGACGGCGTGGCGCAGCCATTCCACCTCGCGGCGGGCGCGCTCGACGTCGGCGCGATGCGCCGCGACCGCAGCCTCGCGTGCGCGGCGTTGTTCCCACAGCGAGCGCACCTCGGCGGCGGCATCTTCGAGGCCGCCGAAGGCATCGAGCAGGGCGCGATGCGTCGCCGCCTCGACGAAAGCGCGGTCATCGTGCTGGCCGTGAATTTCCACCAGGGCTGAGCCGAGCGCGCGCAACACCTGCACGCTCACCGGCTGATCGTTGATGAAAGCGCGGGTACGACCATCGGCGAACTGCACGCGGCGGACGATCAGGTCGTCCTCGGCCGCGGGATCGGCAATCAGATCGTTGTCGGCGAGCAGACGCCGCGCGGGATGGCTCTTGGCAAGCTCGAAGGCCGCGATCACCTGGCCCTGTTCGGCGCCCTCGCGCACCAATGCCGCCTCACCGCGCGCGCCAAGCGCGAGCGCAAATGCATCGAGCAGGATCGACTTCCCGGCGCCGGTCTCGCCGGTGAGCGCGGCAAGGCCGGTGCCGAAATCGATGTCCAGGCGATCGATCAGGACGATATCGCGGATGGATAATCGTGCGAGCATGATGGCTGCAGACGATGGGTGGCGAATGACAAGTTGCCGTCAAACGGCGAGTCCGGAATCCCAGCCACAATATAGGAAGCGGACGGGCGCCGCTTGTGGTTATGGATTCCGGGCTCGCTGCTTCGAGGCGCCCCGGAATGACGAATCCCCAGGGTACTCGATATTAGCCGTTCTGCCGCCTCGCGTCAGATGGAGCGCGGCGGGGCTCCTCGCTTGCGCTCGGCCCCGGAATGACGAGTTCCTCGAAGTTCTGCGAAACCGCGTCAGGCGCGCGACTTGAAGGCGCGGCTCATCCACGAATCCTTGTTCTCGGCGGGCTGCCCGCCGGCGGATGTCACGAGCCTGTAGGCGTCCTTGTACCAGGGGCTGTCCGGGAAATTATGCCCGAGCAAAGCGGCCGCGGTCTGCGCCTCGTCCAGAATGCCGAGCGCAATGTAGGCTTCGGTCAGGCGCTCCAGCGCTTCCTCGACCTCGCGCGTCGTCTGAAAGTGGGTCACCACGACCTTGAAGCGGTTGATGGCGCCGGTGAAGTCGCGCTTCTTCATGTAGAAGCGGCCGACCTCCATCTCCTTGCCGGCGAGCTGATCGCGCGCCATGTCGATCTTTTTCTTGGCGTTGAGCGCATATTCCGTATCCGGATATTTGCGCACCACCTCTTCCAGCGCGCTGACCGCCTTGTCGGCGCGCGCCTGGTCGTGATTGACATCGAGAATCTGGTCGTAATAGGACATGCCGATCAGATACTGGGCGTAAGCAGCGTCCGGGCTTCCCGGGTGCAGCGTCACGTAGCGCTTGGCGGCGTTGATGCAGTCCTCGTACTTCTGCGCCTGATAGTATGAGAAGGCCGACATCAGCAGCGCTTTGCGCGCCCAGTCGGAATAGGGATTCTGACGGTCGACCTCGTCGAATTTCTTCGCCGCGCCCTCGTAATCCTGCTTGTTGTTCAGCAGGAACAGGCCCTCGTTGTACAGTTTGTCGGCGGGGTCTTCCGGAACGTAATCGTCTTCCTTGTTGAAGACGCTGCAACCCGCAACGGCCGCGCCCAGGCAAAGGATCACCACGAGCGCCGCCAGCGCACGCGACCCGCCACCGGACCTCGCCGATCCTTGCAATCGCCACATCATGCGCGCGTTGAAAACCCCGTGCCGCCGCCGGCTTCACCCCAACTGACCACAACGCCCCACTGGCCACAAATAACGTGGCGCGGGAGGATTTGCGGGCCCAGCGTTAACTAGCCAACGTTAATTAGGTGGACAATCGGCCCGGATTAAGGCGCGAAAAAGTCAAGCAAATCAAGAGATCTCGGGGCCATAAGCCGGCACGCCGAAGCCAACGCCGAGATCGGCATGGCCGCGCGGCCGGCGCACAGGCTCTTCCAGCTCCGTGTAGGCCCAGGCCGTCGGATCGTTCATCAGCGCGGTAACTACCGCGTGGTTCAGCTTGTGGCCGCCGCGTACGGAGCGATAGGCGCCGATCAGCGGAGCGCCAGCAAGCGCCAGATCGCCGAGCGCATCGACCGCCTTGTGGCGGACGAACTCGTCGGGGAAACGTACGCCATCCGCATTGAGCACGCGATCTTCGGCGATCACGACCGTATTCTCGAACGAGGCTCCGAGCGCATAGCCTGCATTCCACAGCTTGGTAACGTCGCGCATGAAGCCGAAAGTGCGCGCACGCGCCAGCTCGCGACGGAACGCCTGCGGCTCGAGATCGAGCGTGAATTTTTGCCGGCCGATCGAAGGATGATCGAAGTCGATTTCGGTTTCGATGCGCAGCCCGCGCGGATGCGGCCGCAACTCTCCGGAGCAGCCGTTGGCGCTGACCCGCACCGGCTTCAGCACCTTGATGTAGCGTCGCCGGGCCGAGGTCGCGACGATGCCGGCGCAATCGATCGCCGCAACGAAAGCGGCAGCGCTGCCGTCCATGATCGGGATCTCGGGACCATCCACCTCGACGATCGCATTGTCGATGCCGAGGCCGTAGAGCGCAGCCAACACGTGTTCGGTGGTCGAAACAGCCGGGCCGGATTTATCGCCGAGTACTGTGGCGAACTCAGTGGCCGTGACCGAGCGGAAGTTGGCGGGAAGCTCGCGATCTTTTTCGCCGCTAGCTCCGCAGCGCACAAAGACAATGCCGATGTCGGCTTGCGCCGGATGCAGCGTAACGGTGGCAGGCCAACCGGAATGGACGCCAACGCCCGTGACGGCGACTTGCTCGCGCAGGGTTGTCTGCCTGCCAGCTTGCATGCCCCTCGTCATGCCCTACACCTTTTAGCCGGGTTGCTTTCAGCAAACTTGCCTTGGCAACCGAGCTGACCCCATCCTGAGAGTGCGGAGGCTGTGCAAGGAAACCGTCGTTAACCGCAGTCTGTCAATCGTCCAGGCCCGTTAACCGTCAGACTCCCGCTACCGCAACCCGCCTCTGATTCCCCATCGACAAATAAACCATACCGGTGACACGATTCGCGGCCAACTCACGGTTTCTTACCGAGTGTTACCTTGTTCTGGCCGCAGTCTTGTCGGCAATGCGCCGAAAGCGGTCCGGCTTTGTCATACATCGGATGAGGGTAAGGCGGCCCGGAAGAGACCCGCAGTGGGCTTGCCTAAAATCATAAATATTTAGCAAAATCAAACTCTTGCCTGCGCTCAGCGGAGCAGGCCGGGCTGGGCGGACCATTGCGGGGCCGCCCGCAGCCGATCGGCGACAAGGTCGTCCGCGAGAGGCGTCAGTTCGCCTGCCGGCGGAGGAAGGCCGGGAT
>Ga0210410_10006495_pt1 | contig 10173 bp, 11 predicted proteins | sample IncBWC4MmetaG_FD_161058 | JGI IMG/M metagenome (GOLD analysis project Ga0210410, IMG submission 161058) | Forest soil microbial communities from Barre Woods Harvard Forest LTER site, Petersham, Massachusetts, United States - Inc-BW-C-4-M | ecosystem: Environmental > Terrestrial > Soil >... | reverse complement strand
CGGCGATCTGCCGGATACGCTGTCCTGGATCAGGCCGGTCGCGATCACCGGCCAGGTCGGCTATTCGATCCCGGCGCGCAATTTCACTACGATCTTTGGCATCGACCCGGATACCGGCAATCAGACCATCGACACCGAATTCCACCCGCGGGTGCTGAACTGGGGCGCAACGATCCAATATAGCATGCCCTATCTGAAGTCCGCCGTGATCGATCTCGGGCTGCCGGAGTTCCTCGATCACCTGATCCCGCTGGTGGAGGCGAACCTGCAGACGCCGGTCGCCAATACGCTGACGTCGGGTACCCTGACCACCGGCACCATCAACCCCGGCGTGATCTGGGTCGGCAACACTTTCCAGATCGGGGTAGAGGCCTTAATTCCGATCAACAAGCAAAGCGGCAGCAATGTCGGCGTGATCGCGCAGTTGCACCTCTACCTTGACGACATCGATCCGCGCGGCATCGGCAAGCCGCTGTTCGGCAATGCCGTCCAGCCCGCAAGCCCTTTTCCAAGGAACTGACCATGCATCGCTCATCTGTTTTCGGAATGATCCCGCTGCTGCTCTTGCTCGCCGCCGGCAGCGCTAGCGCCCATGCTTTTCTCGATCACGCAGAACCGCGCGTCGGCAACAAGGTCGCAACGGCGCCGCGCGAGGTGACCCTGTGGTTCACGCAAAAGCTGGAGCCGGCGTTCAGCGGCATGACTGTGACCGACCCCTCAGGTCAACGCGTCGATACCGGCAAAACCCGCGTCAGCGGCAACCAGATGTCAGTCTCGTTGCGCGCGGGGGGTAATGGAACGTACCACGTGACATGGCACGTGCTTTCGGTGGATACCCACACGACCGATGGCAATTTCACGTTCCAGGTCGGTCAGTAGTTCGATGGACTGGTTCGGATCGGGGATCAGCGTTGCTCTGGTCGCGGTTCGCGCGATTCACTTCGCTGCTTCCGCGCTGACCACGGGAACGCTGATTTTCCGGGCGGTGGTGGTCAAGCCCGCGCTACGATCGGAGCCAACGACTGCCAAGCTGCTGCGGACGCAAACACTCGGAATTGAGTGGACCGGCCTCGCCATCACCGTGGCGTCCGGCGTGATCTGGCTTTTGCTTGAGGCGGCCTCGATGAGCGGATTGCCGATCGGCGAAGCCATGACATCGAGCGTGGTCTCCACGGTATCGAGCCAGACGCAATTCGGACAGGTATCGGAAATCCGCTTGGTATTGGCGATTATCCTGGCCGCCTGCCTGGCGTATCACCGCCTTCCGCTCGCCGACTGGCTCGCGCTGCCGGCGGCGCTTGGCTTGACCGCCGCCATCGCCTGGACCGGTCACGCCGGCTCGACCCCCGGCGAAACGGGAGCCCTGCATCTTTGCGCCGATGCGCTGCATCTCATCGGCGCGGCCGCCTGGATCGGAGGTCTTGTACCGTTGATCTTTCTGCTCGCCGCCGTTCGGCGTTATCATGCCATTGCGTGGGCCGCGTTGGCGCGCGATGCCGCAATGAGGTTTTCGGCGCTGGGCGTTGCCAGCGTGACGACGCTGCTCGCAACCGGCATCGTCAATGCGTGGATTCTGGTCGGCTCCTTTCGCGCGCTCGCCGTTACCGAATATGGGCGGCTGTTGATGCTGAAGCTGGTTGTTTTCGCCGTCATGTTGGTGTTGGCTGCGGTGAACAGGTTCTGGCTGACGCCACGGCTTGTCGTCGCCTCGGGGGACGAACGGCGGCTGGAGGCGCTTCGTCAATTGACGCGCAACAGCGTCATCGAGGTCGCGCTCGGATTTTCGATTTTCGCCATTGTCGGGTTGCTCGGTACGCTGCATCCGGCCATCCACATGGTCGAAGGTTGATGGAATTACGCCGCAAGAAGAGGATAGACATGCAAACCACAAGACCAGCATCGATCTCGATGATCGGCACCATCGCCGGCGCCGTCATGCTCTGGCAGTTTCTCGCCACGCCCGCGCTCGCCGGGGAGGTCAAAGCCGGCGATCTCGTGATTACGCAAGCCTGGAGCCGGGCCACGCCGGGCGGCGCCAAGATCGGCGGCGGCTACCTGACGATCGAGAACAAGGGCTCGACGCCGGATCGCCTGATCGGCGGCTCGGCCGATGTCGCCAGCAAGGTCGAGGTCCATGAGATGGCGATGAACAATGGCGTGATGACGATGCGTCCGCTCGACAAGGGGCTTCTGATCGAGCCCGGCAAGACCGTAAAGCTGGCGCCGGGCGGCTATCACCTGATGCTGTTCGACCTCAGGAGGCCGCTGAAGCAGGGCGACAAGCTGCCGGTGACGCTGAATTTCGAAAAGGCCGGCAAGGTCGATCTCTCGCTCGATGTGCGGGGCGTCGGCGCGCAGGGTCCCGCGGGCAAGGGCGGTTCGGACGGCCACATGCACATGAAGAAGATGCCCGACGGCATGAAGATGTGAGGCCGATGACGGCGCGCGAGCCGGGCTTTTCCTTCGCCCGCGCGACCTGCCACCTTATCCCCGCCTTAATTCGCAGTCCCAAACCGGTCCGCAAAACGGCAGGAAATCCGTGCGCTTAACGGCTTTTCCTGATCCTGCCCTTGTGTTTTGGCAGCCGATCCGGTTTCACTGCCTTCCTCCCGTGCCCGACCGATTCCCTGAGTGCGCCCATGCGATTATCGCGGTTCTTTCTACCCATCCTTAAAGAGAACCCGAAGGAAGCCGAGATCGTCTCGCATCGCCTGATGCTGCGCGCGGGCATGATCAGGCAGGAGGCGGCGGGCATTTATGCCTGGCTGCCGCTGGGCCTGAAGGTGCTGAAGAAGATCGAGCAGATCGTCCGCGAGGAGCAAAACCGCGCCGGCGCGCTGGAACTGTTGATGCCGACGCTGCAGCTTGCCGATCTCTGGCGCGAAAGCGGTCGCTACGACGCCTACGGCCCGGAGATGCTGCGCATCACCGACCGGCACAAGCGCGAGCTGCTGTTCGGTCCGACCAATGAGGAAATGGTCACCGAGATTTTCCGCGCCTACGTCAAATCCTACAAAAGCCTGCCGCTCAATCTCTACCACATCCAGTGGAAATTCCGCGACGAGCAGCGGCCGCGTTTCGGCGTCATGCGCGGCCGCGAATTCCTGATGAAGGATGCCTATTCCTTCGACATCGATGAGGCCGCCGCCCGGCGCGCCTACAACCGGATGTTCGTCGCCTATTTGCGCACCTTCGCGCGGATGGGATTGAAGGCGATCCCGATGCGTGCCGAAACCGGACCGATCGGCGGCGATCTCAGCCATGAGTTCATCGTGCTCGCGGAAACCGGCGAGTCCGCGGTCTATTGCGACCGCGACGTGCTCGACCTTCCGGTGCCCGGCGAGGAGATCGACCACGAGGGCGATCTCACGGCGATCATCAAGCAATGGACCTCGGTCTATGCCGCGACCGAAGACGTCCACGATCCCGCGCGTTTCGACCGCGAGGTGCCGGCGGAAAAGAAGCTGCACACCCGCGGCATCGAGGTCGGCCAGATCTTCTATTTCGGCACCAAATATTCCGAGGCGATGAAGGCGTTCGTCGCGGGCCCCGATGGCGTCGAGGTGCCGATCCATGGCGGCTCCTATGGCGTCGGCGTCTCGCGGCTGGTCGGCGCCATCATCGAAGCCTGTCATGACGATGCCGGCATCAAATGGCCGGAGGCAGTCGCCCCGTTCAAGGCGGCGATCCTCAATCTGAAGCAGGGATCGGAAGACACCGACGCGGCCTGCGAACGGCTTTATCGCGAGCTCTTGGCCAAGGGCGTCGACGTGCTCTACGACGACACCGACCAGCGCGCCGGCGCCAAATTCGCCGCCGCCGACCTGATCGGCATCCCCTGGCAGATTCTGGTGGGCCCCAAGGGGCTGGCCGAAGGCAAGCTCGAGCTCAAGCGGCGCAGCGACGGGTCGCGTGAGAACCTCGGCCCGGCTGATGTCGTGGCGCGGCTCTCGGCGTGAGGAATTATCCACCGCGAGCGCCGGGATATCAGACGTTGCGGCCACAATTAGCCCGAATCGTGTGAAAATCGGACTATGGATGAATCCATGAACGAGACAGTTCGAACCCCACCTTTCGCGCCATTCGAATGGCTGCTGTCCGGTCGCTATCTGCGGGCACGTCGCAAGGAAGGCTTCATCTCCGTCATCGCCGGTTTTTCCTTTCTCGGCATCATGCTCGGCGTCGCCACGCTGATCATCGTGATGGCCGTGATGAACGGCTTCCGGAAAGAGTTGCTGGACAAGATCCTCGGCCTCAACGGCCATCTCCTGGTGCAGCCCCTGGAATCGCCGCTGACCGACTGGAAGGACGTCGCCGAGCGCATCTCGCAGGTCTCCGGCATCCGGCTGGCCGCCCCCGTCGTGGACGGGCAGGCGCTGGCATCCTCGCCGTTCAATGCCTTTGGCGTGCTCATTCGCGGCATCCGCGCCGATGATCTCAACAACCTCACCTCGATCGCCAAAAACATCAAGCAGGGCACGCTCGAGGGGTTCGACGAAGCCCAGGGCGTCGCCATCGGCCGCCGGCTCGCCGACCTGTTGTCGCTGCATGCCGGCGACACCATCACGCTGGTGGCGCCGCGCGGGGCTGTGACCCCGATGGGCACCACGCCGCGCGTCAAGCCCTACAAGGTCGCGGCCGTGTTCGAGATCGGGATGTCGGACTACGACTCGACCTTCGTGTTCATGCCGCTGCCGGAAGCGCAGGCTTATTTCAATCGCAACAACGACGTGACCTCGATCGAGGTGTTCACCACCAATCCCGACCGGATCGACGTCTTCCGCAAGAGCGTCACCGAGGCGGCGGGGCGGCCGGTGTTTCTGGTCGACTGGCGGCAGCGCAATTCGACCTTCTTCAACGCGCTTCAGGTCGAGCGCAACGTGATGTTCCTGATCCTCACCATGATCGTGCTGGTGGCGGCGCTCAACATCGTCTCCGGGCTGATCATGCTGGTGAAGGACAAGGGCAGCGACATCGCGATCCTGCGCACCATGGGCGCCTCGCAGGGCTCGATCATGCGGGTGTTCCTGATCACAGGTGCTGCGATCGGCGTGGTCGGCACGCTGACCGGCCTGTTCGTCGGTCTCGTGGTCTGCACCAATATCGAATCGATCCGGCAGTTCCTGTCCTGGCTCACCAACACCGAATTGTTCTCGCCGGAGCTCTATTTCCTTTCCCGTTTGCCGGCCGAGATCGATTTCGGCGAGACCGCCGCGGTCGTGATCATGGCGCTGACGCTGTCGTTCCTTGCCACACTGTATCCGTCCTGGCGTGCCGCACGCATCGATCCCGTCGAAGCGCTCCGGTACGAGTGAGGGCGAGATGGAGCAGGAGGCGGAAGACGTACCGGTCGTCTATCTCCACGAGATAAAACGCGAATACATGCAGGGCGCCACGACGCTGACCATCCTCAACGGCGCCAAGCTCGCGCTGTGGGCGGGACAGTCGGTCGCGCTGGTGGCGCCGTCGGGCGCCGGCAAATCCACCCTGCTGCACATCGCGGGCCTCCTGGAGAGCCCCGACGACGGCGAAGTCTATATCGGCGGCGCGCCGACTTCGGCCCTGACCGACGTCGAGCGAACCCAGATCCGCCGCACGGAAATCGGCTTCGTCTATCAGTCGCACCGCCTGCTGCCGGAATTTTCCGCGCTGGAAAATGTCATGCTGCCGCAGATGATCCGCGGGCTGAAGCGCTCCGAGACCATCAAGCGCGCAACCGAAATCCTGGCCTATCTCGGCCTCGGCGATCGCATTACGCACCGGCCGGCGGAGCTGTCCGGCGGCGAGCAGCAGCGGGTGGCGATTGCGCGCGCGGTGGCGAACGCGCCGCGGGTGCTGCTCGCGGACGAGCCGACCGGAAATCTCGACCCGCACACCGCCGACCACGTGTTCGGCGCGCTGATGCAGCTGGTCCGGGCGACGCGGGTGGCGATGCTGATCGCGACCCACAACATGGAACTTGCCGGCCGCATGGACCGGCGGGTGTCGCTGGTGGACGGCCAGGTCGTCGAGCTCGACTAATACACCCGGCGATGCGGCCGCCGTGGAGCCACTCCCGCGCTCGCCAGATACGGATTCAGCACGCACTGGGCGGCGCGGCCGGCTGCGGTCTGCTGACAGTTGGCCATCGTCACGTATTGGCATTCGTAATAGGTGGGGTCGCCGTAGACATGCAGGCAAACCGGATAATGCGGGTCAAAGGTCTGAGCCCGAGCCGGCGCGGCCGCCGAAATCGCCCCCATCGCCGCGATAGCCACAGCAAGTATGCGCATCAGAATTTCCTTCGACCTGGATTGGCTCAACTCAGTAAACGCGGCGATGTCGCCGGTACGGCGCCGCCGGCTGTCCTGCGTTCGCGAAATACGGATTGACCACGCACTCCGCCGCGCGCCCGGAAGCCGTCGCGTTGCACTGCGCCAGCGACGTATAGAGGCATTCGTAGTAAATGGCCTTGCCGTAAACGTGCAGGCAGACCGGATAGTCCGGGGAGTAGGTTTGCGCGGCCGCAGGCGTGGCCACCGACACCGTTGCGATCGCAAGAATCGCCAGGGCAAGACCACGCATCAATACCTCCTTCGCGATTGCTGGATGCGATTGGGCTGTGGTTCGGCGTTGGCGCTGGCGCTGTTGTAATAGGGGTTACGGGCGCAAGTGGCGTCGCGCCCGGAGGCCGTGGCGAGGCATTGCTGGTAGCTCGCAAAGATGCAGTCGCCGACGCTGCCGCCGAAGTCGCATCCCTGGATGCAGAACGGAAAATCCCGCGCCGCGGCGGGAGATGCAGAGATCGTCGAGCCCGCGCAGCACATCAGCAGCGCCAAAATTGCATTCCGCATGGCATCCTCCGCTGTGATTGAGTGCACGGCGAGCAGACAGCGCTGCCTGCTCTCCGTCAACTCACGTTCGCGCGCGGACATGCGCGGCCTTTTCGCCACGGTCGGCCGCCTCAGCGCAAGTCCGGATAAACCGATTTCGCGCGCGGGCCGCGATAGGCGCGGGGATCGATATCGCCGCCGGGATTGTAATAGGGGTTCTCGATGCACCAGAGCCGCCTTCCCGAAGCGGTAGCCTGGCATTGCTCGTAGCTGGTGAAGGTGCAGTTGCTCAGGCCCGGCTGCTCGTCGCCCTGAATGCAGAAGGGATAGCGGGTGCCGACCGCCTCCGCGGGCGCGCTGACCATCAACGTCACTCCGCACGCGGCCAGCAATGCGAGCACCATGTTACGCATCATAAGCTCCTTTTGGCCGCAAGCCGTCTCTTGATCGATTCCTGTGAGCCGCAACCCAAGCCGCAGCAGCGGCTTTCCGTCAACTCACGTTCGTCAATGCTGGGCCCTTCGAGGGCATCCGGCGGGGGCGGATAAAGCTTTCATTAAGGCTTCGGCGGAGGGGCCCAATTTCGATACTTGACACCCGGAACAAACTGAGAACAATGTTCTTCATATGTTCCTAGGTCTCAGGAGGCGGACATGTTGAAGGTTTTCGTCGAAGAAGCAGCCGCTTTGGCTTCGATTTCGCTGTTTATCGGGATGATCGCGGTCTGGGCGCAGCTCATTCCCCAGCTTTGAGGCGTTCGGGGACATCGCCGACACCCGTTCGGGGACATCATCGACGCCTGGGGAAAAGCCGGACGGTCACTGAAACGGCGGCCTTCCGCGTGGACTCATCCGGCTTAAGGCATCACCATTGAGGGGCGAGTCGGCCTTGCGAGGCGGCTCGCATTCCCTCAAGCCGTGATCCCCTGACGCCATGACCCCAAGACCGTCGGCAGCCATGTCCAACGCCGGATTTGTCCATCTCCACGTTCATTCGGCCTATTCGCTGCTGAAGGGCTCGATCAAGATCGGCAAGCTCGGCGAGCTCGCCAAGGCCGATCGCCAGCCGGCGCTGGCACTGACCGACACCGACAACATGTTCGGGGCGCTGGAATTCTCCGACAAGATGGCCGGTTACGGCATCCAGCCGATCATCGGCCTGGAGCTCGCGGTCGATTTCGGCGACCAGGATCCCAATGCCCGCAATGCGCTGGCGGCCGGGCCGTCGCGGATCGTGCTCCTGGCGTCGCGCGAGCGCGGCTATCGCAGCCTGATGCGGCTGAACTCCCGCGCCTTTCTCGAAACGCCGGTGCATCAGTCCCCCCACATCAAATTCGACTGGCTGCAGGGCGACGCCGAGGATGTGATCGCGCTGACCGGCGGCCCGGACGGGCCGATCTCGCTGGCGCTTGCGGGCGACCATGCAGGCCTTGCGGCATCGCGCTGCGACCGGCTGGCGAGCCTGTTCGGCGATCGGCTCTATATCGAATTGCAGCGCCATGGCATCGAGAAGGAGCGCCGCGCCGAGGCCGGGCTGATCGATCTCGCCTATGCCAAGGGTCTGCCGCTGGTGGCGACCAATGAACCCTATTTCGCCACCTCGGACGACTACGAAGCCCATGACGCGCTGCTCTGCATCGCCGGCGGACGCCTGATCGCGGAGACCGAGCGCGACCAGCTGACTGCCGATCACCGCTTCAAGACCCGCGCCGAAATGGCGGTGTTGTTTGCCGATATACCGGAGGCGCTTAGCTCCACCATCGAGATCGCCGAGCGCTGCTCGTTCCGCCCGCTCACCCGCAAGCCGATCCTGCCGCGCTTCACGGTGGGCGCGACCGCCAACAGCGCCGACGCGGTCAGCGAAGAAGCCGCCGAGCTGCACCGGCAGGCCGAGGAGGGGCTGAACAACCGGCTCACGGTTCACGGCCTGGCGCAGGGCACATCCGAGGAAGACTACCGGGCGCGGCTGGCCTTCGAGCTCGATGTCATCACCCGGATGCAGTATCCGGGCTACTTCCTCATCGTCGCGGACTTCATCAAATGGGCGAAGGCCGAAGGCATCCCGGTCGGGCCCGGCCGCGGCTCCGGCGCCGGCTCGCTGGTCGCCTATGCGCTGACCATCACCGATCTCGATCCGATCCGGTTCGGCCTGCTGTTCGAGCGCTTCCTCAATCCGGAACGCGTCTCGATGCCCGACTTCGACATCGACTTCTGCCAGGACCGGCGCGGCGAGGTGATCGATTACGTGCAGCAGCGCTATGGCCGCGATCAGGTGGCGCAGATCATCACCTTCGGGACGCTGCAGGCGCGCGGCGTGCTGCGCGACGTCGGGCGCGTGCTGCAGATGCCTTACGGCCAGGTCGACAAGCTGACGAAGCTGGTGCCGCAAAATCCCGCGGCCCCGGTGACGCTTTCGGCCGCGATCGCCAGCGAGCCGAAGCTGCAGGCGTTTCGCGACGAGGATCCGGTGGTGGCGCGCGCCTTCGACATCGCGCAGCGCCTCGAAGGCCTGACCCGGCACGCCTCCACCCACGCCGCCGGCATCGTGATCGGCGACCGGCCCCTGAGCGAATTGGTGCCGCTTTATCGCGACCCGAAATCCGACATGCCGGTGACCCAGTTCAACATGAAATGGGTTGAGCCCGCCGGCCTCGTCAAATTCGACTTCCTCGGGCTGAAGACGCTGACGGTGCTCGATCTCGCCGTCAAGCTCCTGCAACGGCGCGGCGTCGAGCTCGATCTGGCAAAGCTGCCGCTCGACGATGCGCCAAGCTACGCCATGCTGGCGAAGGGCGATGTGGTCGGCGTGTTCCAGGTGGAAAGCCAGGGCATGCGGCGGGCGCTGGTCGACATGCGGCCCGACCGCTTCGAGGACATCATCGCGCTGGTGGCGCTGTATCGGCCGGGCCCGATGGCGAACATTCCGACCTACTGCCTCCGCAAGCACGGCGACGAGGAGCCGGAATATTTGCATCCGATGCTCGAGCCGATCCTCAAAGAAACCTTCGGCGTCATCATCTACCAGGAACAGGTGATGCAGATCGCGCAGGTGATGGCCGGCTACTCGCTCGGCGAAGCCGACCTGCTGCGCCGTGCGATGGGCAAGAAAATCCGCAAAGAGATGGAGCAGCAGCGCGAGCGCTTCGTCTCCGGCGCGGTCGAGCGCGGCATCCAGCGCGGGCAGGCCGATACCATCTTCGAACTCTTGGCGAAATTCGCCGACTACGGCTTCAACAAGAGCCACGCCGCGGCCTACGCGCTGTTGTCCTATCAGACCGCCTACATGAAGGCGCATTACCCGGTCGAATTCCTGGCAGCGTCGATGACGCTCGACCTCAACAATACCGACAAGCTCTCGGAGT
>Ga0210410_10006494_pt1 | contig 10174 bp, 5 predicted proteins | sample IncBWC4MmetaG_FD_161058 | JGI IMG/M metagenome (GOLD analysis project Ga0210410, IMG submission 161058) | Forest soil microbial communities from Barre Woods Harvard Forest LTER site, Petersham, Massachusetts, United States - Inc-BW-C-4-M | ecosystem: Environmental > Terrestrial > Soil >... | reverse complement strand
ATGCGGGTGCCCCACCCTTTTCCGCGTTCGTTGCGGAAAGGGTGGGTGCGATATTCCCAATTTGGAACCGGGCCCGCTGCCCCTCCCGCTTTTTTCTTGACCCACGCCTTCACTTCCGATAACATAAGACGAGATATATTATCTACAAGATAATCTACGATCTTTGACAACCTAACCACGCGAGCAGCTTCCGGGCCGGCCGGATATCCCGATAACTTCAATGTTTCCAAGATTTTGGCTGTAACTACCTTAAGAACCATAGATCTAGGAGGCAAAAGAGTTCATCGACTCTTTGTTTTCTTATATTTAGGCAAAAAAGAGAGTTTTTTTGAGGGAAATTCTGCACCAGTATATGTGCAAGAGGGGCTAACTGATTGTCGCGACTACCCGGGCGGAGTCCCCTTCGACTACGCTCAGGGCAAATCCCGCGCCACACTTGGCTTACTTCGCGGCTGCGGCCTTCCCTTCCAGTTTGGCGTCGATGGCCGGATTGGAGCAGACTTCGTAATACCAGCGCTCAGTCCAGTGCTGGACCGAGAAATTGTGGGGATCGATCTGCGCCATGCGGGTTCCGCGTACTACGATTTTGCGGAAAATATCGTTGCCGACGGGCACCAGCCCGCTCCACAAATGAAACTCTTCTCCCTCCCACGTTTTGGGTAAGTCCAGCGGAGAAAGTTCCAGCGAGATTTCCTGCTTCAGCCTCTGGAACGCAGCCTCACTGATGCGAATTCCGTTCAGGTTGTATTTCAGAATGAAGTCGTCTGGACTGTCTTCGACGTCGGCGTCGCTCACAGTTTGAAATGCGTACACGTTGAAGGGAGTTTCGACCGCTTTCATCGATTTCCGCACCCGCTTGCTGCACGAGGACAGTCGGTCGCTCTCGTTCAACGCGTCCGAGATCATGATGCGCTGCTCGCCGTCCATCAGGTACATGGGCGCCGAATCCTGGTAGGAAATCCCCAGGCCCAATTCGATGCCGGGCAGCCCGGCGCGTTCAAGCAGTTGGTTATAGCCGCGCACGATCTCGACAATCTCGCGCGCCAGCACCGCGGCCCGGCAAACCGCCAGCCCCGGCTCGCCTTCGCGCTCAAGGATGGCCAGAATGATCGCGTCGCCTTCGAGAAAAACCTTGCCGGCGCCGTACTTCGACAACAGCTTGTTCACCGGGTCGTAAAAGTTAAGACTGAAATAAGAAGCCGGATTCATGCCACGCTCCAGCAGCGTGCGCGTCAGCCGCGACGAATCGCGAACATCCGCTTTGATAATCACGTGGCGCAGCACTTTCTCTTCCGACGGCTTCTGCTCCTCGGGCAACAGGAATTCGTAGAGCGTGCCGTTCATGGCGGAAAGCTGCCGCATCTTTTCGTTGGCGATGAGATTCACGTTGTCCATCGCCGAGGTCAGCGCTCCCAGATTCCTCAGGTCACGGTGGTAGCGCATGAAGTCGCGGAGAAATCTCGCTGCCATCTTGCCCCGCTCCGCTCCGCGGCAACCCGCAACGCGCTGAATAGCGGTCTGCAAGCTCTCTGGAGACACCTTGCCCTGCTCCACAATCAGCTTTTCCACCCGCGTGCGTTCTTCGCGCGAGATCAAAGCGTTCTTCAATTGCTGCGCGTTGATGCGCGGCGAATACTCGGCCAGCAGCGGCACCGCTTCATAGGAAGCCACGACGTACTCCATAAGTTTCTCGCGGTCCAGCAAACCCAGCCACGCGGCCAGGCGCGTTTTGTGAGATCGCCCTTCCGGCGTGGTTTCATCCGGAGTTCCGGTTCCGATCAACTCCTGCGCATTCTCCGGCACGTTGAGCCAGGCATTGATGGCGCGCTCAGGGTCCGCTTCCTCCCCCAGATTCAGCGATTGCAGGAATTCGTAAGCAATCCGGCGAACGTTAGGAAAGCGGTCGGGATCGCGATCGAAGTTGCCCAGCATCACATACTGCTCGGCGTTCACGTACGCATCGCAACCATCGGCGGTAAAAATCAGCGGATTGAGGAAGAGCTTGTATTGCTCATCATTGCTAGTGCTATTCCCGAACAAAGACCGGCGAGTGCGTGCCAGAGTTTCCTTCTCGATTTCCCGCAGAGTGCGAAACAGTTCCTGCCCGGTTTTGCGCAGAATGACTTTCTTCGCAACCTGAAATGCCGCAACCCGCTCGCGATATTCCAGCGCCTTCTGCGCCCGGACGCCTTCGTAGCTCTTCAGGGTCATGCGGCAGCGTTCCAGTATCTGGGCAAACTGCGAGCCCAGTTCAATGCGCAGAAACTTGATGATCGCCGCCCGCGCCAGCACATCCAGGGACGGATTGCCCTCGGCCTTGGCGCGATTCAGAGCGGCGGTATGCACCTGCGCCAACAAAGGTTTCAATTCCGATGTTCCAGGCCGGGCGTCGCTCTTCGGACCAGCATGCGATCCGATGAAATGACCGCTTTGCCGCGGCTGAGGCGCTTCCGCCGCTACCAGCCCCTCCACATCGCCGTGGCGCACAATCAGCCGTGAAATCTGTTCACGAGTTTGCGCCACAAACTTGGGGCTGAGGTGAACATCGTGCCGCAGGTTGTCCACGCCGAGTTGCAGGCCCTCAAGAGAGAGTGAAGGAGTGTAGCCGGTTAAGCGCGGAGGGGCCGCGTCTTGCTCTGAGTGTCCGAAGCTGAAGATGGGGATGCGTGGCATGGGGAATGTCTGCGCCCTACGGCTGCACCGCTTGACTGACCAGGCTCACTCGGAATTGTGGCACCACCAGAGCTTGCTCCACCGTGGGCAAGTTGAGAGCGGACAGCTTGGTGGCGATCGCTTGAGCTTGCGAGGAAGCTGCCGTGCCGTTATAAGCCCGCCACAAGAGCTGCATGGATTCCGGGTCCGCGGAGCCTTCCTCCAGATGAGGAATCGCTTCCGCAAACTTTCCCTGCGCCACCAGCAACGCTCCGGCCGCCCCGTGATAGCAAAGCTGGATGACCTGGCTGCGGCTGGTTCCCGCCATGGTTTCCAGTTGTTTAATAGCGTTCGAGGCCGAGGCCGTGTCCTGCACTTCAGCCCAGCGGGTAACCTTGACGCGCAGGATTCGCGCCAACTCCTCATCGCGGTCGCTGGCGGAAATTTCGTGCTCTTCACGCAGCGCATCCTGAGCGGCCTGCAAATGTTTCAGCGCGGCTTTCGAATCCGGTTCATACATGCCCAGAATCCGATGGGCTTCCGCCTCCAACCGTGCCAGCCCAGCGCCATGCGCGTGCCTGGCCACATCACCCAGCGCCCGCTCCGCCTGTTTGCGATTGCTCTCGCGGATCCAGGTCACTGCGGATTGCAGTTCGCGCTGAACCTTGTCCGCGTTGCTCGGCGCGAACACAATAGCCCGGTCATACTCTTCGCGCGCCTCTCGCTCTTTCCCCATCAGCGCATAGGTGTCGGCGACGCCCACCTCCGAGCCGAAATTCGGATCGATGCGAATGCTCATGCGGTACTGCTCGAGCGCGGCATCGAACTTCCCCGCCATGCGCAAAATCTCGCCGTAGGAATCATGCGGATTCGGCTGGTCCGGCTGAAGGGCGACGTAGCGGTCCATGGCCGCGAAAGCTTTTTCGAAGTTTTCCGTGTCCGCGTATCCATAAGCCACGTCGTTGAGAGCCGCGGCATAGTCCGGGTACAGCGCGAGCGCCCGCTCCAGCACCATGATCGCCTGCTCGTAGCGTTGCTGTTGCATCAGCCAGTCCCCTGCCAGATAGGCCAGGCGCTGGTCCCGCGGATACTTGGCCAGCAGGTCGTTCATGGCGCTGATTGCAGGCAGATAATTGTTTTCCTGGGCGTCCGCCAGCCAGTGGATCAGCAACTGCTCGCCCGGCTTGGCTTTGACCGCCAACTGTTTGGCGCGCTTGCGCGTGGCCGACTGTTCCGCTGGATCAAGGCTCATGCGGGAAGTAAGGATGAGCGCCTGGGCAAAATTGGGGTCCGCTTTGGTCGCGGCCCGCAGATCCTCGAGCGTTTCCGGGATACGGTATTCCTCGAACTCCCGCATCGCCTTCTCGAAGCTCTTACGCGCTTCCGCCGAAGACGTCGTGACCGGCAGATTGGCGGATGCTTTCCGGGCCGCCGGGACTGGCTTGGATGTGGCGCCAGCGAATCCACCCATAGACCCGACCACCAGCAGACAGACGCACCAGCGGCTAAGCATTTTTCCCCCGGAAACTGTTGATTTCTTGCTCCTTACACGACGAGCGTAGCATGCGATTTCGACCCGCCAAAGTTACCGACGTAATCCGATTTCCCCGTGCCACGGTCAAGCCTGGCCCCCGAGTTCCGATGGCATCGCGAGTACTGAGGACCTTGGGTTCGGAGCACGCAGTCCTTTTCAATAAATCGCTGCAACCGCCCGGCCCGCGCGGGAGCCAACACCGACGCCAACTCCCACTCAACCAGCGGTCCTTCGCCTTCGGTAACTTGATTGCCCCGTGGTACCCTGTCAATCTTGCCCCGGACGGATTTTCTTCCGTTGGGGGCGACGCTTTATGATTTCTGAACAAAAACATGGAGTAAGCTGTAAGTTGTTGTTATCTATGCTGCTTGCGCTGTGTTGCGCGAGCGCAGCCTGGGCCGGACCGTGGACCGCGCTAGGACCGGATGGAGGCGACGTACGCAGCCTCGCCTACGATCCTCACAACCCGGATCACATATTCCTGGGCACCAGCACCGGAACCTTGTTCTCATCCACCGACGGTGGCCATAGCTGGTCGCGATTCGCGCACCTGGGCAGCGGTGACGACTACGTAATCGATCACCTCGCTATCGATCCGCAGAGCTCGAACAAAATGTATGCCGCCGCCTGGAGCGTGGAAAATCAGCAGTCCGGCGACCTGTTCCGCTCCGAGGATGCCGGCAAGACCTGGCAGACCATTCCCGCCATGCACGGCAAATCGATCCGCGCCATGGCGATTGCGGCCTCCGATTCAAAGACTCTGGTCGCGGGCGCACTCGACGGCGTGTTCCGCAGCAGCGACGGCGGCAAGAACTGGCAAAAGATTTCCGCCGCCAGCCAGGACATCCATAACATTGAATCCATCGCCATCGATCCCAAGAATCCGGATGTGGTCTATGCCGGCACCTGGCATCTGGCGTGGAAGACCAGCGATGGCGGCGCCACCTGGCAACACATCAGCAAAGGCATGATTGAGGACTCCGACGTGTTCTCCATCATCGTCGATTCCTCGAATCCTTCCGTCGTGTTCGCCAGCGCCTGCTCCGGCATCTACAAGAGCCAGAGCGCCGGTGAATCCTTCCAGAAGATTCAAGGCATCCCGTTCTCCGCGCGGCGTACTCGGGTTCTGAAGCAGGATCCGACGAACCCAGCAATTGTTTACGCCGGAACCACGGAAGGCCTCTGGAAAACAGCCGACGCCGGCAAGACCTGGTCGCGCGTAACCAATCCTGACGTCGTGGTCAACGATGTGATGGTCGATCCGCGCAACTCGCAGCGGGTTATGCTGGCCACCGATCGCGCTGGCGTTCTGGCTAGCGACGACGGCGCCCACAGCTTCCTCACTTCCAATCACGGCTACACTCATCGCTACGTTACCTCGATCATTGAGGACAAGCACGATTCCAACACCATCTTCGTGGGCGTGGTCAACGACCGCGACCTGGGAGGCGTTTTCGTTTCCCACGATGCCGGACAACACTGGCTCCAGACCAGCAAAGGCCTCGACGGCCGCGATGTGTTCGTCCTGAAGCAGACCAGCAACAGCGAACTGATAGCGGGCACCAACCGCGGCATGTTCATGCTGGCCCACAGCGGCAGCGAGTGGAGTCCAATCAACAACGTCATCAACCGCACATCTTCGCGCGTGAAGAAGGGGAGCAAGTCTACCAAGGCTGAAGCCCGCTCCATCCTGACCGCGCGCGTCAACGATATCGCGATCACGCCCACGACCTGGATGGCGGCAACCTCCGCCGGATTCTTCACCAGCTCCAACCAGGGCAAGAGCTGGAGCGGCGGTCCTGTAATGGGCAAGCAGGATTTCGTCTCCGTGCAGGATGACGGAAAACTGATCGCCCTCGCCACCCGCAGCAACGTTCTGCTTTCGAAGGACAGCGGTATGACCTGGCAAGATTCCAGTCTGTCGTCCTCGGTGAGCAGCATTCGTGGCGTCACTATCACCACTGACGGCCAGATCCTGGTGGCCGCGCGTGAAGGCGCTTTCCGCAGCCCGAACGCGGGAGCCGGATGGGAGCACATGCAGAACGGCCTCCCTGACAAGAACATCAGCTCCATCAGCTATGACGAAAACAGCAAGCGCCTGCTCGCGACCAGCACCGAAACCGGCGTGGTCTTCGAGAGCAACGATGCCGGCCGCACCTGGACCCGCGGTCCCGACACCGGCTACCCGCTACGCCACATCAGCGTGGTACACGGCCGCTTCCTGGCAGCCACTCCATTCGATGGCGTAGTAATTCAACCCGACAACGACGATCACAGCGCCTCAACCGGCGCCGCCACTCGCCGCACCAACTAGAACGCAAGAAGCAAAAACGGAGGAGCGGCAACCCGCTCCTCCGTTTCTTTTTGACCAACCCACGATTTGAAAACTGTCTGGTTCGTATGAGGGCATCGCTTCAGCGATGTCGTAGCCGCATCCAACCATCTGCGCTGATTCGCCTACTTCTCCGCCCTACCCAAACAGCCCGCGCGAAACGAGCGATCGTCCAAACGATGCAGCCGCCCGGCCATACCAGGCCGCAGCAGCGGATGATGTCGAATGGTAAAAAGGTACTCCGCGATAAACCAAAGATGTTCTCCCGTGGTCATCCAATCAAGACCATCAAAACGCGCCAGATTAACTGGTCGCGAAAAAGTCCGCAGCGACCGCTCCCGCCGAAGATTGAAGTAAACATCGAAGTAACTCAGGGCAAGTTCGCGCAAAGTGCGATACACAGGCTCGCGGTAGCGGCATCCGGTGTAGTTCGACTTGGCGATCGCCCCCCAGTGGCCTCTGCTGCGGTAAATCGCGACCACGTGATCGGTATCGTGCTCGGCTTCGAGATCGAAGACCAGCGGAGGATATCCGTTAGCCCGCAGCGCAGCGGCCGCCAGAGTCGCGCCCTCGAAGCAATGCGCGGTGTTTTCTCGTAACACGCGGCGCGGCGACCAGGCAGTATCGGCCAGGTGGTAAGGCATGTCGTCGAGAAATCGCTGGATCCCGTGCGGGGTTTTCAGGCTTCGTAGTTTGCGTTGCTCGGCTGGGGTAAGAGGAATCATTCTCGATTGCAGTTTATCGCGCGGCCCCGGCGAAAGGCGTTAACCACAAAGGACACAGAGGTTCACAAAGGAAATCATGCGAATAGCTCTGCCAGCTCCCGCGGGCTGTCGACGGTGACATCGGGCGGGGCCTCGCAGAGTGTGTGCGGAGCGAAACCGTAAGTAACGCCGCAAGTCCAGAGCTCCGCGTTGCGTCCGGTAATGACGTCAACCGAGGAATCGCCAACCATCAGCGTTTCGCCAGGACGGGTCTTGGTCTCGCGCAAGATGGTCTGCGCCCCGTGCGGATCAGGCTTCTTGGTAGAAAAACTGTTTCCCCCATAAACATGAACGAAAAACTCAGCCAGTCCCAGCGCCTCCACAATGAGTCGCGAAGGATTCACCGGCTTGTTCGAAAGCACAGCCATCTGCCGGGTAATGCCGTTGGCGTGGCGAATCGCGGCAAGCATTTCCTTGATGCCGTCGTAAACATGTGTATGGTCGAGCTTGTGAACCCGATAGTAACCGAGGAAATGTTCCAGCCCCGCCTTCACCGACCCTTCATCCCGCGGATCGCCCAGCGCCCGCCGCACCAGCATCGGAGCGCCGTCACCCACGTAAGAGGCAATCACGTCGCCGGGAAGTTCGGGGCGTCCAAAGTGCTTGAGCATGGCGTTGACTGAATGGATGAGGTCGAGGCGGGAGTCGATCAGAGTCCCATCAAGATCGAAAATCAGCAACTTGATCTGGCGAGGATCGAATTCGCGCAAGAATCTGATCATGCGTTCTAAGGATAAATGATGAAAGAAGCACTCAGCATTCAGCACTCATCACTCAGCCAACCGGTAATGCCCAAGGGCCAAATGCCGAGTGCTAAGTGCCAATTGCCGCCCTAAGCCGTTCTGGCTGACTGCTGAGTGCTGAGTGCTGATTGCTACCTCCTTCTCATTTACAATAAGACGTGATGGCGACCAAGACAGATCCAAAGCCGGCCGCAGCGCCCGACGAGAAGATCAAAATCGCAGGCAAGACCTACGAAGGCCTTTCCCGCGAACAGCTGATCGAGGCCTACCGCATCATGTACACCTCGCGGCGGCTGGACGACCGCGAAATCCTGCTCAAGCGCCAGCAAAAAATCTTCTTCCAAATATCGGGCGCAGGCCACGAGGCTGTCGGCTTGGCCGCGGGCTTCACCCTGAAGCCCGCCTACGACTGGTTCTATCCTTATTATCGCGATCGCGCGCTATGCCTCGCACTCGGGGCGACGCCGTACGAAATGCTGCTCATGGCCGTGGGCGCCGCCGACGACCCCCAATCCGGCGGCCGTCAAATGCCATCGCACTGGGGCTTTCCAAAACTAAACGTAGTCACGCAATCTTCTCCGACGGGTTCGCAAGTGCTGCAAGCGGTAGGCTGCGCCGAAGCCGGCCGGTACTTCGCCAGTCATCCGCAAGCCGCCCAAAAAAATCAGGGCGACTACCGCCAATTCAAAGACGTCAAATTCCAGCCCGACGAGGTCACCTACGTCTCCCTCGGCGACGGCACCACCAGCGAAGGCGAATTCTGGGAGGGAATGAACACCGCCTCCAACTGCAAGCTGCCGGTGCTATTCGTCGTTCAGGACAACGGCTACGCCATCTCCGTCCCCGTCGAGGTTCAAACTTCAGGCGGCAACATCTCGCGTCTGGTCGCCGGGTTCCCCAATTTTCATTTCGAAGAAATCGATGGCACCGACCCGGTCGCGTCCTACGCAGCCTTCGCCCGCACCGTGGCCCACTGCCGCGCCGGAAAAGGGCCCGGATTCATCCACGCCCATGTAATCCGCCCGTACTCGCATTCGCTCTCCGACGACGAACGCCTCTACCGCCCCGACGCCGAACGTGAACTCGACGCCACTCGCGATCCCATCACGCGCATGCAAATGTTCCTGATCCGCGAAGGCATTCTCGACGAAAAAGGAATCAACAAGCTGGAAAAGCAGGTCGAAGACGAGCTTCAGATTGCCGTAGACCAGGCGCTGGAAGCCGCATTGCCCACGCCAGACACGGTAATGCGATACATTTACTCGCCCGACCTCGATCCAACGTCTGACGCATTCGCAACCGAGCCCGCAGCAGATGCTCCTCCAACCGACGGCAAAAAGATCGCCCCGAAAACCATGGCCGATCTGATCAACGCAACCCTGCGCGACGAAATGCGCCGCGACCAACGCATCGTGGTCTTCGGCGAAGACGTAGCCGACGCCAGCCGCGAACAATATCTCGAAGAGAAGCTGATCAAAGGCAAAGGCGGAGTATTCAAGCTGACCTACGGCCTCCAGCACGACTTCGGCTCCGACCGCGTCTTCAATTCCCCGCTAGCCGAGGCCAACATCGTAGGCCGCGCCGTAGGCATGGCCACTCGCGGCATGAAGCCGGTAGTAGAAATTCAATTCTTCGATTACATCTGGCCCGCGATGATGCAGTTGCGCGACGAACTCCCGCTGATCCGCTGGCGCTCCAACAACGGCTTCTCCTGCCCCGCGGTAGTCCGCGTCGCCATTGGCGGATACCTCACCGGCGGCGCAATCTATCATTCGCAATGCGGCGAGAGCATCTTCACCCACACACCCGGCATGCGCGTCGTATTCCCCTCGAACGCGCTCGACGCCGCCGGCCTGCTGCGTACCGCCATTCGCTGCGACGATCCCGTTCTCTTCCTCGAACACAAGCGCCTGTATCGTGAGAGCTTCGGCCGCGCCCCCTATCCCGGACCGGACTACGCCATCCCATTCGGCAAAGCAAAAGTAGTGCAGCCGGGAACCGACCTGACCGTAATCACCTACGGAGCCATCGTGCCCCGCGCCCTGCAAGCCGCCCAAAAACTGGAACGCGAGCAAGGAGTCAAAGTCGAGCTACTGGATTTGCGCTGCCTGAACCCATTCGACTGGGACGCAATCGCCACCTCGGTAAG
>Ga0210410_10006493_pt1 | contig 10174 bp, 6 predicted proteins | sample IncBWC4MmetaG_FD_161058 | JGI IMG/M metagenome (GOLD analysis project Ga0210410, IMG submission 161058) | Forest soil microbial communities from Barre Woods Harvard Forest LTER site, Petersham, Massachusetts, United States - Inc-BW-C-4-M | ecosystem: Environmental > Terrestrial > Soil >... | reverse complement strand
CAACTGGTAGTCGTTGTCGTTATTTGTAAGGGAGAGGATGAACTTCAATTTCTTCATGGCAACGCCCGATACCTGATCATATCCTGCCCGCTTCGAGCGGTCAGATGACTAAGGTAACGGGCAGGGTCGGTGCTAGAATGCGCCATTACCGGAGAAATAATCATGCGTAAGGCTTTCATTACATTCGCGATTGCGATGTTTTGCGCCCGCGCGGCCTGGCCGCAAGCTAAGCTCTCCGTGCACTGGGAAGAGCTCACCGCGGCCGAATTCAAGTCGGCGATCGAGCAATCCAGGGGCACTTGCCTTTTGCCCTTCGGGATCGTGGAAAAGCATGGCCCACACCTGCCGCTGGGGACCGACCTGCTCAACGTTCGGTACGCGGCTCTGCATGCCGCAGCGCAGGAATACGCGGTGGTGTTCCCCGAGTACTATTTCGGACAGATCTTCGAAGCTCGCCACGAACCCGGCACCATCGCCTACAGCACGCATCTACAGTTGGAGTTGCTGCAAGAGACTACCGACGAAATGGCACGCAATGGCTGCAAGAAGGTGATCATCGCAAACGGCCACGGCGGTAACGAGAACCTGCTGCCCTTCTTCGCCCAGACGCAACTCGATAAGCCGCACGATTACGTGGTCTATGTCATGGGCTTGGTGGACCCTCCACCCGGCGGCCCGGCGAAAAAGACCTCGGTCGATATGCACGCGGGTGAGTCCGAGACCTCGAAGATGCTGATTTCGAATCCGAATCTGGTACACCTCGACCGCGCCGGTCAAGAATCCGGAGCCGACCAGGCTCGGCTGAAGCTGCCTGACACTCTCTACACCGGAATCTGGTGGTACGCGCGTTTCCCCAATCATTATTCGGGCGACGGTTCGGCCGCGACTCATGAGCGGGGCGAGTTTGAACTGAAAAGCTGGCAGGACGCGATCGTAACCGCAATTCGCGCCGTCAAAGCCGACCAGGAAAGCTTGAAGCTGCAAAACGAATTCTTTGAGAAGGCCAAGCACCCGCTGGATACGAGGCCGTGAGGATGCCCGCTGGGACGGGCGAGAGACGCCCGTCCTCCACAGACAAAAGCAGCCTGCTAAGATAGTTGCTTCTTATGGCGTCCACGGTACCGAACACCGTAGAACGGCGAGAATCAATGACGGCGCCATCATACTCGTCGTCCTCCCGGTTACTGTCGCTCGATCTGTTTCGCGGGGCGACGATTGCCGGGATGATTCTGGTCAACAATGCCGGCGATGAGCCGAGTTCCTACTGGCCGCTTCAGCATGCCGAGTGGAATGGCTGGACTCCGACCGATCTTGTCTTCCCATTCTTTCTTTTTATCGTCGGTGTGGCCATGGCGTTTTCCTTCAGTTCGCGACTGCAACGCGGCGAGTCGCGGCAACACCTTGTCGGGCATGTGTTGTGGCGCGGCCTGCTGCTGTTCGCGTTGGGATTGTTCCTGAATGGCTTTCCCGACCAATACCATCTGGCGTCGTGGCGGGTTTATGGCGTGCTGCAACGGATCGCGATCTGCTATGTGATTTCGGCGATTCTGTGTTTGTATGCCGGTTGGCGCGGATGGATTCTCACCATCGTCGCCTGTCTCGTGGGTTACTGGATCTTGATGCGTTTCGTTCCAGTGCCGGGATTCGGCGTGCCCACGCACGATATCCCGCTGCTCGATCCCGACCGCAACCTCGTGGCCTGGCTTGATCGCAAGCTTCTGGCTGGACATTTATACGATGGCACACGTGATCCCGAGGGTGTGTTGAGCACGATCCCCGCTCTTGCGACCAGCCTGTTGGGACTGCTCACCGGGCAATGGCTTCGCTCCGCGCGTTCCGCCAGGAGTAAGGCGCTCGGCATGGCACTGTTTGGATTGACTGGCGTTGTGGCGGGAAAAATTCTTGACCTCGGTTTTCCCATCAACAAAAAGCTGTGGACCAGTTCTTACGTGATCTTCACGGCCGGCCTCGCGCTGCTCTGCCTGGCGCTGTGTTACTGGGTCGTGGACATTCGGCAATGGCGAGCTTTGTGGACGAAGGCGTTCCTGGTTTTCGGTATGAATGCGATTGCTGCCTACGTGTTTGCCGAAATGATGTCGCACTGGCTCGATCACGTACATCTGGTTGGAGGCCTGAGCTGGCAGGAGTTTATTTACCAACGCGTGTTTGTCCCCGTGGCCGATCCGGCGAATGCGTCGCTGCTCTATGCGCTTGCTTATGTCCTGGTCTGCTGGACGGCCATGTGGGTGTTGTATCGCAAAAACATTTTCCTTAAAATCTGATGGGAGTCTTCAGGAGTCAGCATTCCGCCAATCCCGTCTGTTTCCCAAGCTGGAGTATTGAAGTAGAGAATCATCAATCACACAGGAGACTCCATCAATGATGTCCAGAACTGTGAACCAGGGTTGTGAGTTGAGGGCGGTTTGTGGCCGAAAATAAGAGAGGAGCCTGGATGCCGCGACTGTCCTTGATGACCGCCATTTGCTGTTTGTGCGCGGCCAGCTTGGGGCAACAACAACCCGGCGCCTCGCCCGACGCGCCTTCTGCCAGTGCACAATCCCAGGCCACGCAGGGAACCAACCCACTACGCAACGGGATGTCCATTTTCCAATTGCTGCAGCGGAAGTCGGTGGTCTTTCCTGACCTTGCCACGAACACGGGGCCGCTCGACCCCTGGCAGAAGTTCAAGCTCGCGGCCAACAACAGCGTGTCTTTGGCTACTGCGGGCGCGGCGCTGATGGGTTCAGCTTACGGGCAAGCGATCAACAGTCCGGCGGGGTACGGCCAAGGCGCCGAAGGATATGGCAAGCGTTTTGGAGCTGACATGGCCCGCTCCGCTTCCGGCAACCTGTTTGGAACTTTCCTGATCGCCTCCGTGTTGCACGAAGATCCGCGCTTCTATGTAAGGAGGAACCTCTCTTTCAAGCAAACGGTGAAGTACGCCGCTGTCAGGTTGGCGGTCACGCGCAGTGACTCCGGGAAGCGAGTGACAAACTTTGCCGGATTGCTGGGCCTTCTCGCAGGCGAAGGGTTGGCCAACACTTACTATCCCGAGGGCAACCGCGGTGTCAGCAGCACCTTTATCCGCTACGGGTCTGACCTGGGCTGGAGGTTCGGTGGAAACATGCTTCGCCAGTACTGGCCGAACATCAATCGGAAGCTGCGACTGGTGCCCGCGCCCGCGTCGACGCCAATGACAACACCAAACAATCCCCAATGAAGTACCGGGCTGGCAAAACCCGGTAGTATCTCGGTTTGCCCTCCGCGAACTCTGCGGCTGTTCTCAGCGGCCTTTGCGTTGTAAGGTTTCGTTGAGACGCAAGCACAAAGTCTTACATCGCGGAGATCGCGGAGAACATCCGCAGAGCGCGCGGAGATCGCAATCGATGAAATGTTCCCCACAAAATAGTCGATCTTCGATTCGAATGCGTGCCCTGCTGATTGCGGCTGTTGTTTTTGTTTCCTACGCGTATTTTTATCAAGGCGGGGGATGGAACCAGAACTCGCGCTTCGATCTGGTGCGTGCCGTAGTTGAGCGAGGTACGTTGCGCATCGATGCCTACCATGAGAACACCGGCGACAAAGCCTTCGCCAGTGGCCACTACTATTCAGACAAGGCTCCCGGACTCGCGCTGCTGGCCGTGCCCATCGCGGAGGCGATGAGACCCTTGCTGCGCGCAGGGGGAGTGGATCCGACGTCGCCCCGAGGTCTGGTCGCACTGTCTTATTTCGTCACGGTATGCGCAGTGGCGCTGCCGATGGCAGTTGCATGTGCGGTGCTGTTTTTGATTGGGTTCTGGCTGGACAGCGATGTCAGTGCCGCGGCTTTTGGAGCTCTCGCGTTGGGCCTAGCTACTCCCATTTGGGCTTACTCCACGCTGTTCTGGGGGCATGCGCTGGCCGCGGCGTGCCTGGTGTTCGGGTTCGCATTTGCCTTGAGGCTCGGTAGGAGCCAAAATCACGATGTGCTGATGGGGCTGGGCGTGGGCCTGACCGCGGGGTGGGCCACGGTTACAGAATATCCGGCCGCGCCGGCGGCGGTCATCCTTGCGATCCTTGCTCTGGCAACGATATGGAAGGATGGGTGGCCACGACGATGGAGCACCGCCCTTGGCATTTCGATGGGTGCGTCCGTTTGCATCGCCGTGCTTTTGATTTATCAGTTCCGCGTTTTTGGCTCCGCGTTCCAGCCGAGCTACACGTACTATCCCGCGGGAGCATTTCCCTGGATGAAGCATGGCTACATGGGAGTGACCTATCCCCGAATTGACGTCGCATTGAAGTTATTGTTCGGCTGCCGGCGTGGGTTGCTGTTCGTGGCTCCGGTAGCCTTGGCAGCTCCGTTCGGCTTGCGATGGCTTTGGAAGCAGCCAAATGGCCGCGCTGCGGCAGCCGCAGCAGCCGCAATTGCCGTTTATTATTTTCTGTTTAACGCTTCGTTCGTGGTCTGGGCGGCCGGGTGGTCGTACGGACCGCGATATCTGGCAGCTGGGCTGCCACTGCTAAGCGTCGGGTTAGCGCCGGCATGGAGCAAGGCTCGCCCGTTCTGGCGAGGTGCGCTTGCGTTCGCCGCAGCTTGCGGCGGTTGCTTTGGGTTGATGGCTGTCTCCACCACGGCGCAGCCACCCGACGAGTTTCGCTGCGCTCTGTTCCAACTCTTTTGGCCGTCGTTCTGGGCAGGCAAGTTGTCTCTCAATCAGCAGTCGATGCTGACAATCTCCGAAGACCCAACTGGCCACGCGCACGGCGCATTCAACCTCGGAGAACTGGCGGGCCTGCATGGCTTGGCGAGCCTGATTCCGCTCCTCGCGGCGTGGGGCCTCGCGGCTTTCTTATGGGGTTGGATGAATCGATCCGATCATTTCCCGCAGCACTGAAGCTCGCCTTCCTTCGTGAACCTTCGTGTCTTTTGTGGTTCAAGCATTTGAACTTCATTAACCACAAAGGACACAAAGCTCCGAATCAGGTCGACACTGCCTCGAAAATCGATCGCTTGGAGGGTAACCTAGGTAACTTTGGCGGGTCCAAATCGCGTGGTAGGCTCGTTGAATAAGCAGCAAGAAATCAACAGTTTCCGAGGGACCAATGCTTCGCCGCTGGGGCTTCTGCCTGCTGGTGTTGTCGTCCTTGATTGGTTTCGCGACGGCCGAGTCCAGGACGCTGCGGCCGGCGCGGAAGAACGCATCCGCCACACTGCCGGTCACCACTTCCTCAGCGGAGGCGCGGAGGAACTTCGAACAGGCGATGCGGGCATTCGAGGAGTATCGCATCCCCGAAACGCTACAGGATCTGCGGGCTGCCACCAAAGCGGATCCTAATTTTGCGCAGGCGCTCATCCTGATTTCCCGCATGACCGTGGACCCCCAGGAACAGGCAACCACGCGCGTGAGGGCCAAGCAGTTGGCAGTCAAGGTAAGTTTGAGCGAGCAAATGCTGATCCGCTGGCTGGCGGGCGCGCAGGAGAACAATTACTTGCCCGCGATTGCCGCCATGAACGACTTGTTGGCGAAGTATCCGCGGGATCAGCGGCTCGCGTATCTGGCCGGCGACTGGCTGATGCAGCAACAACGCTACGAACAAGCCGTCGCCGTGTTGGATCGCGCGCTCAAGCTCTTCCCCGATTATGCCGCGGCGTTGAATGACCTGGCCTACGGATACGCCGACACGGGAAACTTTGAAAAAGCTTTTGCAGCCATGGATCGCTACGTTGCCCTGCAGCCTGATCAGCCCAATCCACATGATTCCTACGGCGAAATTCTGCGTATGGCAGGCAAGTTTGATGCAGCGCTCGAGCAGTACCGCATGAGCATTCGAATCGATCCGAATTTTGGCTCGGAACTGGGCGTAGCCGATACCTATGCGCTGATGGGGAAAGAACGAGAAGCGCGCGAAGAATATGACCGAGCCATTGTTTTCGCTCCGGGCAACGGGGACAAGGTGCAGCGCGAACTGCAATCGGCGGTGACCTGGATCCGCGAGAACAACCGCAAGCAAGCGGAAAGAGCCCTGAGCGACGTCGCCCGGCATGCCCATTCCGCGGGACTGGCGCGCCTCGAAGCAGAGGCTCACCGGATTCTCGGCATGTACGAGCCCGATTCGAAAGCGGCCATGAAACATTTGCAGGCTGCCCAGGATGTTCTACGGGAAGAGCATGAAATCTCCGCCAGCGACCGGGATGAAGAGTTGGCGCGAATCCTGCGAGTTCGGGCCACACGTCTGGCTGACGTTCAAGAGAAGGACTCGGCACCGAGCGCCGTCAAGCAACTCGAAACCATGGCGGGAACCAGCCGCAGCCAAGTCATTCAACTTTGTTATCACGGGGCAGCCGGAGCGTTGCTGGTAGCCGAGGGGAAGTTCGCGGAAGCGATCCCTCATTTGGAAGAAGGCAACGGTGATCCTGAGTCCATGCGGCTTTTGTGGCGAGCCTATAACAGCACCGGGGCTACGTCCGAAGCGCAGGCGATCGCTTCGAAGTTGGCGGCGCTCAATTTGCCCACCGTGGAACAAGCTCTGGTCGTGCCACAATTCCGGGTGAGCCTGGTCAGCCAAGCGGGGCAGCCGTAGAGCGAAGACACTCTATCATGCCACGTTTTCCACTATTCAGACTCGGACAACCAGAGGTCGAGGCAACGCCGCCCCAACTGACTGGATACACTCCTTCGCTCTCGCTTGAGGGCCTGCAGCTCGGAGTGGATAACCTGCGGCACGATGTTCACCTCAGCCCCAAGTTCGTAGTGCAGACTCGTTCGCAGATTACCCGGTTGATTGTGCGGCACGGCGATGTGGAAGGACTGTTGGCGACGGAAACGCCACAGCCGCGGCAGGGCGGTCACTTCATCGGATCGAACGCAGGCCCAAAGGGCGACGGCAAACCTGGCGGTTCTGACTTGAAACCGCTTTTGGCGGAAGTGCACACTGCCGCACTGAATCGCGCCAAGGCCGAAGGCAATTCGTTTCTGGATGTGCTGGCGCGGGTCGCGATCATCAAGTTTCTCCGCATCGAACTGGGTTTGCAGTTTGCCCAGATTCTGGAACGCTGCCGCATGACGCTGAAGAGCTACGAAGGCGTGCGGGCGCAGAAGGCGATGGAATATCGCGAGCGCGTGGCGGCGTTTCAGGTTGCCAAGAAAGTCATTCTGCGCAAGACCGGGCAGGAATTGTTTCGCACTCTGCGGGAAATCGAGAAGGAAACTCTGGCGCGTACCCGGCGGTCGCTCTTCGGAAGCAGTCATGACGACCAGTACAAGCTGTTCCTCAATCCTCTGATCTTCACCGCCGATGGCTGCGACGCTTACGTCAACGCCGAGCAATATGTCATGCTGGGCAACTTCGACCGCGATCCCGACCGCTTCACCAACGTTCGCCGTATTGCGTATGAGTTTCTGCAATCGCTGAATCTTGGACAGGAGGCCGATCCCGAGCGTGCCATCAATGCCTGGCTGAACGTGCCGGAGAATGCCCAGGACCTGATCGGCTCCGGGACACCGGATGATTCCACGCCGGAAGGGCGAGCGCAAAAAACACGTTTGACAGCGTGGCTGGGCCTGCTCGACCGCGAGAAACTCATGGAGTACGTGGTCGCTTCGTATGAGGCTGTGCCATTACTCGCCGAATATTCGCCGCGCATCAACGCGCAGCAGTTAAAGAATGCACTGATTTCACGCGAAGAACGCACCCGGGTGGAAAAGCTGATTGTGGAGCAGGGCAAAGTCTCGCCGGAGAGCTTGCAGTCGGCGATTCAACGCGTCGCGGCTTGCCGCGGAGCGGAGCGGGGCAAGGTTGCAGCAAGATTCCTGCGCGACTTCCTGCGCTACCACCGCGACCTGAGAAATCTGGAAGCGCTGCGCTCGGCGATGGACAACGTCAATCTCATCGCCAACGAAAAAATGCGGCAGCTCTCCGCCATGAATGGCACGCTCTACGAGTTTCTCTTGCCGGAGGAGCAGAAGCCGTCGGAAGAAAAAGTAGTGCGCCACGTGATTATCAAAGCCGATGTCCGCGACTCTTCGCGGCTCACGCGGTCGCTGCTGGAACGCGGAATGAATCCGGCTTCTTACTTCAGCTTGAATTTCTACGATCCCGTGAACAAGCTCCTGGCGAAGTACGGAGCCAGCAAGGTGTTTCTCGAAGGCGACGCGATCATTCTGACCATTCTGGAGCGCGATGCTGAGCCGGGATTGGCCGTCGGCCGTGCCTCGGTGCTGGCGCGCGAGATTATCGACATCGTCCGCGGCTACAACCAACTGCTCGAACGCGCTGGACTTCCGGGCATCGAACTGGGCGTCGGCATTTCTTATCAAGACTCGGCACCCATGTACCTGATGGATGGCGAGCAGCGGATCATGATCTCGGACGCGCTCAACGAGAGCGACCGTCTATCCTCGTGCAGCAAGCGGGTGCGGAAATCCATGAAGACGATGGAGACTCCGTTCAACGTCTACGCATTTCAGACCGTGAGCGACGCCGACGTCGAGGACAGCCCCGACGACTTTATTCTGAAATACAACTTGAACGGAATCCGCATCAGTGAGGCCGCATTCCAGAGGCTGAAGCAGGAAATTTCGCTCGAACTTTCTCCGCTGGATTTACCCAAGGCGTGGGAAGGCGAAGAGTTTCATCTGTGGAGCGGGATGGTGCCCGTCGGCAACGATATCTTCCGCAAGATCGTAGTGCGTGGAACCCGCATGGCCCAAATCGATCCTCACAATTTCTCGGTCCAGCACTGGACCGAGCGCTGGTACTACGAAGTCTGCTCCAACCCAGCAATCGACGCCAAGCTGGAAGGCAAAGCAGCAGCGGGGAAGTAAGCCAGTGTGGCGCGGGCGCCCTCGCCCGCGTTTTGTCACAACCATCACGTAGCCAAGTTGCACATATCCTGGTGCAGATTTCCCTAAAAAAAAACGCTCTCCTTTTTGCCTAAAATCTAGAAAACAAAGGATCGGAAAATTTTTTGCCTCCTAGATCTATGGTTCTTAAGGTAGTTACAGGCAAAATCTTGGAAACATTGAAGTTATCGGGATGTCCGGTCGGCCCAGAAGCTGCGCCTGTGGTTAAGTTGTCAAAGATCTTAGATTATCTTACAGATAATCTATGTAGTCTCATATTATCGGAAGTGCAGGCAAGGAGTCAACAAGAAAGTGAATTGAGGTCCCCGCTTGCCCTTCCGACCCTGAGCAGGTCAAACGCTTCACCCCGTACTAGACCACTGAACAGCGGGACGGGCGGATGAACCTAGGTGGCCGTTCCGCCCAGCCCGATTTGCCCACCCGCCAAAACTATTCCGTTGGACCGGCTCCGTACCCAAGAATGTGATACCGACGCACCAGTCGCTGCCGAAGAAGACTGCGGACGTTCTCGGACAAATTGATTTTGGGGCTCACGCCGCTCCCCCAACGGTCCGTTGAATAGGCAGCTTCGCGGTCACACTCGTCATCCGTGGTTGTCGCCAGATATGCGTGAACGTCGCCAGCGCTTGTGACGGTGTCTCCGATGATCTCCCCTTGATCGTTGATGCCCAATGCATTGGCGAGAAATATGGAGCCGGGACACGTCAAGGTGTTGAGGTCCGTCATCACGCCGTTTTGCCAGAGGAACGCGCGAGAACTGACGTTGGTAAATGACACACCAGCCACCTGGCCTCGGTTGTTTATGCTCTCGGTTGAGCTATCAGTGTCTCCCGGCAGGGTGCCGAGGTCTCGCATACCAGCATGCTTGGTCCAGAGGAAGGCGTGCTGGTTGGTGTCACCGGGTAGCGTGGCAAATCCGACGACTTGGCCTGGGTTATTGATGTCGAATGGACTGGTGAGACTCCCCCCGAGGTTGCCCAGATCGGACACCGTGCCGTGATCCCAGAGAACGCCGTGTAGGATCGCAGAACAGGTACCCGAGACGCCCGTAACCTGGCCCTCGTCATTGATTGCACCGGCAATCGCATCGGAGTCACCGGGAAATGGAGGGAGTTGCTGCTGGATCACACCGTTTCGCCAGATGACGGCCCCAGTCTGCAGCACTTGCGGAGGGATACAGGTCGACTCGTGGACTGTTGTTTCTGCCTGCCCCGCCACTTGTCCTCGAGCGTTGATTTCATAAGCAATTCCGTTGTCACCTCCTAGTGAGGGAAGTGGGTTCATCACTCCGTTTTGCCAAATGAAAGGAAGACAAACAAGGTTTGTGC
>Ga0210410_10006489_pt1 | contig 10176 bp, 6 predicted proteins | sample IncBWC4MmetaG_FD_161058 | JGI IMG/M metagenome (GOLD analysis project Ga0210410, IMG submission 161058) | Forest soil microbial communities from Barre Woods Harvard Forest LTER site, Petersham, Massachusetts, United States - Inc-BW-C-4-M | ecosystem: Environmental > Terrestrial > Soil >... | reverse complement strand
CCCATAGAGCCTCGCCAGGATCTGGCCGGGGCGGTGAAGACGCTTTCCGAATTGATTGCGCGACATCATGTGCAGGCCATCGCGATCGGCAATGGGACCGGGTCGCGCGAGGCCAGCGCGTTTGTGCGGGATTTCCTGCGCCAGGCGGGGCTGGAGAAGATCTTCAGCGTGATGGTGAGCGAAGCGGGGGCTTCGGTTTACTCGGCGTCGGAGGTGGCGCGCGGCGAGTTTCCCGACCTGGACGTTACGGTTCGCGGCGCTATCTCGATCGCCCGGCGTCTGCAGGACCCGCTGGCCGAGCTGGTGAAGATCGATCCGAAATCAATCGGCGTGGGCCAGTATCAGCACGACGTGGATCAGAAGAAATTGATGCAGAGCCTGGAAGGGACGGTGGAATCGTGCGTCAACCGCGTTGGTGTCGACCTCAACACGGCCTCGCACTCATTGCTGCGGTACGTGGCGGGCATCACCGAGCGGACGGCGCAGAAGATCGTCGAGTATCGCAACGTACACGGCAAGTTCCGCTCGCGGGTCGAGTTGAACGCGGTGAGCGGCTTCGGGCCCAAGACCTTCGAACAAGCGGCGGGGTTTCTGCGAATTCGCGGCGGCGTCAATCCGTTGGACATGACCGCGGTGCATCCGGAATCTTATCCGGTGGTGGCGCGAATCGCCGAATCGCTTGGGGCCCGAGTGGAAGATCTGATCGCTCAGCCAGAGCTGATGGAGAGAGTGCAGATCGAGACTTTCCAGACTGAGCAGGTGGGCTTGTTTACGTTGAACGATATCCGCGAAGAGCTTCGCAAACCTGGCAGGGATCAGCGTGAAAAATTCAGCGCTCCCCAATGGCGGGAGGACGTGAGGGAGATTTCCGATCTGACGCCGGGAATGATTCTCGAAGGCACGGTTACCAATGTCACTAATTTTGGCGCGTTCGTCGATGTGGGCGTGCATCAGGATGGGCTGGTTCACGTGAGCGAACTCTCGGCGCGCTTCATCAAAGATCCGAAAGAGGCGGTGAAGGTGGGGCAGATTGTGCGGGTGAAAGTGCTGTCGGCGGATCCGAAAGCGAAGCGGATCGCACTATCGGTCAAGGCGCTGGAGACGGGTGAGGAGCCGAAGCGTGTGAAGAAGGCGGAAGAGGCCAAGCCGGCGGTCGAGGAAAAACTGTCGCAACTCGCGAGTCGGTTTCGAACGCGGTAGGCCGCGGAGTGTGGTGTGCACGGGAAAAGCCGCCTAAAAGGCGGCTTGCAGCCAAGATTGGCTGCCCCACGGAACAGCAGCCGCAACCAAAGCGCCGGCTAGAGCCGGCGATGACAGGCAAAACCGCCTGTCCCACCACTGCGGCATGCTTTAGCTTATTTGTTAACGAACAAGCTAAAGCATGTTCCACAAAATATGCTCAGAAATAACTGAGCCAGGGATCGCTGCGGCGCTGTTTCAAGGCTGCAAACCAGCGGCAGAGCGGATAGAGCGCTAGTACGACGAATGCCCAGACTAGATAGACAATTGGCAAAGAGAATCCCCATCCCGGCGGCGGAGTGAACGGATACTGGCGGAGGCTCGGTGACTCGAACATCCAATGCGCGTCGCCGTAGCGGGCGTAACACACTATGACCGCTAGCAGATGGATTAGCGGCAGGTGCAGCAGGAAATAAAACATCGGCACCTTGCCGATGATGAGTGCGGGTCTTAGGAATTGCGGCGTCCTGCTGTCGGCCGCCCACAGGAAGAGCATCGCCGGGCCGAGCGTCATCAGAAGAAACAACAACGACGGCGGATATTTATTGGTGTTCAGAAACGAGAGCACGGCTCTCTGAGCTGCTGTCCAACGGATTGGATCGCCATAGATATTGATGGCGCGAAGAACAATGAAGGCCGCCGTCAGTGCAATACCCAGGCGAAATAGGAAAGGCCTCCGGCGATCGGCGGTCCAACTGTAGATCTGCCCCAGGCCATAGCCTGCCGCTGTAACACCAACCCAGGGGATGAGGGGATAGGCGGCGAAAACGAGGTGCTGGGGATTTGGCAAGATGACATTGGGAGAGTGCAGGATGGACCAAAACGGATTGTTAGACCGGACGGAGTCGAGAAGATTGTGACTGGCGATCATCGCGACGCCGAAGGTCGTCACCACGGAAGCGGGCAGATGAACCAGCGCCGACAGCACGATCATCGCCCAGCCTAGCGCCCATAGAACCGTGAGCGTGGTCACGCGGTAGTCGAAATTAAACTGCATACCAAAACAGCGCACCACCACGATTTCCAGGAAGATCAGCCAGAGCCCGCGCGTGAACAGGAATCGCGACAACTGGCCTTTGGATCTTTTGCGGAGTGAAAGATAAGCGCCGGTCCCGGTGAGCAGGAAGAAAACGGGCGCGCAAAAATGAGTGATCCAACGCGTGAAAAACAGGGCGATAGTGGTGCGCGCGGGATCGGTGGGATTGAAGCCGGAAAAGCCGAAGAAGTCCCGGACATGATCGAGCGCCATGATTATCATGATGACGCCGCGAACGACGTCGACCGATTCGATGCGAATGCGCTTGAGACTAGATGGCGCGCTCGAGACCGAAGTTAAAATTCTCGCCGAGGTAAACACGCTTGACCTCCGGGTCGCGACTGAGAACGTCGGGCCTTCCGGCGCGGAAGATTTTGCCGTTATTAATAATGTAGGCGCGATCGGTGACCATGAGGGTTTCGCGCACATTGTGGTCCGTCATGAGGATGCCGATTCCGGAGCGCTTCAGCTCGAAGATGATGCGCTGCAGCTCCAGCACCTGGATGGGGTCGATGCCGGAGAAAGGCTCGTCGAGGAGGAGGAATTTTGGATTGATGGCCAGCGACCGCGCGATCTCCACGCGGCGCCGCTCGCCGCCGGAGAGCATGTAGCCTTTATTGTGGCGCACCTGCTGCAGGCCGAGTTGATCGAGTAACATCGCCAGGCGCTCACGCCGCTCGCGTCCCTCAATCGGCAGGGTTTCGAGAATGGCAAGAAGATTGTCTTCCACCGAAAGCTTACGGAACACCGAAGGCTCCTGCGGCAGATAGCTGATGCCGCGCCGCGCCCGCTGGTACATGGGGAGCGGCGTGATGTCCTTGCCATCCAGAAGGACCGAGCCGGAATCGGGGCTGATGAGTCCGACGATCATGTAAAACGAGGTGGTCTTGCCGGCGCCGTTGGGACCCAGCACGCCCACCACTTCGCCCTGCTCGACAAATACCGAAACGTCATCCACTACTTTCCGGCCGCGATAGGCTTTGCAGAGTTCCTGGGTCTCGAGTTTCGTCACGGTGTTTTCTTTCGACGAATGTGGCTTTGAGCGGGTTGCTCCGGGGCGCCATTCACAAACAACCTATCATCGCCGGCGAAATAGGTCAATTCGGCGCCGTGGGTGTTTCCCTTCAAGCTGTCGACAAGCCCGGGCGCGCCACCGCGGAGAATGATCTTGTCTTCGGCCGTGTAGTACTCGGCGTGCTCGCTGGTTCCGGTGCGGGTGCGGGTGGGGGAGGTCTGCTGTATCTCCACTTTTCCGTCGGCGTAGGAGCGTTCCAGGCTGTTGTCGGAGCCGGCTTCAGAAAGGTAGGAGCGAAGCTCGAGCGATTTCACGCGCAGGTTTGGACGCGTCAGGATCGCGCCGCCGGTGTAGTAGGCCAGCCTGTCGTTATCGGTATAAATAAGATTCCCGGCCTTCACGATCGTGAATATGGGCGGCCCATTCGGCTTCAAGGCGCCATCTTTTTTGTCTTTCTCTTTCTCGCGCAGTTGTGTCTCCACGCCGCCCACGGCCACCAGGCGCTGGGCAGTGCGATCGATCTCGATTCGGTCGGCTCGGATGCGACTCGCCCCTTGCCACATGTCGGCCTTGCCTTCGTAGCGGATGAACGAATTGTGATCGGTGGATACCATGCGCTGGGCGGTGGCCTGGACGGGTTCGTCGCCGGACAGGAGGTCCGATTTGGTTTTCTGCTTCTCTTGACGGCTGGTGCTGACATGGCCCTCGGCGGTGAAGTTACCACTTTGTTGATCCAGGTGGATGACGTCGGCCGACGTGGATCCGGCAAGGTCCCAAACACGGGCGGCCGTTTCCAGCGTGATGCGGTTGTTATCTTGCTCGAGCGTAGCCTTCTTGGCGACGGCTTTGCGCGCGCCCTCGACATAGCGGAAATCGTCCCACTGCCGCATCTGGACCATCTGGCCGGTCTTCGGATCGAAATCGGCTTCCAGGTTCTTGCTCCAGGTCTGCGAGGGCGAATCTGCCGGTTTAGCCGGGTCGCTATGCGTCTCGACATTCACCGAGCGAAAACTCCGGACCATGTTGCGCTGTCCATAAGTAATGTAGAGCCTCTCGCCATCCATCTGGCGGCGGCGCGGACCGGGGTGATTGGGCAGGAATTCCAGATGTCCCGGCGCCTGCGTTTCGACTGCGTCGATTTCACGGCCGCCCGGACGCATCTTCATTTCTATCGCCTCGCTGCGCAGGACGCGCGTGTCCGGGAGTTGCTCACCGGCCGGGGCGGCAATAGGCTTCGACTCGACGACCGCATGCCCGTGGGCGAGTGCGGTCTTCAAGGTTGTCTCGTGATTCTTACTTTCAAAATCCAGGTCGACGCGATCGGTAGTGGTGGTGGTGCGCGCGTACTCGGTGGAGGAGACCAGGCGCGCGTTCCGCTCACCGGTCACTTTGTCGACATCGCCGGTTTCCGAGTAATGAACGATCAAACGATCGGCCGAGTACTCGACGTGCCGTTTGGGATCCATATCGACGCCCTTGGCCTTTTGCGTTTCCACTAACTGGATGGCGCCCTCTTTCAGAGTCACGATAGTATCGGCGCCTTCGGTAACGGAGGTGTCGCGCGTCAAACGCGCCCAGGGAAACAAGAGAATTTGCGAGCTTGCCTCCTTGTAAATGAGCTGGCCCGATTCGAGCTTCATCGGCTTGCCCTTTGGTCCGCGAGCGTCAAGATGCAGCGCGACACTCGCGTTCATTTGTAGTTCCCTGGTATTGGGATCGTAGACGGCGCCGACGCATTTCCCGGTTCCGTTCTGGAAGGTGAAATCGGCTGCGCGATCAGTAGAGGTCTTGGCGGTCTTGGTGTCAAACGTGACTCCTGAGGTGCTGATGGAAACCAGTCGATGTTGCGGCTCACCCACGGTGGGAACAGCCAGCGTGATCAAGACTTTGCCATCGGAGTAGAGTTTATCTTCGTTGGGCTGGTAGGTGGCGAACGGGCTTTCCACGCGGTCGAACTGATTAGTCTTTTGATGAAAGAGATTGAGGCGTACGCCCTCCAATTCCATGCGCGAGCTGTCTTTTTCCTGCTTGAAATTCCTGGCCCAGATCTCGACGATTTTCTTGCCCTCCGGGTCGCTCTTAACTACGTGCCAGTCCGCAGCCTTACCGGCGACGTCCACAGGAAGCATGTCGGGTTTGGCAGGAGCCTGCTTTTCGATCTCGCGCCGTTGGGTCCTGTAGGTGAAGCCGAGCCAGCCGAGGATCGCAAAAATAGCCAGCAATAACAACCACCGGGCGCCTCGCATGTAATTTCACTATAGCAGGGAGGCAAATGCCCTATCATGAATAACCATGAGCATCGCAACTAAGCGTGGAGATAGCGGACAAACCGGCCTGGCGGGTGGTGTCAGGGTTTCCAAAGCCGACCGCCGCGTGGAGTGCTACGGTACGATCGATGAGCTGATCTCCCAGATCGGATTCGCGCGGTCTATTTGCGCCGACGCGGAAGTAGCCGCCGCGCTGAAGGCGATTCAGCGGGAGTTGTTCAAGGTGGGATCGGCGATCGGGACAGTTCCGGAATCGCGCAAACCGGCGCCGGAGATCACAGCGGCCATGATAGGCGTCTTGGACGATCACGTGGCGCGGATTGAAGCCGTCGAAGGGATACTTGGCGACTGGTCTTTACCTGGCGAGCTTCCCGACGCGTCCGCCATCGATGTCGCGCGGACAGTTTGCCGGCGGGCTGAGCGGCTGGCTGTGGGACTGTCGGAAACCGGCGAGATCTCGAATCCGCAGATTCTTGTGTATTTGAATCGGCTATCGGATGTTCTTTGGCTGTTTGGGCGGTTGCTGGAAGTGAGGGCCAAGGTGGATTCTTCATTGCGCACAAAAGATGCGGGCGGTCCGCGATGGTCGCGCGCATGGTAGTGTTATAATTTTTACGAACAAGCGAAAGCATGTTCCACCGGGAAGGCGGTGAAAATCCGCCACTGCCCCGCAACTGTAAGCGACACGTTGTACGGCCCGTCATCACTGCGCAAGTGGGAAGAAACGGAATCAGCCAAGTCGTAAGCCAGGACACCGGTTCATCTTCAATGTCAGTTCAGTTCCGAGGGGGAACGAACCATGCGTCTTTACAAACGATTCCGCTTCGCTATTTTGTTGGCGGGGCTACTTAAGGGCCAGTCGGCCGACATCTCCGGTTACATTTTCGATCCTTCGGGGCGTCCGGTTTCCGGCGCCGCGGTAGCTTGCGGAAACGCCAGCGCGCAAACTCAAACCGACGGCAGCTTTCATCTGTCCGGCTTTAGCGCGTGCGAGGCGAGCATCACTCGCGAGGGATTCAGCCCGCAGACGGCGTCGCTCTCGGGCAGTAATAACCGCATTGCGTTAACATTGGCGGGGCTGGCGCAAAGTGTGGTGGTCTCCGCCACGCGCGGAGAAACCAGTGTGGAGCAGGCTGGTGTGGCCGCCAACATTGTCACCGCCGACGATTTGAAGCAGCGTCAGTTTCCGTTCGTACTGGATATCCTGCGCGAGATGCCGGGTACGCAGATCGTGAAGACGGGGCGCTACGGCGGGACAACCAGCGTATTCACGCGCGGCGCTCCGAATAATGGGACGCTTGTGCTGCTGGACGGCGTGCCGCTCAATCAGCCGGGCGATTTCTTCAATCTGGCGAACCTGATGTCGACCGGCATCGATCGCATCGAGTTCGTGCGCGGGCCGGAAAGCGCGCTGTTCGGCGCACAGGCCTCGGCGGGCGTCATTCAACTTTTCAGCAAGCGCGGCGATCCGGAGTCGAATGTTCCGCATGGGTCGGTGTCGTACGAGCGCGGGAGTTTTCAGACCGATCGCTGGGCTGGGAATCTGAGTGGCGGACTTGGCGAGCGCTTTGACTATTCACTATCCGGCGAGCAGTTCCATACTGTGGGCGAATATCAAAACGACTTCTACAGGAACACCACGGGGATGGCGAATCTCGGCTATCGCTTTTCTCCGTCCACGGAGTTGCGCGGCATTTTCCGGGGATTCGATACCACTGTGGGGCTTCCCGGCCGCGTGGGATACGGCCTCTTTGATTTCGGCGAACATTTCACGGATCGCGACTATACCGTGGGTCTGAGCCTGAGCGACATGCGCGGCCACAATTTCCTGCAGAAGGTTTCCGGCGGCTACAACTGGGAGCGCGGGATTGACATCAATCCGCAGACGGACGGTCCTTATTCGGTGGCGGCTTTGGTGCGCGATGTGTTCTTGCCCGTGCAACGCGTGTACCTGGTGACACTGCTCGATCCCAACCGGCTGCCGGCTCCGGGACAAATCCCCGCCGGAGAGGACGTCGTCAGCAAGACTATCACCTTGTTCGGGTCGGCCCCGTCGGCGAGTATCGTGTCGCGCGGTGATTTCAATTATCAGGGCACGTGGGCGCAGAACAGCGGGTCATTGGTCTTCGGTTATGATTTCGAGCGGCAGGGCGGCGTGATCTCCAATCGCGACGTTTCCCGGACGAATAATGGATTCTTCGCCAGCGAGCAATATACATTTTTCAAGCGGCTTTCGGTTTCCGGGGGCGTACGCGTGGAGCAGAGCAGCATCTTTGGCTCGGAGTTCACTCCGCGCGGCGCGGCGAGCTTGCGAGTGCTGGGCGAACGTGGATATTTATCTTCGCTGCTGGTTCGGACCAGCGCAGGCCAGGGCGTTCGCGAGCCCAGCCTTCTCGATAGCTTCGCCAAAGACCCTTCGTTCGTGGGGAATCCTTCACTGCGGTTGGAGAAGACGAATAGCTACGAAGCCGGAGTACTGGCGGAATGGTTTCACCGACGACTGCGAACGGAGGTTTCGGCTTTCCGAAATTCGTTTCGCGACCTGATCGTCTTCGTCAGCTTGCCGAATTCGGTTGTAGGGACCTGGGCGAACGTGGACGCCGCCTATGCGCGCGGCCTCGAATTCTCGGCGCAGACTCGGCCTTGGCGGAACATACAGCTTTCCGGGCAGCACACGCTGCTGTGGTCGCGAGTCATTAATTCCTCGACGCCGCAATCGCTCTCCACCGGCATCGGACAGGAGCTGGGCAGACGTCCGCGCAATTCCAGCTCACTCTCCTTGACGATCGCGCCGTCGCGCTGGAGCTTTCAGATTACAGCTTGGTACTTCGGCGAGCATCAGGAACAGTCGGATACGTTCGGTGTGAATCGCGCGCCCGCTTATTGGGGCTCCATGGCTAGCGGTTCTTACCGGATATCTAAACATGTGTTTCCATTTCTGCGCGTGGAGAACGTCACGAATTCGCGATATCAGGAAGTGCTGGGCTACAGCAATTTATCGCGCAGCATTCGAGGGGGCACGCGCCTCGAATGGTAGCGAAGTCCATGTTGGTGGGGGGGACAGCTTCTCACGTCGGCAAGAGCTTCGTGGCGACTGCGATCTGTCGCACGCTCAGGCGGCGCGGCGTGAGTGTGGCTCCTTTCAAGGCGCAAAACATGTCGCTGAATTCGTACCCGTGCCGCGATGGCGGCGAGATCGGGCGCGCGCAGGTAGTGCAGGCGGAAGCATGCGGCCTCGATCCGGTATCCGACATGAACCCCGTGCTGCTCAAGCCGAATGGCAACATGAGCAGTCAGGTAATAGTGAACGGAAAGGTGTGGAAGAATCTCAGCGCTCGCGATTATTATGAGCACACCGATTTTCTGCGCGGCCGCGTGCTGGACGCCTACGAGCGCCTGGCGAGCCAGTACGAGTACATTGTGATGGAAGGCGCGGGAAGCATCGCCGAAATGAATTTGAGGCAGCGGGACCTGGTCAATCTGGGGATGGCCAAGCGGGTGGGCGCGCCCGCGCTGCTGGTGGCCGACATCGACCGCGGTGGAGTGTTTGCCTCCGTTGTGGGGACCTATTGTTTGCTCCCGCCCGAGGAACGCACGCTCGTGCGTTCGTTTGCGGTAAACCGGTTCCGCGGCGATCCTTCTCTATTTGAAGACGGTGCGAATATTTTGGAGGAGAAGACCGGCAGTCCCTGCCTCGGAGTTTTTCCGCTACTCGAAGATACCCGGATTGACGAGGAGGATAGTGTTGCATTGGATCGGCGCGGCAGTCATGGAACATCCAGGATTGCCATTCTGCGGTTTCCTCGAATCTCGAACTTCACGGATTTTCGTTTGCTGCCCGATGCCTGCTGGGTCACCGCTCCCGTCGCGGGGCGGTTCGACGTGGTCATCCTTCCTGGCACGAAGAATACGATTGCCGACTTAGACTGGATGCGCAAACAAGGACTAGATGAATGGGTCCTTCGACAGCACGCTGACGGAGCGAAGATCCTCGGAATTTGCGGCGGCTATCAGATGTTGGGATCTCGCGTCGAAGATCCGGAGGCCGTCGAGTCCGAGCGCGGCTCCGCGGAGGGTTTGGCGCTACTCCCCGTTACGACGATACTGCAATCCGAAAAGACGACTCGCGTGGTAGTGGCTGAAAGCCCTGCTGGCACCCGGTTTGAAGCGTATGAGATCCACATGGGCAGCACTGAGCGACCTGGCGGGTTCACTTCGTTCGCAACGCTCTTGAGCGGCGAACAAGAGGGAATTCGCGTTGGACGCTGCGCCGGAACCTACCTCCACGGCGCTTTAGAAAATGCAGCGTTGTTAAGCGAACTGCTGGGAGTTTCGATTCCCGCGGCGGCGTCGAAGGAAAAAGTCTATGACGACCTGGCGGACTGGTTCCTTGAGCACGCCGACATGGACTTGTTCGCGGAGCTTTATTTGTGAGGATCGCGCCTTACGAGCTCTTGGCGGGCGTCGGCGTCGATCTGCTTGTCGGCGACCCGCGCTGGTTTCCGCATCCGGTTCGCGGCTTTGGTTGGTGCGCCGTCCAACTCGAACGATTCTGGCGGGCGACTAAGCTTCCGTTGCGCTGGGCAGGCTTCTGTTTCACGATTTCCGCCGTATTGTGT
>Ga0210410_10006488_pt1 | contig 10176 bp, 10 predicted proteins | sample IncBWC4MmetaG_FD_161058 | JGI IMG/M metagenome (GOLD analysis project Ga0210410, IMG submission 161058) | Forest soil microbial communities from Barre Woods Harvard Forest LTER site, Petersham, Massachusetts, United States - Inc-BW-C-4-M | ecosystem: Environmental > Terrestrial > Soil >... | reverse complement strand
CACCTCACGTGCCAAATGCGTTGCTGAAATGTTGTGAGTGAGGGTGTCACGTTCGACAACGACCCACTGGCGGCATCCGGTCACGTGATGCCAGTACTCCTTGTGCGGTCCGCGCGGGTTGTCGCGCAGGAACACGTAGCCCAACCAAGCCTTCGAGCTCGTTTCGTTCATGTCCGGCCGGCGGACCGTGGCATCGCCGCCATAGGTGAACTCAGTCTCGTCGCGCTGTCCGCAGACCGGACAAACAATCCTCAACATGTCATAACCTCAGTGGGCATTAGGCTGCGGACCGACGCCCTTTTCGTCGATCTGATAACCGCGCTCGAAACGTTCGAGGGTGAATTCGGCGTTGTCTGGATGCGGCTCGCCCTTTGCGATGGTCCAGGCAAAGCAGTAGCCGGACGCAGGCGTCGCCTTGAATCCTCCGTAGCACCAGCCGCCGTTCAGCCAGAGCCCCTCGACCGGCATCTTCCCGATGATGGGCGAGCCGTCCATCGACATGTCCATCACACCAGCCCATTGGCGCTGGATGCGCAGACGCGACAGCGAAGGCATGAGAGATTTCGCGCTCCCCAGAGTATGCTCGACCATCGGCAGGCCGCCCCGCTGCGCATAGGAGTTGAAGCCGTCGATATCGCCACCGAGCACGAGGCCGCCCTTGTCAGACTGGCTGATGTAGAAATGGGCCGCGCCGAAAGAAATGACGGTGTCGATCAGAGGTTTCAGGGGCTCGGTGACGAATGCCTGGAGCACATGCGTCTCGATCGGCAAACGCAGGCCGGCCTTGGCGGAGAGATGTCCGGTATGCCCGGCGACCGCGAGTGCGACCTTATTGGCCCGGATGGGCCCGCGTGTGGTCTCGACGCCGACGATCCGGTTCCTGTCCCAGATGTAGCCGACCACCTCGCACTGCTGGATCAAGTCGACGCCTTGACTGTCGGCACCGCGTGCGAAACCCCAGGCCACCGCATCGTGACGAGCGGTGCCGGCCCGCGATTGGAAGACCGCCCCATGGATCGGAAAGCGGGCGTTGGCCGAATAGTCGAGATAGGGGATGCGGCGCATGACCTCGGCCCGGTCGAACAGCTCTGCATCGATACCATTGGCGCGCATCACATTGCCGCGCCGGCGTGCGGCGTCCATCTGCGCCGGCGAATGACACAGATTGTACTGTCCGCGTTGTGAGATCATCACATTGTAGTTGAGATCCTGGCTGAGGTTCTCCCACAGTCGTATGGACCGCTCGTAGAACATCGTATTGCCCGGCATCATGTAGTTCGAGCGCACGATAGTCGTGTTGCGGCCGGTGTTGCCGCCGCCGAGCCATCCTTTCTCGAGCACAGCTACGTTGCGGATGCCGTGTTCCTTCGCGAGGTAGTAGGCCGTGGCGAGGCCATGGCCGCCGCCCCCTACGACAACCACGTCGTAACTCGGCTTCGGCGCAGGATCACGCCAAGCGCGCGACCAGTGCCGGTTGCCGGTAAGCCCGTGGCGCAGGATGGAGAGTACGGAATAGTGGCTCACGCGATGCCCTCGCGATAACAGGTGTTGTCGCAAGGCGCGCTGGGCATTTCGGCGTAGCACAGCAGCTCACGCTCGGTGGCGAGCTTGCTAAGCAGGCGACGCTCCTTGATGGATAACTGAACACGTTTCGATATTTCAGCACGCCCGCGTATGGGCAAGCTCGGCACGAGCCGTTGGTTGGTCATGTGAGTCCGAGAACTTCCGCAAGAGGAACTCTAAGTTCCCATTAGTCTGACAAACCGGACTTCGATTTTGAATAGGAGCGCAGCCATTTCAGTCAAACAACTGAAGACTATTATTTCCGATTATGGGACCACAGCGCTCGGCCATCACCGCATTGGTTACGATGGCTTTCGGGAAACCTGCCGCCAAGTTGGCCGTCAGTCTGAGCCTGCGCATCTGCGGCGCGTGGTGTCATTTGCGACTCTCAAACTCTCGGCCAGCAAGAGTTTGGACACCGCTGTCAGCCAAACCGCCCGGCGGGTTTCTAAGCCGGCGCTTCGACGTCCAAAGGCGACGGGATCATCTCCGCAGATATCGGCTCCAGCCACGGAACTCGTTTGACGATCTGTGGAACCGTAAATTTCCTGAGTATTTGGCGGGCAACGTCGGCGATGCGGGGCGCGAGAATGTCGAGCTCGCCTCGCCGCGTCACCAGCGTCACCTCACGCGAGAAGCCGCGGCCCGGCAGAGGCAAGACCGCAAGAGCAGAAGAATGGAGGGCTCCCTGCATGAGGCAGAGCGGCGTGGTAATGGCAATGCCGACGCCACCTGCCACCATGGCGAGCAGCGAATCCGATGTGTCGAAGGACAAAACCCACGGATGTTCTATTCGCAACCGTCGCAGATGGCGCTCAACCTGCATTCCCGTGTGGGAACGGGCGCTATAACGGATCAAGCTATAGTCACGCAGCGCATCTTGCAGCGCGCGGTTGCGAAGGCTGTCCGCCCAGGCGAGTGGGGCGACCAGCACGAACGGCTCGCGCAACAACGGGAATCGGACGAGGTCGTCGAGTTCCTCCATCGCGTCGGAAGTGATCGCAGCGTCAATTTCGTGACGCATCAGGGCGTTGGAGTGGGTATGCACCAGCCCCGAAAAAGCATTTATTCGTAACGCGACGGCCTCATCCATGAGTTTGCGGATCAAGACCGGGCCGACCACCGAAGCGAAGGTATCGACCATGCCCAACCGTAGGTCCTGGCGTTCCGGACGCCGGCCGCTTGCCCGGACCGCATCGATGGCCAGTTCCGTGCGTGAAGCTATTTCTCGCATTTGCGTAAGCAGTACACGCCCAGCCTCTGTGGCGACCAGCGGACGCCGGTCCCGATGCACAAGGATGACGCCGACCTGCGCTTCGGCTCGCTTCACCGCTTGCGACACGGCAGATTGCGTCATTCCGAACTGCGTCGCGGCGGCACTCATGCTGCCCTCCTCGACCACCGTCGCAGCGATTTCGAGCGCATGGAGATCCGGCAGCGGCATACCATTAGTTCATTTAATCATTTTCATAAAAAGTACTACTATATTGAGTTGGCGATTGCCGCAAGCGGCGAGGTTGAACAGTTTGGGCGCCTTGAGGCGCCGCTTCTTCAACTGCGAGGGGTGGCGCTGTCGATGCTGTTTTCTCCTATGCAGGACCAACTACCGGCTGCCTCAGTCTCCGAGCGGCGCTTCCGCACGAAATCAGGTGCTGACATGACCTTTTCCCAGCAATCGCAGCCGTTCATTTCTCTTCGGGGCGTGCGCAAGTCCTTCGGATCCCTAGAGGTTCTTCGAGGGATCGACATCAACATCCGCAAGGGCGAGGTCGTCGCGATCATTGGCCCGTCGGGTTCCGGCAAGTCTACCCTTCTGAGGACGATAAATGGGCTTACGCCCATCAGCGAAGGCTCGATCCGGGTCGGTGATATCGAGGTCAATGATCCCAAGCTCGATGAAATCAAGCTTCGCCATCGGGTGGGCATGGTGTTCCAGCAGTACAATCTGTTTCCGCACTGGAACGTGCTGCAGAACGTGATGCAGGCGCCAATCCAGGTGCTCAAGCAGCCGCGGCGCGAGGTTGAGGCGCGCGCGCATAAGTTGCTCAGCGAGATGCGCCTGCCGGAAAAGGCCGATTGCTATCCGGGCGAGCTCTCGGGCGGTCAGCAGCAGCGCGTGGCCATCGCTCGCGCCCTGTGCATGGAGCCTGAGGTCATTCTTTTCGACGAGGTGACCGCGGCGCTTGATCCGGAGATGGTCAAGGAAGTGCTGGCCGCCGTTCGCAAAGTGGCTGAGGACGGCATGACCTGCATTCTCGTCACGCATGAAATGGGTTTTGCCCGCGAAGCTGCCGACCACGTTTATTTCACGGACAAGGGCGTGATCGTTGAGCATGGGCCGCCGTCCGATTTCTTCACACGCGCGAGTAATCCGCGCACGAAGGAATTTCTTTCGCAGGATCTCTGAGGACGGTTCATGTAATCGGCGGCAAGTCCTCGCCGAGCGGGCGAGTTTGTATCGAAGTTGCGTTAAGCCTGGAGGGCGAATGAAGAGCGCGAAGAAATACGATATCGGTGACCTGAAGAGAATGACGCCAGAACAGCGCGCCGCCCTCTATGAAAACGCGAGGCGCGGTCTCACCGAGGGCGGTAAGGAAGTCATCGACTTACCGGATAGCTCAGGCTTGCCGTTGAGCGCTGGCGGCATGACGACCAGCGATCCGACATTTCTCAGGATGGAAGAGATCGTGTGGTCAGTTGCGGGGCGCAAAGCCGCGATTGTCGCGACTGAGGAAGGTCTTCCAGCACTGGCGGGTGTAGAGCCTCTTTTCACTGCAGAGCTGGGCGAGCGCTACCACCCGCACGATGGAGGCACGATGAACGCTGGCTAATCGTAGCCGGGCTAATGAGACATCTGGGCTACCTGTTCTCACCGGAAAGAGCCGATCTCGGTTGCGCTGAGTGGAAGAGAGCAATACCGCTCGTCTACGGCTCTTCCTAGACATCGTCATGTTCGCCCGGAAGAAACACTTCGCTCTACCACGACTACGCCCGAGCTCAAGTTGTCGGTACAAACAGGTGCCTCACGTCATCTGCCACTATCGGCTGCCTTAATCGGCTGTGAGCACGATCTCGGAAAACCGATTGCATCTATCTGGAAATAAATCTCTTTGCCTTCTCTTCGTCAGTTACGAACGAGAGCAGATTCGACGATGTCTATCATTAGAATTTGTGATCGAGAGCATGTGCTATTGCAAGCTGACCGCAGGAATGCGTAGTTTCATCGAAGTTGCGTTACAGATCGTCACCGCATTTGCATGCGGTGGCACAGAGGGAGCGATTACCAATGAAGAAGGACCTCATAATTAAACGCGTGAAGGTCAGCGAGGTGAGCGTTCCAACGAAACGCACCTGCACATGGTCGTTGGGCAGATCATACGGCCACACGCGCAGCATCGTAGAAATAGAAACTGCCGGCGACATCATCGGACTGGGCGAGGCGCCGACGCACAAAGTAGCACCTCTGATCCGCGAGAACTTCGCCGATCGCCTTGTCGGCATTTCGGCGGCAGAAACAGTGACAGCGCGGATCGCTTGTCTTGGGACGCACCGCGACTACGGCTATCTCGCGGACCCACTTTCCGAACTCGGATTCTCGGCGATCGAGATCGCGTTGTGGGATATTCTTGGCAAAGCGCTGGGCCTGCCGCTCTATCGCCTGTTAGGCGGTGCCGTGCGCGAACGCGCGCCTTTCGGCTCTTATGCCTATACGGTGGATCTTGACGAGGGACATATCCTTGCCGATGTACCAGGGATCATGGCCGGGATCGCGCGATCATCGATCGCTGAGACAGGCGCCAGCCTGTTCGAATTCAAGGTCGGCCGTCATCCGATCGATTGCGATATCGCTACTGTCAATATGATTCGCGATGCGGTCGGACCTGATGTCGATCTCGCCGTCGATGCCAATCTCGGCATGTCGATCAACAATGCTCGGCGGTTTCTTGACGGCACACGGGCTGCGAAGCTCGCCATGGTCGAGGAGCCGGTAGCGCTTCTGCGGGATATGGAGCGACTACGTGCCGACTTTTTAACACCGATCTCGACCCATTGCACCGATCCGGAGAAATTGCGTGCTTTCCCCATCATCGATGGGATAGTCGGCGATCTCAATGTGGATGGTGGTATTGGTGGCGTGACGCGCACAGCGACAGTTATTCGCTCGATGGGCAAGCGCTTCTGGCTACGCTCGAATGGCGAGACCGGGATTGGTGGGGCGGCGCTGTGCCACCTCGGGATGGCATGCCCGGAACTTGATCGTCCTGCACAATGGCTCGGAAACTGGTGCGAGGATGACCTAATTGAGGGCGAACCCTGGTGCGTGCGCGACGGTGGTATCAAACCGCCAGAATTGCCTGGCCTTGGCGTGACGATCGACCGCGCAGCGCTGGCGCACTATTCGAACAAGTTCAAAACTGACGGTCCATTCTCGCGATACGACAAACGCTAATCTGCCGCTGCTGGAGGAGGCCGCAATGATCGCTCCGGAGCGGATCCTTAGTCTTGCCGAGATCGAGGCTATGGCATTCGAGTTTCTGCTCGCTGCCAATGTCACGGCGAACGTTGCCCGAATCGTCGCTCGCTCGATATGGCGAGCGGAGGCTGATGGCTTTCGCAGCCACGGCTCATCGGATTAGGAACGCGAGGCTGTTGCCTTACTTAAGCCAGGTTTGAATCGACGTGTCACGTTGCTGAGCCGCGAAGGTGAACTTACTGGAATAGCTACACGCATCGCCGCGTGGACAAGAACCATTGTTTCGACGCGTTGTAATCGCATCGCCGTGGAAGCCGCCGAGATCGGCGCGATGGCTGCCGAGATCGCGCGACGCGATCCCGAAGGTTGGGTCGTTGTCGGAGCGCTTCTCAGACCGTGGTGCCGCGTCAGAGAGAGCCTTTCACCGTACCAGCGCGGTGGCGTCCCGTTCGTCTTCAAGGATGAGTGCGAAGGCGAAAGGTTCGCAGAACGCATCAACGCGCGGTCGAAGGGTGATCCGACCGAGCAGGTCAAGTCGATGTCCGTGCGCAAATTCGCAAAAGACGCTCGCGAGCACGCCGACATCTGGCGTCAGGCTTACCGGTGAGCCGTTCCTCTTCAAACAGCTTCGCGGCATGAAGCCGCCGCTGCCCAGATGCCCGCCGGCGGCCGTTTTTGGCTCGCAAGATTGACGGAGGAATGGCAAGATAGGTCTCCACGGTGCTCCACCTGTGTGTACCGAAAACTTAAACACGACCATAGTGATGATGCAGTCCGCCCAGGATGGCGCGAGAACTGATCACACCGGTTCGCTGAACCGGGCGTGAGTGGTGCATCCTTGTTCAAGGATCGATGAGTTCTGACGCGGTTGTGATAGTCCGCATAAGATCCCAGGATTCGGCTCAAATGCATCTCACCCAAGACAATGATGTGGTCCACCACTCACGCCGGATCGATCCGATCAGCCGCCGGCTCGACAGCATTCAAGGCTCCTAGTTGATCAAGCGCGACTGCCCCGCCCAGAACGGAGCGCGCAGTTCCTTCTTGTCGATCTTCCCGCTCGCCAGGCGCGGAAACTCGTCGACGAACTTGAACCGGCGCGGCCGCTTGTATCCGGCGATCCTGTCGCGGCAATGGGTCGTCAAGGCATCGGCATCAGGCGCGCTCCCGGGCGCCGGAATGACGACCGCCATGACGGTCTCACCCCACTCCCTGTCCGGCACGCCGATGACCGCGACCTCGCCTACATCCGGATGCGACCTGAGCGCGTCCTCGACTTCGCGTGAGAACACGTTCTCGCCTCCCGACACGATCACGTCCTTTGCCCGGTCCACCAGGAACAGAAATCGCTCACGATCGAGAAAGCCCATGTCGCCCGTGCGCAGCCAATCACCAATGAAACTCTTCTCCGTGACATCGGGCGCGCCCCAATAGCCCTGCATCTGCCCAGGGCTGCGGATGAGCACTTCGCCGACTTCACCTTCCCCGCACTTCGCGCCATCGGCGCTCACAATGCGGACCTCGGTCCCGAGAAACTCCTGACCGGCCGAGGCGAGGCGACCAATCTGCTCTTCATGTCCATCCGTCACATGCTGGTGCGGCTTGAGAATCGTACAGACCGAACATTCCGTCATGCCGTAGATCTGCGTGAACACCGGCCCGAGTGCAGCCAGAGCGCGCCGCAGCAGCGGAACAGGCATCGGCGAAGCGGAATAGTGGATACAGCGCAAGCTGGATTTGTCCGCTGCGTCGAATCCGGGGGCATCCAGGAGCCGCTGAATCAACACCGGCGCCAAATGCAATGCCGTGATGCGGTCGCGCGACAGCGCCTGCAGGGCGGCCTCCGGATCGAACTTGCGGCGAAAGACGACCGCAGCGCCGGAGATCGAGAAGGCCAGTTGCTCAATCTTCGCGCCGATGTGGAACATCGGCATCACCAGCAGGGCCACATCGTCCCGATGCACGCCACCCTCATGTGCCGTCATCCGCGCCGCCTCGAACAATGCACCGTGACTTAGTACTGCGCCCATCGGCCGGCCCGTCGTCCCTGACGTGTAGACAAGGTGGGCGATATCGTCGGCGGAAACGTCTGGCTGATCACCCGAGTCCGTCGCGTCCGACATCATTGAGTGATACTGTTCGGCCCAATTCGGAGCGTCTCCGATAGCAATCAGATGAATACCGCCTAAAGATGCTCTCAGGCGCTCGACGACCGCCGCGAACTCCTCCTCAAAGAACAGGACCTCCGCCCCGCTGTCGGCGAGGACCGCGCCGATTTCCGCCTCCGCCAGCCGCACATTGATGCCGACGCTGATGTAGCCCGCCCATTCGCAGGCCCCCTGAATTTCGAGGAACTCCGTGCAATTAAACGCAAGTATGGCGACACGCGCACCTTTGGGCGCGCGACCGCGCAACGCACCCGCAAGCTTCCGGACACGTTGCGCCAGAGAGGAATGAGTCAAACTACGCCTCTCGTCCCTAACCGCCAGATCGTCAGGCGAAAGGCGCGCGTTCCGCTCGATGATGTCGGCCAAAGTCATGCCGTCATTCCTTCGGCAGGTAGGATGTATCCACGAACTGGGTAGCATCGATGCCAGCCGGCAGGTGCTGCGCCTCGGCGACAACCTTGTAAGTCTCCTGGAGCTGGCCCGGATTGAAATAGCCCAACCCGTCCCGCTTGGTCTGCTCATTGAACATGTATTGAAACTGCATCGTCAGGGTGCCGATCGTATCGTCGACGTCGGTCTCGGGATTCATCTTCTTATGCAGCTGGGCGGCTTCCTCGACATGCTCCTGGGCCCACATATAGGACTTCCGGAGCGCCGCAAGGAAGCGGCGCGTCAGATCAGGATTCGCCTTCACGAAGTCTTCATTTCCGTGAATACAATACGCGTAAATTTTGAAGCCGTAATCCGCGAAGGGAATGACCCTTATTTTCTTGCCCTGCTTCTCCGCCATCTTGTTCTGATAGTACCAATTGATGGCAAAGAGCGTTGCGCCATCGACCTTTCCGGCGATCAGCAGGGGCGCCAGCGCCCCTGCGTCGACAGTCGTCCAATTCACCGAAGACGGATCGACGCCGTTCATCTTTGCGACCAGCGGGAAATAGAGATAGTGGCTGTTGCCGGCGCTCGTCGCGAGGTTTTTCCCTGCGACGTCCTTGATGCTCTTGATGCTGGAATTGTCGAGAACAAACAGAGCGTGCGGCGACGTCGTGTGGAGCGCCATCAGGCACTTCACCGGCGCGTTGTTGCGCTGACGCGCGGTCATCACCGCCGAGATGTCAGCATCGCCAAACGGCGCCACTCCCGCCGCAACTTTGTTGACGGCATCGCCGGACCCCCGGCCGCTGGTGATACTCAGGTCAATTCCCGCTTCTTTGAAGAACCCTTTCTGGATCCCCGCCGAAATGGGCGCGTATTCGCCGCTGGGAATCCAGCTGTACTGGAACAGCACCTTGTCTTCGGCGAAGGCGGCGCCACGCGCCAAAAGGGATATGAGCGAAGCAAGAATGAGCTTCCGAACGACGGACATCGAGTTCACCTCTTGTTGCCGCATTAACCCGCAACCAGCGGAGTGTTTGTGGACCAGGGAAAGAACACTCGTTCGACGAGCACAACGGCCTGAAAGAGAGCTATTCCCATAACCGACAGAATGATCATGGCGCCCCACGCGACCGGCGTTTTGAAGAACGCCATCGATGTCGCGATGAGGTAACCAAGCCCCTGATTCGCGGCGACGAATTCACCGACCACGGCGCCGACGACCGATAGCGCGATGGCAACCTTCAGGCCGCCGAAGACGAACGGCACCGCGTAGGGTAAGCTGATCCGCCAGATGAGCTTCCATCGCGACACCCTCAGCGAGCGCCAGAGTTCGATGAACTCCGCGGGCACGGATTGCAGCCCCGTCGCCGCCGCCACGACGAGCGGAAAAAAGGCGACCAGGAATGTCACCACGACACGCGGCAACTCATTCGCGCCCAGCGCGATGATCAGGATGGGCGCAATTGCCACCTTCGGAACGGATTGGAGCAGCACGAGTGCCGGATAGATCGTCCGCGCCGCCGTAGCCGAGGCGGTGATCGCGATCGCCAGTGGCAGGCTGATCACGACGGACAGCAGAAAACCCAAGAGCAC
>Ga0210410_10006486_pt1 | contig 10177 bp, 11 predicted proteins | sample IncBWC4MmetaG_FD_161058 | JGI IMG/M metagenome (GOLD analysis project Ga0210410, IMG submission 161058) | Forest soil microbial communities from Barre Woods Harvard Forest LTER site, Petersham, Massachusetts, United States - Inc-BW-C-4-M | ecosystem: Environmental > Terrestrial > Soil >... | reverse complement strand
GACGACAAAGGAAACCGCCAGACCTATGGCGATGGCTTGCACTCCCGCGACCGCTGCACCCTCGGGATCTTTTTCGCCAATGCGGCGTGCGACCATCGCGGTGGTAGACAGGCTGAGGCCTAAACCCACGGCGAAAACGAGGCTGAGCAACGATTCGGTAAGGCCGACAGTGGCGACTGCGTCGGCGCCGAGGCGGCCGACCCAGAAGACATCGACTACGGCGAAGAGCGATTCCAGCACCATTTCGAGGACCATCGGGATGGCCAGCAGCAAAATGGCACGGTTCAAGCTGCCTGTCGTGAAGTCCTGGTGCGATCCGCGAATCGCTTCGCGAATCGATTGCCAGATAGGGATGGGCCTTGGTTCGAGAGTTAGCTGCTGCGTTTCCATGAAAACCCTTATATTTCTGCACGAAGGCGTCTGAAAAATCGGACGCGATGGCGCGGCTATGAAAGTTGAGCGTTACGACTTAGAGAGGAGCAGGTCCGCGAGATTCGCGGATTAGAGAACTGCCGGGGTTTGTACGATGACGATCTTCATTTTATTTCACCAGTCATCGTTGGGCCGGCGAAGGTTTGAGCCGCAACGGAAGAATTTCTGTAAGCATTGTAGCGGTAATTTCAAAGCCACGCCAGAAAAAAATGGGTCATTTTTGACGAGCGGAAACCGATTGAGGGTCGAGGACGCAATCGGTGACGCGCGCGACCTGCGCCATTTCCGTGACGTCGTGGACGCGGACGATGTGAGCGCCGCCGAGGATGCTGGCGGTGACCGTGGCAGCGCTTGCCCAGAGGCGTTCTTCAGTGGGAACGGGCTTGGTGCGGCCAGTGGTGCTTCCCCTTGCGAGCGCTAACGTTCGGCCGAGGAATCCTTTGCGGGAGGTGCCGATGAGCAACGGATAGCCGAGTTTCGCCAGCTCCGGGAGCCGCTGAAGAAGTTCGTAGTTTTGCTGGAAACTCTTGCCGAAGCCAATACCGGGATCGATGATGATTTGCGATCTTGCGACGCCAGCTTTCCTGGCTTGTCGGATCGACGATTGCAGCCCTTGCGTGACGTCTTTTATTACATTGCGGGCAAAGGGAATTTTTTGCATGGTCCGAGGCTCGCCTCGCATATGCATGAGGACCAGCAGGACGCCGCGCAGAGCGGCGACTTCGGCGAGACGGGGATCGTGTTTGAGGCCGGACACGTCATTGATGATTTCGGCGCCGGCTCCGACGGCGATTTCGGCGACGCTGGCTTTGCGGGTGTCGATCGAGATGGGAATTTTCAGCTTGCCGCGGAGGGCTTGCAGAACTGGGAGGAGCCTGCGGAGTTCCTCGACGGCGCTGATACCGGTTGAACCGGGGCGGGTGGATTCCGCGCCGACGTCGAGGATGTCGGCACCGGCCTTCTGTAATGAAAGGGCGTGCGCAACGGCACGGTCCGCGGCCAGGAATTTGCTGCCGTCGGAAAAGCTGTCGGGCGTGACATTCAGAACGCCCATTATTAAGGTTCGTTTGCCTAGCGTCAGCGCGCAAGCCGGTAGTTGGAGATGGAAGACTTTGCGGGTGAGCATCGGAGGAATGAGTTTAGCGCGTGAGGGAGAGAAACAAAAAGATCAGGTTTGAACGGGAATGCGTCGGAAGGGTGGGGCGGGAGGGGGTAGGATCGCGGGTGAACGATCTGAAGGTAGGCCACTACCAACTCGGTCGTACCGTCACCTAGTCCAAGTCGAAGTCGCGGATGGGTTTGCCGGCGGGGGCGTCTTTGGCTTTCTTCATGGCTTCCTCGAACTTCTTGGCGAGGATGTCCTCTTTGTTCGATTCCTGAAACCAGGAATCGCGGAATTTGTCTTCGCGCTGACGATTTTGCTCGGCGAGGATGCCGGCTGCGTCGGTTAGGTCGACGCCGGGGCCCGCTTTGGGCGGGGCTTCATGCGACAGCACGACTCCCAAGGTCGCGTCGATTGTGAGCTTCGCGTGGCAGCATGGGCACGCTACTTGAAGGGCATCATCCGATTTCTTCGCCATCAGGGTATTCTACCCCTTTTTTCCGGAGAGAAAACAGGGCCGACCCGCAGCGGCAGGGCGCGCCGGGGCAAGAATCCGTTTGTGATTTTGGAACGTAGTACCTGTTACCAGGCGGGCCCAAACTTTAGGCTTCTGCAACTCGACCAAGATTACGTAGGCGGAACGACGGAGATGAAGACAACCGTTCGCCAGGTTTTTATCGCCGGGGCCACGGGCTATATGGGCAGCCGTGTGGCGGCGGAACTTGCGCGGCGAGGGCACCAGGTCTCTGGGCTGACGCGGGCTGGATCGGAACGAAAGCTGCCGGAGAACTGCGAGGTGGTCGTGGGTGATGCGCTGAATGCGGCTACCTTTGGCGAAAAGATTGGCGACGCCGACACCTATGTCCAGTTGGTGGGCGTGGCGCACCCGGGCCCCACGAAGTCGCGTCAGTTTCGCGAGATCGATCTGAAATCATGCAAAGAATCCTTGAAGGCCGCAGTCGCCAACCGCGTCCAGCATTTTGTCTACGTCAGCGTCGCGCACCCGGCGCCAGTGATGAAGGCCTATATTGAGGTGCGGATGCAGTGCGAGGAGTTGATTGGTCAGAGCGGCTTGAACACGACGATTTTGAGACCTTGGTACGTGCTGGGACCGGGGCACTATTGGCCCTATCTCCTGAAGCCGGGATACTGGCTGGGGCGGCAGATTCCGAGCCTGCGGGAAAGCGCGACAAGATTGGGATTGGTCACCGTGAAGCAGATGGTGGCGGCATTGGTCGCCAGCGTCGAGGCCCCGGCGAAAGGGATTCTGATCATCGAAGTACCAGAAATTGCTAAAGGAGCTAGCTAGTCGGCCGGGGCGCCGACCTCGGCGACTCCCGCTGCGAGGATTCCAGCCGTACGGCTACTTGGGCCAGCCTGTCCAACTCCGACCTGAGATTGACCCAATATTCGGCCCCCATGGCCTGCACGAAGCGGTCTTGAGCGGCCTGCCACGCAGGCAGGCTGTCCGCCAGCAGCCTCTCTCCTTTTGGCGTCAAGCTCACGAAGCGCTGCCTTCTTGCCGCTCTGGGAGAAACGGTAAGGAGACCGTCCTTCTGGAGGCGCCCCAGACTCCTTGTAAGAGTCGTTGAATCAATGATTAACACGGAGGATAGTGCGCCTATCGATTTCGGCTGCGTCTTGGCCACGGCTACAAGGATTGAAAACTGGGTGGAACGGAGGCCGCAACTCTGAAATGCTTGATCGTAAAAGCGAGTTACGGCGCGAGCCGTGCGGCGGAAATTGAAAGACCCGCAAGAACCAGTGCCGTGGAGATCAAATTGGGAGCGATCAAGCGGCAAAAGTTAGCCCCAAGAGCTTGACATGTATATGCATCTTAAGGTATACCTGACCTCAACCGATTGTCAAGTGACGACGTTCCCGAGCACTGTGGAGGCCCGCGGGCGAGTGGAATGGCGGCCTCTACCAATTCGTGACGGATGGCGTATACCTCCAGCGGCTTAAGGGTGTGTGATGGATACCGGACTCGCTCTCAAGGACTCGCGCGTAGGGACGGGGTACAGTTCAGCCAGCCACGGCGTGAACCCGCGGGCGCGTTGCGTGTGCTTCGGCGTTTTTCAACTCGATCTCCAGCAAAAACAATTGTTCAAGGACGGAATTCGAGTGAATGTACAGGGGAAGGTCTACCAGGCGCTGGTAGCTTTGGTGGAAACTCCCGGCGGACTCGTGACGCGCGACGTGCTGCGTACGCGCTTGTGGCCCCGGGACACACACCTCAATTACGACGCCAACGTGAACACTACGGTCAACAAGCTACGGCAAGTGCTAGGGGATACGAATGAGGAGTCCAAATACATCGAGACGATTCCGCGCAAAGGCTACAGCTTTGTTGCGAAAGTGAATTATGTGGATAGGCCGGAGCACGCCACGTCGAATTGGAAATTCTTGAACACGCCAAACTTCTTGAGTTCTGGTCCGGCCAGAATCTGGTTTACCGCTAGCGTGATTGCGTTAGTGATGGCGGCCATTCTGTTTGGCGCGGCCGTCACGTTGTATTCGCATCGCACGGTCCAGCATGAGATGGCTGCGCACCCAGACGCGCAACAGCACAGCAAACCTTAGCCCGCACTCGATGGGGTTCGTTTTCCGATTCCTGCAGGAATAAGCAGCCGGTCTCGGCCGACTCCGCCCTGCACTACAAGTGGTCGCCGTTAACTTGACGCTGATTGCGCGCCGAGATTGCCGCGCAGTCCTAGGGCATCCGCGTTCTCGCGCATGGCGGCGATGCAGAAGGCGATGTGCTGTTCCAGAGGGACGCCGAGTTCTTCGGCGCCTTTTCGCACGTCGTCGCGAGAGACTCCGCGGGCGAAAGCTTTGTCCTTCATGCGCTTTTTTACCGAATCCACTTCCAAATCGAGAATGCTTTTCGACGGACGCACGTAGGTGCACGCGGTAAGGAAGCCTGCGAGTTCATCGCAGGCGAAGAGCGTGTGCTCGAGCGGCGACTGCCTGACCACACCGGAATAATCGGCGTGCGAAAGAATGGCGCGAACAGCTTCCTCCGGATAGCCGAGCCTACGCAGGATTTTCGCGCCTTCAGCTGGATGTTCTTTATCGGCGGCGTGGTCGGCGTTCGGCCAGCGCTCGTAGTCGAAGTCGTGCAGCAGCGCAGCGATGCCCCACAATTCTTCGTCCGCACTATGCTTGCGAGCGTAGGCGCGGACGCAGGTTTCCACCGCGAGCATGTGTTTGCGCAGACTCTCCGATTGTGTGTATTCGCATAAAAGTGTCCAGGCATCGTCGCGCGTGGGCATGAAAATTCTCCTCGTAAAAGAGCGTGTAGTGTAGCGCAGGAGGCGCGTTCGTGAGACGGTCGAGAAGATTTCGACTCAAATGTGCAGGGACTTTCGCCTGTTTCGCCCTGACCGGGAGAACAGGCGAAACTCGGGCGTAAACCGGACGAAACAGGGATGCGCGCCTAAAAAAAGTTCAAAAATACTCTTGACACGGAACGGCGGGTGAAAGATACTCCCGGTCGCGCCAGTTACTGCCTTCCCCCCCGAAGTACGTTCCGACGTTCCTCTCCTATCCGCACGCCGGACAGAGTCAGCGAGGAGTACCGGTGTCTTTACAACTAGAAAAAGAGACGATGAACTCATTGGAAATGGATAGGGAAGTCATTCGCTGCAAAACTTGTGGTCTCGTACAATACCGGACGCGCACGGGAAATTGCCGACGTTGTGTGCGCGCATTGCCCCAGCGTTTGGAGTTCCTGATTCCTCCACCGGCACCTCCGGAGGAGACCAACGCTGAAGCCACGGCCGAAAAGTTTGCCAACCGCGAGACGGTCGAGAATATCGGCCAGCGCATCCGTCAATTGCGTGAATCTCGCGCCATGACGCAGAGCCAGTTGCAATCGCGCTCCAAAGTGTCGCGCTCGTATCTGTCGCGCATCGAAAGCGGGCAGATGACGCCGAGCCTCGGCACGCTGGAGAAAATCTCCGAAGCGTTGAACGTGGGACTCAACCGGTTTTTTATTCCGGAGTCCGACGGCGAAGCGTTGCTCGAGGATCCCTTCATTCAAGGGCTGCGGCCATTCCTGCGTCAATTGGATTGGGAACAGTGGCAGTCGATCTTGAAGAGGCTCCAGGCGATCAGCGATCACGTCAGCGCAGTTCCGGCGACCAATCTCCGCCCTATCGGTAATCCCGCGCGGTTGCCGCAGCCCGCGTCGGGAAACGGGAATGGCAACGGCCACATCACGCAGCCGGGCCATTCGAATGGGCATGCGTTGACGCATGCTCACGGTCATCCGCAGGGCTATCCGCTGCGGCGTCCGGGCGCGCCCTTGTTCCCACGTCCGTTGGCGCGATAGCGATTTTTCCAAGCAGGGCACACTAGCGCGACGCGATCTTCGGATCGCGCCGCGCTTTTATTTTGGACGTACTGGCGGTGCGTTTGAGCTGGGCGTTGCGGGCACCACCGTGCTGTGCCGCTACCAGAGGAATGAAATTTTTCCGCGCTATGAGGTGGGGCTAGTCGCGGACGACGGCCACCTTTGCCGACGGGACTTCGAGGCGCATCAGGCGATGGTTCGAATCCAGATATAGAAGCACTTCGAGGTCGGAAGTGGCCACACGCAGACCATCGTAAGACTTGTTGCCGGCGCTGAGGGAGCCCGCCGACTCCACCGTAATGGAACCCGGCGTCAATTCCTGCGGTACGAGAACCGGAAGACTCTGTGTACCGCGCTTGGACCAATCGTAAACGCGCGCCAGCACCGCATACTGGTAATAAAGATTGTTGTCGAGCACGGCGATGAGCGGAGAGCCAAAACTCATATCCTGCTCAAACGGCCGCGCGTCTTGCATTTGAAGCGTGATTTTCGCCACACCGTTCGCGAACAAAATGTGCGCTCCATTGGTTTTTTCGGCCTGCGAGGTCCATTCATAACTGATCGGAGCGCCGTCGGGCTGCAACGTTAAGGAACCTGTGACGCGGGCCGCCACCGAGTCAGGAGGGGTAATGTCTGTAGTGCTGCGGGCCAACCAACCCCCGCCGGCCGGCGCAATTTCGAACTCCTCGTGCCCCACGGACTTGCCGTTCAGTTGAATGGTGAATTTTCCCTTGTCCTGCGCAAAAACCGAAGGAGCGGCTGGCGCCGCGACTTTTTTCTGAGCCGCGATCGTCAAGGTCGTGCATACAAAAAGGATCGCCATGACACACTTGAAAATCTTGGGTTTCAAATCGACCGTTTGTTTCTGCACAGTTCCCTCTCTTCGACAAACCGAGTGTGCCACAGCAAGCCAGAACAGCTGAGCGCATCGTGATGGAGTGCGCTTAGAAAGACACGGGCCCTACCCTTGCACGAGTGAATGCGCGGCGTTTGAAGGCGCGCCGCGACGATGAGGCGCTGTATTTAGGGTTGCGGCTTTTCGACCACCAGGTGGGCTTCCCGTCCACCCGTAGACATGATTCCCCGGCTTAATATCTCCGCCACGACTCGCCCAGGTTCGCCGGAACTGTCCACGCGGTGTTCCGCCAGTTGGTACGAGGGCAAGCGCTGCGCGTAGAGCGCGCGAAAACTATTCTCGTCGCGAAAAAGTGGCCGTCCGGTCATGGTCATGCACCGCGCGAGCAAAACTTCGACCGGTGAATCCAGCCAGATCACCGGAACGTTAGCGGCACGGAGAAATTCAGGCGCGCCGGGTTGAGCGTAGGTGCCTCCTCCCAGAGCAAGCACAATCGATTCCTTTAACTCGAAAGCGCGGCCGAGCGCGGCACGCAACTGGTCGGCTTCGATCTGGCGAAAAGCAGTCTCGCCAAGGCGTTCGAAGATCTCCGAGATACGCAACCCCGCAGCTTCTTCAATTCGATCGTCGAGATCGACAAAGCGCCACGCAAGCTGGCGCGCGAGCAGCGTGCCGATGGTGGTTTTACCCGAGCCCATGAACCCGGCGAGGCAAAGCGTCTGGACGCGCACGGAAGGAACGCGCAAAAAGGGTGGTTGTGTCATTTACACGAACACAAATCGACCTTCGACGATGCATCGCTCAGGCAGCAAATGACCGCTCAAACACCGCTGCGGGCGAGTTAAAGCGCCGCCGAAGATTCTGACTAATCACGCTTCAATATGCGGATTGTACCACTGTAGGAAGAGAGTTCGACCTTCGCCAGGCCGCTGCCCACCGTGCCAAACAGCCCCTTGGTAAACTTCGAGGCCATGTGCTTCATGCCATGCGAATCGGGCTTCAGATAAGCCTCGGCCTGGTTGTCCACGGTGCCGGTCGCGGTTTGCGCGTTCAAGTCGAAGGAATCGTTTCCGGAAAAGTGCACTTCGACGGTGCCCTTGCCGCTCCGCATGGTGTAAATGCCAGTGCGAATAAAATCACCGTCGAAAAGAATGTTCCCTGAGGTTGTAAACAAATTCACATTCGTAAGACCGGGCTGCAAGAGCTGCGCATTGCCGCTCACCGAATTAAAATCGAGCTTCCCGGCACACTGCGTGCACACCAACGAACCATGAGTTGTGCGCACCACGATGTAGCCGGAAACCTCCTTCAGGTGGACGTCGCCCGCCACGCTTTGCAACGTCATATCGCCCATTACCTGCTCGACATAAATCAATCCCGTCTGCGTCTTCAATTCCAACTCGGTCTCTTCCGGCACGGTGAGCTGAAAATTGACTTCGGTTTCCAGAGGCTGCGCAGTCACGTCAACAATGTTTGCCGAAACATCGATGCGGTCACCGGCATTCTCGGTTTCCAGGGTCACCTTCGACGAAGCCTGGGTGCCCGCGACGACGACTTCCGAATTTTTCGAAGATTTCACTTCGATGCGGCCATTCCCGATGTTATGGATGCAGACCACCGGATGGCCCTTCACGGGGAAATGTTTCTCGAAGTGTTGCGACGCCCCGATCGCCGGCGTTGCCGTCCACAAAAACAGTCCAGCAGTCACCAGCGGCAGAACGTTACGACCCAGCGGCAAGATGCTCCGACCCATCGTTTGCGCGTTCATTTCAGTTTACGCTCCCCCCGCGTTCCATCATCGCGGACAGCAATTCCGCCTTTTGCTGGTAGGCGCCATTCAGATATTCGCGCGCCAGATCATCGCGCGGCTCTTCCTTGACGCGCTGTTCGCAGTCCGCAATAAACTTGTCAACGATATCGAGGTTTTGGCGAAGAGAAATGTCTACTATCGAACCGCCGAGTTGCATCTGCGACAGGTTCGCTTCGTCGGCGTTCAGGACCGTGGCGGCGTCGTCATAAACATTGCGCGCCTCCGTGGCGGGCCCGGTATGTTCTATTTGCAACGCAACCGCCGCAATCACCAGCATTCCCACGGCAGCTGTAGCCAGCGCCCGAGTACGGAACAGATCCGAAAAGCCGTGCAGCCACGATCCGCGCTCGGCGGCCGCCGACTTGATGATTCCCTCTTGTTCGAGCTGAGCACGCAAGGAGGTCCAGACGCGCGCCGGTGGCTCGACTTCGGCGGGGAGCAGGTGGGCGGTAGCGACAATGGCGGTCAAGTCCTCCACCAGGTTCTGACAAGCACTGCACCCGGCAAGGTGATGGCGTGCCGCTTCCGGCAGAGGTGTCCAACCCTCTTGTTCAAGGACGACTTCCACTTCTTTACACTGCATGGCCGTTCACTCCGCTAGACGAGACGACAGGAGGCTTGCCCGCCCGACTTTCGAGGAATCGCGCGGCCCGTCTTCGTCTGAGACAACACCCCGAAACTCTTCGTATTGTAGCTCAACCGCTATGCCCCGTCTGCGTCTTTGCCGCATGACGTACCTGCCGAGCCTGTTCCCTTACTTCTTCCTGGAGCAAGTCCCGCAACTTCGTGCGCGCCTTGTGCAACTGCGACTTCGAATTCCCCACCGAGCAACCCATAATTCCGGCGATCTCGTTGTGCTCGTAGCCTTGCACGTCATGCAAAACGAATACCGTTCGATAACCAGGCGGCAACTTGTCGATGGACCGCTCCAGATTGACCCGGTCGACCGCACCGCTCAACTTCAAGTCGGGCGCCCCGACATCCTTCCTGGGGCCGCCGGACTCCTCATCCGGCTCCGTTGTCTCTTCCAGTGACGACACCGGAAGGGCTTTCTTGCGCAGTCGCATCAAAACGACGTTGACGGTCATCCGATGCAACCACGTTGAAAATGCCGATTCCCCCCGGAAGGTACCAATCTTGCGGAAAAGCTGCAGGAAAGCCTCCTGCATCAGGTCTTCCGCGTCCGAAGGGTTACCTACCATGCGCAGGCAAAGCGCGTAGACGCGACGGCCGTGGAGTCCGTACAGGAACTCAAAAGCTGCAGCATCACCCGCTTGCGCCAGACGTATGGCTTCCGGCTCAGTCAGGGGTTTAGGCTGCTGAGAAGAAGTCGACACGCTGGGATCGCTTGGTCGGTTTCGAGCCAACGGTCCAATAACGGCGCATCCAACGGTTCGGATGCACCGGATACCTCCTGGAGTTGTATTCGCAATGAACCCGCAGCGCCAAAGAAATACGCGGTGACTGACGTTTTTCCCCGGAATGTCCGCCGGCTTTGCCCGCCGGCCGACTTGCGCCTCAAGCGGCGGGCTTCCCTATTCTCCCCCGACAGCCGCCATTCGTCTATGGCGGAGTAGACGCTCGCCGGGGCGGGTGGAAGGTTCCGGACCGTGTGTCTGC
>Ga0210410_10006485_pt1 | contig 10177 bp, 8 predicted proteins | sample IncBWC4MmetaG_FD_161058 | JGI IMG/M metagenome (GOLD analysis project Ga0210410, IMG submission 161058) | Forest soil microbial communities from Barre Woods Harvard Forest LTER site, Petersham, Massachusetts, United States - Inc-BW-C-4-M | ecosystem: Environmental > Terrestrial > Soil >... | reverse complement strand
CATCCACAACGCGCGCCGCTACATCGGCGACCGCCTGATCCGCACCGCCAAACCACATCGGATTCTGGATCCCGCCCACGGCCCGCTGATTGCGGTCAAACTCAACATCCTGACCCGCAAGACGCTGGGCGGGTTCGAGACCGATCTCGAGTCGCGCGTGTTCGGCAGCGACGGCGCGATCATGCCGGGGCTTTACGCCGCCGGCGAAGCCGCCGGTTTCGGCGGTGGCGGCATGCACGGCTATCGTTCGCTGGAAGGCACTTTTCTCGGCGGCTGCCTGTTTTCGGGCCGCAACGCCGGGCGGGCGGCGGCGAAGGCGGTGGGCTGAGAGGCTGCTGCCGTCATGTTTGGGAACCTGCAAAGCTTTCCTGGTTCGAACCAGCGAACGCTGTGGCGCAGGCCGTCTCCCTGCGCTAAGTAACCGGCCACCCAAATCCGGAGAACAGCATGACCATCCAGCGTTTCGATACCGGCCCGCGCATGAGCCAGGTCGTGGTCCACGGCGATACGATCTATCTCGCCGGCGTCGTCGCCAACAAGGCGGCCGGCGATAGCGTGACCAAGCAGACGCAGGAGGTGCTCTCGATCATCGATGGCCATCTGGCGAAGGCGGGCAGCGACAAGTCGAAGCTACTGACGGCGACGATCTATCTGACCGACATGAAGACCTTCGCCGAGATGAACGCGGTGTGGGACGGCTGGGTATCGGCCGGGAATACGCCGGCGCGCGCCACCGTCGAGGCCAAGCTTGCGGCGCCGCCCTACAATGTCGAGATCATGGTGACCGCAGCGCGGTGAAGACTGCGAACGCTTGCTCTTCGCATTGACGCATTTTTACGCCAAACGAAATCCACCTCGCATCGGATGCTGCGGGGCGGTTTTCGCGCGAACGCGTGATCGGCCAGTCGAAATCGATGACCTCCGAGGTAATCGATTGGCCCGCCCGAACCTTCGATAGTCGCCCGGCCGGTTCAGCCGGCGACATCAGAAGGAGCAAGACATGACCGACTTCAACACGATCGCTCGCGGCTATATCGATCTGTGGAACGAGAGAGCCCCAGGCCGCCGGCGCGAGATGCTGGCTGCGAACTGGGCCAGCGATGCGAAATACATCGATCCCCTGATGAGCGGCGATGGCCATGACGGCGTCGACTCGCTGATAGCAGGCGTGCAGCAGCGCTTTCCGGATTTCCGATTTCGGGTGCTTGGCGAGCCCAATGGATACGGCGACAATGTCCGTTTTTCCTGGGGCCTGGGCCCCGATGGCGTCGACAGCCCGATCAAGGGGACGGATTTCGTCGTCGTCAGGGATGGGCGCATCGCGAGCATCACCGGATTTCTCGACCAGATCCCGTCAGGCGCCTGACCCCAGGGAATGCGGCTCCCCCGGCGCTCCGGGGCAGTCAACGTTGGCTGCGATCGCCCCGGTCAGCGCTCACCCCTTTCGCCGCACACCTATCATTGGCACGTCGGAGAAAGGAACTGAAACGCACGCCGGTCCATTCGAGGCCAAAAATAAAGCCGCGCCAACCCGAGGGTTGACGCGGCGATGGCCGTTCTGTTGCCAGGTGGACCAACCCCGAACAGGTTACGCCGCGAGGCGCACTTCGTTCAATGCAACGTTATCGTTTGCATTTAGGTTTTTGACCCGATAACGGCGGTATCATGCCGGGCACAATTCAGAGCTTCTTCGCGACCATCGATCCTGTTTCGCCCCCGCCTTAGCAGCCCAGGGATTCTGCCTTGCGGCAGAATCGATCTCACCGGGATGAGACCTTTAAGCTCAAGCTGCTAAGGTGGAGGCGCCGGGTACTGCCCCCGGGTCTGCCCGCAGTCCGCTCTAAGTTTCAGCGCCATCGTCTTGCGACATCAGGACCCTACGCGCGATTGGCGGCGAAAGATAGGCCGTCATGCTGTGGATTTTCGCGGGAAACATTGCGCCCCGCGGGGCAAGGGCCCGGCTCCTGAACGGGCTCGTCCCCTCGCCGGCTGAAGCAGCGAACTCCCGGGCCTCGATTATGAAATGCTATTTAGTGGTGACCCCGGGCCCGGTGCCATAAATCTCTGTAGCGGCACCCGGCGAGGCATCGTTGCAACGTTGGCCGCGGCATCCGCCGCCGTGGACACGCACCTGATCCCGAACGGGAATGGCGCGCCTGATCCGGCCCATGGGGAGTGAACGTCGAATGTTCTTCGGAAAGCTCGACTCCAACTGCGTGGCCGCAAACAATCCGGATGATGTCCGCATGGGCCGACGACGGCACAGCGCGGACGGACCCGGTGACACTGCAGATGATTAACAATGTCCGGGGCGCTGGATTTACTGGTCGTGAAACTTCCTGATTTCGTCCGCACCACCACCTTCCGATGGATTTCCATTGCGTTCGTGGTTTGCATTCTGCTGTTCTCGGCCTTCGTCTACTGGGAGGCCGCGACCTATATGCTGGCGCGGATGGACGGCGTCATCGCCGAGGACAGTCTTGTCATCGCGAGCGACCCGCCGGACCGCCGCTTGAATGCGATCGAAGACCGGCTCAGCGAGGATCCGCGCCGCATCAAGCTCGTCGGTCTGTTTAGCGCGAACGGACAAAGGATCGCCGGCAACCTGGAGAGCTTGCCGGCGGGTCTCGGCGTCAACGCGACTGTCCAAACCGCTAAGGTCATCAGGGTCGACCAGCGCGGTCACGAAGCGATGACCGTTCGGGCGATCGCTCGCGCCCTGCCGAACGGCGACGTGCTGGTGATCGGCCGTCACGACGGCGAGCTCAGGCAACTGGCCGAGGTGGTGGCGCGCGCGCTGCTGCTGGCCCTTCCGGTCGCCTTCGGTCTGAGCCTGATGATCGGCGCAATCCTCAGTCTGCGCGTGCAGCGGCGCGTCGCGGACCTGCAGGCCCTGGTCAGGCGCATCATGTCGGGCAATTTGAGCACGCGCATCCCGGCCTCCGGGCTCGATCACCCGTTCGACAAGCTTGCCGTTATCGCCAATGGCATGCTGGACGAAATCGAGGTCCTCGTCACCGAGATGGCCGGGGTGGGCAATGAGATAGCGCACGATCTGCGCACGCCGCTGACCCGGGTGCGAATCGGTCTTGAACGTGGCCGCGCCAACGCCACCACCCTTGCGGAACTGCAAGCCGTCACCGACCGGGCGATCGGCGCGCTCGACCAGTCGCTCACCATCATTACGGCGCTGCTGCGGATCACCGAGATCGAGAACAGCCGAGGCAAAGCCAATTTCAATGAAGTCGCGCTGGCCGACCTCGTGCGGGAAGTCGGAGATCTGTACGACCCGATCGCGGAAGACAAGCAGGTCACGTTGCGGATCATCCCCGCGAGTAACGCGACTGCCTATTGCGACCGCGACCTTTTCTTCGAAGCGGTCGCGAACCTAGTCGACAACGCGGTCAAATTTACCCCCGCCGGCGGCAGCGTCGATATTTCCCTGGTCCGCGGCGAAAACGAAAACATCATCCGGGTCTCGGACACAGGGGGTGGAATAGGCGAAGACGAACGCAACGCGGTCATGAGGCGGTTCTACAGATCCGACAAGAGCCGCAACACGCGCGGATCGGGCCTCGGTCTCTGTCTGGTCTCGGCAATCGTCAAGTTGCACGGGTTCCGGTTGACGCTGAACACCGGCGCGGGCTGCGTTGCTGAAATCGCCTGTCCTGTTCCGGCCCATTGACGCCGGCGCCCGCTCGATTCTTTTCTTCCAGCAACGAAGCTCTGGGCCGCAGCTAACGGCTTTGCAGCCAGACCGGCCGACGCCGCGCAACGCGGTGACAGCGGTCGCCTGCCTGAGCTCCCGCACCCCGCTCTCTCAACGCGAATTTAGTCTCCCTAAAGCCTAATTTAATGGCTGCCAGACCGTCTGCCGTTATGTTTGTGGTTATCGCCCGCGGCGCATCGACCATCCTAACCGAGCGGCAAAGGCACCCACGTTTCCACAACCGGAGCGGCTGAGATGAACGTCGATGGGACCCATACCAATCATACCGGACTGACAACCCGCAAACCGTTACCGACCCGTGGCCGGTCCGCGGCCGCTGCGAGGAGCCCCGGTTCAGGCTATCTGGGTGATATCAGGCGTTTCTCGATCCTCGAGAAGGAACTGGAGTACAGGCTCGCCAAGCGCTGGCGGGAGGACGGCGATCGCAAGGCGGCGGACCAGATCGTCACCAGCCATCTCCGTCTCGCTGCCAAGATCGCGATGAACTACCGCGGATACGGCCTGCCGATTTCGGAGATCATATCCGAAGGCAATGTCGGCCTGATGCAGGCGATCAATCGCTTCGAACCCGAGAGAGGCTTCCGCTTCGCCACCTATGCGATCTGGTGGATCAGGGCGTCGATCCAGGACTACATTTTACGATCGTGGTCGCTGGTGAAGATCGGCACCACCGCCAGCCAGAAAAAGCTGTTCTTCAAGCTTCGCTCGGCCAAGGCCAAGATCGCGGCCCTTGAAAATGCCGAATTGCGGCCGGACCAGGTCAGGCTGCTTGCCACCAGCCTCGGCGTCAAGGATCAGGATGTCGTGGACATGAACCGGCGCCTGAGCGGAGACGCATCGCTCAACGCCGCAGTCCACGACGAAGGGAACTCCGGCGAATGGCAGGATTACCTCGTCGATGAAAGCCCCTCGCCGGAAGCCGTCCTCGCCGGGCATGACGAAATGACTCACCGGCAGGAGGCGCTGGTCCGGGCGATTGGCATCCTCAACGATCGCGAACGGCGCATCTTCGAGGCGCGCCATCTCGTCGATGAACCGAAGACACTGGAAGACCTCGCGGTCGAATTCAAAGTGTCTCGGGAGCGCGTTCGACAGATTGAGGTGCGGGCTTTCGAGAAGGTACAGATCGCCGCCAAAAAATCCGTCAATGAACGACGTGTCCGGGCGAGGCTTCACGCATAGGTAGCCGCTATTGCTGTAGCGCGGCCGCGAGACCGGGACTCCGTCTCGCGGAGCCACTATCGGTGGAGTCGAAACCGCCGTTGCAACCGTCCGAGATTCGCTGGGGGTGCCAAAACCAGCTAAGCTGGCGTCGGGGGGAACGCGCTTGATATAGCCAGCTACACCATGAACTTTCCCGAGTTTGTGCGTACAACCACTTTTCGCTGGGCCGCAGTCGCCGCCGGTGCTTTCGCCGTTTTTGTGCTTGTGCTGTTCGGCTTCATCTACTGGACGACCGACCATTATCTGGTAGCGCGCTCCGATCACGTCATCACCTCGCAATTGCACGCGATGTCGGCGTTGCCACTTGATCGCAAAAGGGATGTGATCGAATACCAGTTGAGTGAGGATCCACGTGGCGTCCAATTCGTAGGGCTGTTTGGTCCGGACGGGAGCCGGCTGGCAGGCAATCTCGATGGCCCGCCATCCGGTCTTAAACTCGATGATTCCGTTCAGAGCGTCGCGGTGCAAAGAAGCGGCCCAAAGGGCATTGAGACGCTGGTCGTTCGCGCGATCGGAAAACATCTGCCCGGCGGGCAAGTGCTCGTCATCGGCCGCGAAGTCGATGAAGCCATCGAGCTGTCCAAGGTCGTCAGCGTGGCGCTGGCGCTGGGTCTCGTTCCGGCTCTCGTGCTTTGCCTCGCGGTGGGGGCGCTGCTGAGCGTGCGCGCCGAGCGGCGGATCGCAGAGGTCAACCAGCGGGTTCAACGCATCGTCGCAGGGAATCTGCGCGAACGCCTGCCCCGCCTGGCAACAAATGATCCGTTCTCCAAGCTTGCAGCCATCGTCAACGGCATGCTCGACGAAATCGAGACCCTGCTTCATGCCGTTGCAGGAATTGGCAACGACATCGCTCACGACCTGCGCACACCGCTTGCGCGCGTGCGCCTGATGCTCGAACGCGGGCGTACCAATGCCGGGACGCTGCCGCAGCTTCAACTTGTCGCAGACAAAGCAATCAGCGGTATCGATCAATCGCTGGCAATTACCACGGCCCTGTTGCGGCTTGCCGAAATCGAAAACAGCCGCCGGTCGGCCGGATTCGGCAAGGTTGCGCTGATGGAACTGGTGCGGGAGGTCGGCGAGCTCTACGAGCCGATCGCGGATGACAGGGGCGTCACCTTGCACACCGACCTCGCGCACGCCGCGATCGTGAACGGCGACCGCGACTTGCTGATGGAGGCGATCGTCAACGTCGTCGATAACGCGATCAAGTTCACGCCGCAGGGCGGCCGCGTGGAAATCTCGCTGTTGCGCTGCAACGCTGAAAGTATCGTACGCGTCAAGGATACCGGGTCGGGAATCAGCGAGATCGAACGGGATGCCGTGCTGGGGCGGTTCTATCGATCGGATAAACTAAGAAGCGCACCCGGTTTCGGCATTGGCCTCAATCTCGTCGCCGCGATCGTCAAGCTTCACGGCTTTCGTTTGACCATCCATCCAGGTCCCGGCTGCGTGATCGAGATAGCCAGTCCGGATCAAAACGCCGGTGGCGAACCCGGCCGCGGCGTCGAAACCGCGCCAGCCCGGCGCCTGGCTAAATACGCGCGCTTCCAGGGCCAACCGATCGAGAAATCAAACGTTCCCTGATCGGCAGGGATCATGGCCAGCCTTGCAAGCAGCCTCGGGCCGCGCTCGCGAGCCTCAGGCAGATCCCGTAGTCGGACTGGCCCGTTCAGGGCACGCGCGCTTCGATTCCCGATTCCTCCGCAGCGACCAGGCCAAGAGCGGTCCAGTCCAGTCCCGCATGTCCCCGCGCGATTCCCGTGATCAATCGATCCCGAACCACGCTCACCGACGGCATCGGCACGCCTGCCTTCTCGGCTTCGGCGAGCGCAAGCCGCACATCCTTGAGCGCCAGCGGCATCGCCAGTCCCGGGAGGTAGTTCTCATCGACGATCTTGCTGCCATAGATTCGGTGGACGCGGCCGCCGAACATCGTTGAGGTCAGGATGTTGACGAAGGGCTGCGGATCGAGGTCGCGCTTTCGGAGCACGGCGACGATTTCGCCGAGCACCTCCAGCGCCGTCGCCGTCATCATATTGCCGAGAAGCTTGATCAGGTTGGCCTGCGCCGGATCGTCACCGACGACGAAGGTCTGCCCGAGAGCGTCTGTCAGCATGCGGCAGCGCTCGACAACGATAGGGGTGCCGGCGGCCACGACAAATAGCTGGCGCGCTTTTGCGGCGTCCGGATTTCCGAACACGGGCGCGGCGACGTAGCCCTGGCCGCGCCGCGCATGCTCGTTTGCAAACTCCTCCGCGGCGGCGGTGCTGATCGTACTCATCGACAGATGGATGGCGCCGGGAGCCAGGCGGGCAGCCAGTCCGTCGGCATTATTTTCGTCTCCGAACACGATACCTCGCACCGCGTCGTCGTCCGACAGCATGGTGATCACGATCTCGCAGTCGAACAGCTCTGTCATGTCCATTGTCGGGGCAACACCGAGCCCCTCGACCTTATCCATCAGTTCCCGGCGACGGACATATCCGATCACATGACAGCCCGCAGCCGCGAGATTTGCGGCCATCGCGATGCCCATGTGACCCAACCCCACAAAACCGATCTTGCCGGGCGTCGGCGAGCGGCCGGTCAATGCGTCGCCGTCTCCCAGGTGAGGAACCTCGGAGCCGGCTTCCGTACTGGCGTTGGGTGAGGAGGACTGACGATCGAGCATAGGGTTTCTCCTGTTTGGATGCTGATGAGTGAGGTGCAATCGCTGCGAGCCCGCGTGCTAGCCAACTGGCTGCGGACGACACGCAGGCGTCGAAGCCTGCACCGCGTTGCCGGCTTCGAAACAGATCGAGCACCTCATAACATCAGGCAAGCAGCGGCTCGCGTCGCCTAAAATCGCGTTTAATGTTGAACATTAATTTATCGGTTCGCGACGTCGGCGATCACGGCGCCGACACCATGAGCGACGCGCCGGCCCGTCAATCATCTCGCGCGAGAAAGAGCGCGCAGCGGTGACGCATCACGTCATCAACTCGAATAAGGTTTTCGGTACAGACACCGAGGAAGTCGGCGACTCTAAAACGGGCCGGCGCCGACCTGCCGTTCGAGTCTACATTCCCCAGCGCAAAGCCGATGTGCAAACGGGCGCGTCCCAGAGACGTTTCATCTCCTCGTCAAGGACCGTTACCGTCACTGAGCAACCTGCCATATCGAGCGACGTAACAAAATTGCCTACGAGGGACCGGGCAACAACGCTGCCGGCCAATTCGAACAGCCTGCGTACAGCATCGTACATCAGATAAAGCTCCGAAAGCGGCGTTGCCCCGAAGCCGTTGACCAATAGAATAACTTCACCGCGCGCTCGCGCGCCCAGATCGGCGGTGATGGCGTTGACCATTTCTGCCGCGATCTCGGCAGCCGGCCTGAGTTTGACGCGGCGGCGTCCCGGCTCTCCATGGATGCCAACACCGACCTCCATCTCGTCCTCGGCGAGGTCGAAGGTCGGTTTGCCGGCCGCGGGAACCGTGCAGCTCGTCAATGCGATTCCGATCGAGCGCGTCGCCGCGTTGACGCGATCGCCCAGAGCCCTCAGGACGGCGAGGTTGCGTCCCTCTTCGGCAGCCGCACCTAAAATTTTCTCCACGATCAGCGTGCCGGCAACGCCGCGCCGCCCGGTCGAAAAGGTCGATTTTTCCACCGCCACGTCGTCATCGGTAATCACGGTCGCCACTGATTTTCCCGTCATCTCGCGCGCCATGTCGAAGTTCATGACGTCGCCCTCGTAATTCTTGACAATGAACAACACACCACCGCCGGTGTCGGCGGCCTCGGCGGCGGCGAGAATGAGATCGGGCGTCGGTGACGTAAAAACCTGACCGGGACAGGCGGCATCCAGCATACCGTGCCCGACGAAGCCCGCGTGAAGCGGCTCGTGTCCGGAGCCACCGCCCGACACAAGGGCCACCTTGCCGGGCTTGGAATGCCGGCGTTGCACGAATGGCGCAGAATCCCCCATGCGCACGATGTCGGAATGCGCTGCGCAGAATCCGGCAAGACTTTCGCTCACCACGTCCTCGACGGCGTTGATCAGTTTCTTCATGGCGCTCTCCTCGTGTCTCGTTGCTTCGGCGTCAGTTTTCCTCGATCAGCCTTGCAACTTTCTCCGCGAACTCACTGAGAAGCGAGTCCAGCTTGTGGTTCTTTTGTTCCGAGCCAAGATCAGGCAGCATCAGCAGCAGTCGCCGACTCCGCTCCCGCTCCTTGAGCAGAAGCAGCCGGCGCGGATGCGCGCGGTGATAGGCGTCGAGAAACTTGTCCCGCTCCTGCACCGAGAAATGACAGACCTGAGTGATGGCGTGAACGTGCTGGGCCGGGATCGGCGTCTGATAGGCCGGGTTGGCAATCTGCGTGATGAAACTGCGGTTCTTGCCGAGCGCTTCGGCCAAACGCTGGCGCATGCCGGATGGGCGCCGATCCAGCACATCGCGAAGGATGGCCTTGTAGGCCGCGATCAAGCCTTGAGCGTTTTCCGGCGTTGCTTGCGTGCTCATGCGGTGACGCCGGAATAACGGGCGATTGCAGCCCTCACCGGCCCGAGCGCGCCGGGCACCACCGAAAAGGTGCGCAGGCCCTGGTCGAGAAGCGCTGCGACCTGTTCGGGATCGCCCGCGAGATCGCCGCACAGGCTGGTTTCGCGCCCCGAGCTATCGGCATATTTCACGACATGCCCGATCAGGTTGAACACCGCACGGGAGGGACGGGCAAGATCGGCGAGTTGCGGTTCGTCCCGACTCGCGGCCGCAACATACTGGATCAGATCGTTGCTGCCGATGGAGAAGAAATCTGCATTGAAATCCTCGATGGCGAGTGCCGCCGCCGGCACCTCGACCATCATACCCAGCGGCGGCATCTGCGCGACTTGCCCCTCGCGCCGCAGCTCCTCACGGGCCTCTTCGAGCAGCGCTCGGCAGCGGTCAAGCTCCTCCGGCACCGTGACCATCGGAATCATCACCTTGAGATTTCCGGCTACCGCAGCACGGGCCAGCGCCCGCAACTGCGCACGGAATACGTCTAGATTCCGCAATGACAACCGCACGCCACGCACGCCGAGGAATGGGTTGATGCCGCCGGCTTGCGTCAACCCTGTGATCGGCTTGTCGCCGCCGGCGTCAAGCGTGCGCATGGTCACCGGCTTGCCGGCGGCCCATTCGAGCATGCGCCTGTAGATCTGATATTGCTCTTCCTCGGTCGGAAGATTTTCACGGCCCTGAA
>Ga0210410_10006484_pt1 | contig 10177 bp, 8 predicted proteins | sample IncBWC4MmetaG_FD_161058 | JGI IMG/M metagenome (GOLD analysis project Ga0210410, IMG submission 161058) | Forest soil microbial communities from Barre Woods Harvard Forest LTER site, Petersham, Massachusetts, United States - Inc-BW-C-4-M | ecosystem: Environmental > Terrestrial > Soil >... | reverse complement strand
CCCTCCGCGATAACCCGCCTGCTCTGGAGCTTCACGCGATGGCCGTGGCGACTGCGGTCATCGTCACGCCAGCACACGCGACCAGCGCCTCCAGCAGCATGTCCGCCGAGCAGGCCAGGCTCCGGTCCCTGCCCGTGGCCGGATGCAGGCCAGCGTCGGTCTCGCCGCTCCAGGAGTGCACGGGGCAAGCGACGCGATCCCCCATCCGTATCCATTGGTAGGGAGCAAACAATGGAGAAGACGACGCTGACACGGCGCACCGTGCTGAGGACAGCAACGCTGGCGACGACGGCTCTCGCGACACCGTTTGTACGTAGCACCCGCGCAGCGGCGGCAGTTGTTCCCAAGGGCAAAATCGTGCTTGCCTGGCACACCAATATCGCTGCGCGCTGGCTCGACCCGCAGCAGCATGACGGCACGGCGAGCCCGGACAATTTCCTGATGGCGCTGCAGGACGCGCTGATCAAGAACTTTCGTGAAATGCATTACGACCAACCGGCATTGGCAGAAGGCTTTGATCTCGCCGAAGACGCAAAAAGTGCGACCTTTCGGCTGCGCCGCGGGATCAAATTTCACGACGGCACGCCGGTGACCCCGGCGGACGTCAAATGGAGCTACGAGCACTATCGCGGCGCCTGGGGCGAGGTGCTGCACGAGAACACGCAAGGGGTGGAGATCGTCGACGACCACACGGTTCGCTTCCACTTCAACAACCCATTTCTCGATTTCCCGATCCTGCTCGGCACCGGCAATGTCAGTGGCGCCGGGTGGGTGGTCCCGGCGAAATATTACGAAGAGGCGGGCCAGGACGGATACCTGAAGAAGCCGATCGGCGCGGGTCCCTACAAGCTCGTCTCTCAGAAGCCGGGAGTGCGGCTCGAGTTCGAGGCGTTCGACGATTACTACCGTCCGGTGCACGCCAAGCAGCTGACGATGATTAGCGTTCCCGAGGCGGCGACGCGCATTGCAATGCTCGAGCGCGGTGAAGCGGACATTATTTATAACGTTCCCGGCGAACTGATCGAGCGGATCAAAAATACTCCTGGTCTTATGCTGGCGCCGGTGGTTTCGGCCAACTTTTGGCTTGAGTTCCCCGGATTTCAGGACGCCAACAGCCCGTTCCACGACAAACGAGTGCGCGAGGCGGTGAGCCTCGCGATCGACCGGGATGCGATAAACAAAGCCGAGTGCGACGGGTTGGGGCGAGTCGACGGCAACTGGATCAACGACGACGTCGAATACGGCCTCGCTTGGCCGAAATGGGAGCACGATATAGGCAAGGCCAAGAGGCTGATGGCGGAAGCCGGTTACCCCAACGGCTTCAATGTCGACTGGGTGACGCCGCTACCGAACTATTATTCGCGCGGCGAGCGCATTGTCTCGCAGCTTCAGTCCATCGGCATTCGCGCCAAGCTGCAGACCATGGAGCGCGGCGTCTTTATGAAACGGTTGCAAGGCGGGCGCAAGGAATGGCCCGGCGTGCAGATCATCCTGAACGCGGCACGCATCGGGGGGTCGTGGTCGAATTGGTACGATTCCTACATGCGATGCGGCGGCTTCAACGGCAAGGACCGCAACTGCGTGCCTGAGCTCGACTCGAGGTTCACCCGGTATCTCGCCTCCATCGATCGCGGCGACCGCCAGAAACTGGCCGAGGAGATCCAGCGTGAGATCCTCGACAACTACTATTTCGTCCCGGTGTTCCGCCACGCCGCGATACAGGCGATCGGGCCGCGCATTGCAGCCGCCAAATGGCAGGACGTGTTCTCGACCGTGACCACCGCCTACGCCTATCCCTGGGAGGACATTCAGCTGAAGGGCTAGACACGCGAGCGGCCGACCCTTGTTAAGGGAGGAAACGATGGAGCGGACGGCACCGACTCGGCGCACCGTGATGAGGACGGTGGCGCTGGCAACGATCACGGCGCCTTTCGCGCAGCGCGCCCACGTCGCAGAAAAAGTGGTTCCCAGTGGTAGCATGGTATTGGCCTGGCACACCAATATTGCGCCCCGCTGGCTCGACCCGCTGCAGCATGACGGCAGTGCGACGCCCGACAATTTCCTAATGGTGGTCCAAGACGCTCTGATCAAGAACTACAAGGAGCAGCTCTACGACCATCTGGCGCTTGCCGACCGCTTCGATTTTGCCGAGGACGCGCGAAGCGCGACCTTCCGGCTGCGCGAGGGGATCAAGTTCCATGACGGCTCATCTGTCACGCCGGACGATGTCAAATGGAGCTACGAGCACTATCACGGCGCCTGGGCCCAGGTGCTGCACGATGAGACCGATCGGGTCGAAATCCTCGACAAGCGTACGGTTCAATTCGAGTTCAAGAGGCCGTTTCTCGACTTCCCGCGGCTGATCGGCACGGCGAATGTCTGCGGCGCCGGGTGGGTCGTTCCGGCGAATTATTATGAAAAGGTCGGCAAGGACGGCTTTGCTGCCAAGCCAATCGGCGCGGGACCTTACAAGCTTGTCTCGCAAGAGCCTGGAACGAAGATCGAATTCGAGGCATTCGAACAGTACTACGCGCCCGTGCACATCAAGAAATTCACAATCGTCAGCGCGCCGGACGCGGCGACGCGCGTGGCTATGCTCGAGCGCGGAGAGGCGGACATCATCTACTTCATCCCCGGCGAACTGGTCGCGCGAATTCAGCGTAATCCGAAGATCATGCTGGCGCCGGTGGTCTCCGGGAATTGGTGGCTCCAGTTTCCGGGCTTCCAGGACCCGAAGAATCCTTTTCATGACAAGCGGGTGCGGGAGGCAGTGAGCCTCGCAATCGACCGCGATGCGATGAACAACGCCGAATGCGGCGGGCTCGGCCGGGTCGACGGCAATTGGATCAACGACGACGTGGAATATGCTCTTGAGTGGCCGAAATGGGAGCACAATGTCGCAAAAGCCAAGCAACTGATGGCCGCAGCAGGCTACCCCGACGGCTTCAACTATGACTGGCTGACCCCCGCGCCACCTTACTTTTCGCGGGGCGAGCGCATCCTCGCTCAGCTTCAGGCAATCGGCATCCGCGGCAAACTGCAAACCTTGGAACGCGGCGTCTACAACAAGCGCCGACAGAGCGGGATAAAAGAGTGGCCCGGGATCAACATCCTCCTCACCGGTGCCCGCATCGGTGCCAGTTGGGCCAATTGGTACGAGTCGCTATTCAAATGCGGTGGCCAGCTCGTTGCCGACTCGATCTGCGTCAAGGATCTGGACGCCAAGTTCGATCAGTATGTCACCCTAGTTAAGCCAACCGAGCGCAAGCAATTGGCCGAGGAAATCCAGCGCGGGATCATCGAGAACTACTATTTCGTTCCGGTGTTCCGCCACGCATTCATGAACGCGATCGGGCCGCGCATCGCCGCGCAGAGATGGCAGGACGTGTTCCCGAGCTTTATTAGCACTGGCTACGCCTACCCGTGGGAGGAAATCAAGCTCAAAGCGTAGGCGCATTATCGGAGGCGGATCGCTGCAACCTAGGCGAGATGCACGACATGCAGGATACCTGGACAGTGCATAAGGGGTCGTTTATCGTGTCAACAAATTAGAGGCATAAAGTGAGACAGGGTAGAGCGATGCCGCAGCAATCCGCACTCACTTACGGCAATCGCAGCAGCGCTCCTTCTCGCCGCGACGCTTGCCGGAGCAATTTACGTATTTGTGAATGTTATCGGGCGGGCTATCGCTGCGGCGAACTGGCATACATTCCGACGACATTTGCAATGGCCCACCTCGATTTCCGGGAAGCCGAGGGGCTCAGAGACTGACGAAGGTGAAAAAGGAGAAGAATATGCCGAATACGATGCTGACGCGGCGTACGGTTCTGAGGACGGCGGCGCTGGCGACGACGGCGCTGGCGGTGCCGTTTGTGCGCCGTGGTCAGGCGGCGGAGGCAGTCGTTCCCAAGGGGAAGATGACGCTCGGCTGGCACAGCAATATCGCCTCGCGCTGGCTCGACCCGCAGCAGCATGACGGGACCGCGACCCCCGACAATTTCCTGTTTGCCAATCACGATGCATTGATCAAGAATTTGTACGATAATAAATACGGACATCTCGCGCTGGCCGAGAAATTCGACTTCGCCGAAGACAGTAAGAGCGCGACTTTTCAACTCCGCACGGGGCTCAAGTTTCACGACGGGTCGCCGATTACCTCCGAGGACGTCAGATGGAGCTTTGAGCATTATAGCGGCGCCTCGGCCGCGGCGCTCCACGAGCGGACCCATGCGATCGACATCGTCAACGACCGCACCGTGAAGTTCTCGTTCAAGGAGCCGTTTCTCGATTTTCCGATCCTGATGGGCACCGGAAATGTCTGCGGCGCCGGCTGGGTCGTGCCGGCAAAATATTATCAGAAGGTCGGCAAGGAAGGGTTTGTCCAGAAGCCGATCGGCGCCGGTCCCTACAAGCTGGTCTCGCAGGAGCCGGGGAGCAAGATTGAGTACGAGGCTTTTGAGCACTATTACCGCCCGGTGCACATCAAGAAGTTCACGATCGTTGCCGTGCCCGAGGCGGCGACCCGGGTGGCGATGCTCGAACGCGGCGAAGCCGACATCATCTATCTGGTGCCGGGCGAACTGATCGATCGGATCAAGAACAATCCGAAGCTGATGTTGGCGCCAGTGGTTTCGGGTTCCTGGTGGCTCGAGTTCCCCGGGTTCCAGGACCCGAAAAACCCGTTCCACGACAAGCGGGTCCGCGAAGCCGTGAGCCTCACAATCGACCGCAAGGCGATCAACGACGCCGAGAGCGGCGGGATGGGAAGGATCAGCGGCAACTGGATCAACGACGATGTCGAATACGCGCTCGACTGGCCACAATTGGAAACCAATATCCCGAAGGCCAAGGAGCTGATGAAGCAGGCTGGGCACCCGGACGGGTTCAAGGTCGACTGGTTGACCGCGGTGCCAAACTATTTCCCGCGCGGCGAGCGGGTGATCTCGCAGCTCAAGGCGATCGGCATCCAGACCCGCCTGCAAACGATGGAGCGGGGCGTTTACCTCAAACGCTTGGAAGGGGGGCTGAAGGAATGGCCGGGTGTCCAGATCATCATGAACGCCACCCGCATCGGCGGTTCGTGGTCGAGCTGGTACGACGGCATGTTCAAGTGCGGCGGCTACAACAGCAAAGACATGATCTGCGTGCAGGCGCTCGACGAGAAGTTTGCCAAGTACACCGCTTCGTTCAACCCTGCCGAGCGCAAGAAAATCGCCGAGGAGATCCAGAAGACGATCCTCGACGAATATTATTTCGTGCCAGTGTTCCGGCACGCCTTCCTCAACGCGATCGGGCCTCGGATCAAGGCGGCAAAATGGGAAGACGTGTTCCCGACCGCACTCACGACCGGCTACGCCTACCCGTGGGAGGATCTCGAACTAAAGGAAACTGCGGCGGCGGAAAAGTGAACGCCTAGGGGAGTGGAAAGGGAGGAGCGGCGATGGGCCAGTTCATGCTTCGACGAACAATGTACGCCGTTGTCACTCTTTTCATCCTGAGCCTGACCATCTTCACGGTCGTCAGACTGACTGGCGATCCGGTGACCTTATTGGCGGAGCCCGGCGCGCGTGCCGAGGATCTCGATCGCGTGCGCACCGAATGGGGGCTCGACCGCCCGTGGCCGGTGCAGTACCTCGCCTTTGCCAAGAACGTGTTCACCGGTGAGCTGGGTAAGTCCTTCAACTATCAGATGCCGGTCAGCACCCTTTATTTCCAACGCCTACCCAACTCTCTCGAATTGGCGCTCGCCGCCACCTTGATTTCATTCTTCATCGGCATCCCGGCGGGCATCATCTCGGCCGTGCGGGTTAACAGCGGATGGGACAGTTTCGGGAAGGTCGTCGCCTTGCTGGGGCTATCGATCCCAGGCTTCTGGCTCGGGCTGGTCATGATCCTGACCTTCTCAGTGTGGCTCCACTGGCTGCCGACGAGCGGGCAGGGTAGTTGGCGGAACCTGATCATGCCGGCCGTGGCGTTGGGCTGGTACTTTGCCGCGTCGCTGCTGCGGTTGACCCGCTCCAGCATGCTCGAGGTGCTGCGCAGCGAATACGTCAAGCTCGCGCGTTTGAAGGGGCTGCCGGGCTACGTGGTGCTGGCTGTCCACGCCTTCAAAAACGCGCTGATCCCGGTGCTGACATTGGCCGGGGTCAATCTCGTCGTCATGATCAACGCGGCGGTGATCATCGAGGTGATCTTTGCCTGGCCCGGGATCGGCCGGCTGCTCTACGAGGGGATCTTCCAGCGCGATTTCCCGCTCGTGCAAGGGATTGTCATGGAGGCGGGGATCATGATCGTGGTGATCAATCTCGTCGTCGATATCCTCTACGCATACATCGATCCACGCATTCGCCTGACCAAGTAGGTACGCCATGATCTCCACCATCGAAGAGACACGTGTTCCTGCGATAGCAGCCGGTTCCCGGGAGTTCACGAGCGTCCCGGGACGCTGGACCGGGCTGGCGCGGCAATTACCCGCGCTGCCGCTCGCCATCTTGGTGCCGTTCGTCTTGATCGCGCTATTCGCCGATTGGATCGCCCCTTACGACCCGACCGAGCCGATCCCGGGGGCGAAGATCTTCGAGCCGCCTTTCTGGATGGAGGGGGGCAGCGTGCACGCGCTTCTCGGGACCGATTTTCAGAGCCGCGATCTGTTGAGCCGGCTGATTTTTGGCGCCCGGGTGTCGCTGATCGTCGGGGTGACGGGGACCCTCGTCGCCGGCAGCATCGGGACGGCCTTGGGCATACTCGCCGGCTATCTGGGCGGCTGGGTCGACCAGGTGATCATGCGGCTGACCGACGCCTGGCTCGCATTGCCGGCCCTGGTCTTTGCGATCTTCCTGGCGACGATGTTGGGCCCCAGCATGTGGAACATCGTCATCATCCTCGGGGCGGTCTACTGGACCCGCTACGCCCGCGTCATCCGCGGCGAGGTGCTGAGCCTGCGCGAACGCGAGTTCGTCAAGCTCGCCGAGATCGCCGGCGGCTCGCGGACCCGGGTGATTTTCCGCCACATATTGCCCAATGTGCTGAACTCCACAATGGTCCTGGCCAGCCTGACGATCGGTGTGGTGATCATCGCCGAAGCCTCGCTGAGCTTTCTGGGGGTCGGCGTGCCGCCGCCGGAGCCGGCCTGGGGCTCGATGCTGGCCGACGGCCGGTCGATGCTGATGGTGGGCGATTGGTGGCTTACCATCTTCCCCGGCCTCGGCATTCTGCTCGTCGTGCTGGCGACGCAGCTGCTCGGTGATTGGCTGAGGATCCGTCTCGACCCGCAGCTGCGCAACATGTAGGCCCCACGATGGCCCCTTTGCTACGGGTGTCCGACCTGCAGACGCATTACTTCTCGTTTGGCGGGACCCGCGTGGTCAAAGCGGTCGACGGGGTCAGCTTTACGCTGGAGGAAGGCGAGACGATCGGCCTCGTCGGCGAGTCGGGATGCGGCAAGACCACGACCTGCCTGTCGGTCGTCGGTTTGCTCCCCCCTGCAGCCCGCGTCGTCGGGGGCAGCATCGAATTCGCCGGGGAGGAGTTGACGACAAAACGGCCGCGCGAGATGCGCCGCATCCGTGGTCGACAGATCGCCATGATCCTGCAGGATCCGATGGCCTCGCTGAACCCGCTCTTCAGCATCTACTGGCAGGTCGCTGAACCGGCCTATCATCATCAAGGCATGCGCGGGCGCTCGCTATTAAAGCGGGTGCGAGACCTGTTGAGGGCGGTGCGCATTGCCTCGCCGGAGGTGCGGATGCGCGAGTACCCGCATCAGATGAGCGGCGGCATGCGCCAACGCGTCGTCGGCGCGATCGCGATGGCGGGGGGACCAAAGCTGATCATCGCCGACGAACCGACGACCAACCTCGACGTCACCATTCAGGCGCAATACCTCGAAGTCCTGAAGGATATCCAGCAGCAGAGCGGTGTCGCGCTGATTTTCGTGACCCACAATCTCGGCATCGTCGCCAAGATGTGCGACAAGATGGCTGTGATGTATGCCGGGAAGATTGTTGAGCACGGCGCCGTGCGCGACCTGTTCCGCGATCCCAAGCATCCCTACACCCAGGCCCTGCTCGGCTCGATGCCCAAGCTTGGCAGCAAGGAGCCGCTTTTTGCGATCCCGGGCCAGCCCCCCAACCTCGCCCAGCTTCCCTCCGGCTGCGCGTTTCAGCCGCGCTGCGTCCATGCCATGCCGCGATGCGCCATGCAAGAGCCCGACGATCGCCGTATTGGTCCGAATTGGACCGCGAAATGCTGGCTTGTCGATCAGCAGGCAAAGGGACAGTATGCCAGCGCCACTGCTTGAGCTGGAAAATCTTCAAAAATACTTTCCGGTCAGCTCCGGGATGTTGTTGCGGCGCAAGATCGGTTGGGTGAAAGCAGTGGACGGGGTGAACATCGCCGTCTACCCGGGCGAGACATTGGGGTTGATCGGTGAGTCGGGGTGCGGCAAGACGACGACCTCGAAGCTGATTCTGCTGCAGGAGACCCCGACCGCCGGAACGATCCGGTTCGACGGCGAGGACATCGCCAGCCTCACAGGGCAGGAACTGATGCGCTACCGCCGCGAGGTCCAGGTGGTGTTCCAGGACCCGTACAGCTCGCTCAGCCCGCGCATGCGGGTCGGCGACATCATTGCCGAGCCGTTGGAGATTCACACCGACTTCTCACGCGAAGCGCTGCACGAGCGCGTGGCGGAAGTCCTCGATCTCGTCGGGCTTGAGCCGGAGGCGGCGCGGCTGTTTCCGCATGAGTTCAGCGGCGGGCAACGCCAGCGGATCGCGATCGCCAGAGCGCTGACGACGCATACGCGTCTGATCGTGCTGGACGAGCCGGTCTCGGCGCTCGACGTGTCGATCCGGGCGCAGATCATGAACCAATTAGAGCACCTGCAGCAGACGCTCGGGGTCAGCTATCTCTTCATCGGCCATGATCTGGCCACAGTGGCCCACATCAGCCACCGTATTGCCGTCATGTATCTCGGGCAGATCGTCGAGCTGGCAGACAGCCTCGAGCTCTGCGCCAAGCCGCTCCACCCCTATACCCAGGCCCTCTTTGCCGCAGCCTTGCCGTCTCACCCCGACGACAGGCACGAGAAGCTGACGATCACCGGCGAGGTTCCGAGCGCGCTCAATCCGCCCTCGGGCTGCCGTTTCCATCCGCGTTGCCCGCATGCCATGCCGCAATGCGCGCATGAAGCGCCGGTCCGCAAAGAGGTCGCCCCGCAGCACATGGTCGCCTGTCACTTATACTGAGCAGAGGCTGACGAGCGGGCAGTCATTCGCGAAGTCCATTCCATCAAAGGCCAGAACTGTAAACTCGGCGGGTGTACAAGGAGGGCTGTCGGGCTTACTCCGCCAGAGGCTTTGTCACGGCAACGAGCGTCGGCTTGGAAGGAGACGGGTCCGCAGCTTCTTGGTCATGTAGAACCGCGTATGGCTAGGTGGCTCGCATTCGATGCGGGCGGCTACCTCCGAGCCCTGCCTTAGATAGAATCCCGGCGCCTGAAAATGGAGCGTGGACGGGCTGAGGGTCCGAGTCCGCCGGAGGCACATAGCGATGGCTATCGTGGCCCTGAATAGTCGGATGCGGCGATCGCGGGGCAGGGCCTCCAAAGAGTTGATTATACGTAGTCGCACGTATTGTCCGAAGGCCCCAAAGGCGCTCCTATCCGGGAAATGTCGATTGTGATGCATCAGGCAGAAGACGTCCTGACACCTTCGATTGGCGATTCACGTTCTCCTGATTTTCGGTCTGAGGCACATGAGCTTCGCCCCGACGGAGGCTGCCAGTCACAATCGACCACTGGTAAGGTGTTCGATCGAGATGCGAAGATCGCGATCGCAGTGGTCGATGAACATCTGTTCACACTTGAATGTATTACGAGTTCGCTGCAGGGGATTTGCGAGTCCCTCGAGATCGTCGCGTTTGCAAACTGCGATGAGTGTCTGCGCAGCGTGCGCCCTCATGATCTTATTCTATATCATGCCCACGAGAGTGTGGCACCGCACGAAAATGACCAATGCGGCGGAATGATTAAAAGGCTTCTGGGAATTGCTCCGGTTATAGTTTTGTGTGATGCCGAGGGCACCGAGTCGGTATTCTCAGCATTCGAGATTGGCGCTCGTGGTTACGTTCCGACAACGAGTACAACCCTCAAACTAGCAGTCGAAATCATGCACCT
>Ga0210410_10006483_pt1 | contig 10178 bp, 8 predicted proteins | sample IncBWC4MmetaG_FD_161058 | JGI IMG/M metagenome (GOLD analysis project Ga0210410, IMG submission 161058) | Forest soil microbial communities from Barre Woods Harvard Forest LTER site, Petersham, Massachusetts, United States - Inc-BW-C-4-M | ecosystem: Environmental > Terrestrial > Soil >... | reverse complement strand
CGCGATCAGCGCCGTCGTGGTCGATTTGCCGTTGGTGCCGGTGATGGCGACGAACGGCGCGTCCGGCGCATGACGGCGCCGTTCCCGGCAGAACAGTTCGATATCGCCGATCACCTCGACGCCGGCCTGTTGCGCCGCCAGCACGGTCCAGTGCGGCGCCGGATGCGTAAGCGGCGCGCCCGGTGTAAGCACCAATGCGGCGAAATTCGCCCACGACACCTTGCGCAAATCCGCGGTGACGAATCCGGCCTGTGCGGCCGTGGCGAGGTTCCCGGCATTGTCGTCGCCGGCGATCACCGCGGCGCCGCCCGCCTTCAGGGCGTGACAGCTCGCCAGGCCCGAGCCGCCAAGGCCGAACACCGCAACCGTCTTGCCCGCGAAGGAGGTGACGGGGATCAATGGCTCACCGCAGTTTCAGCGTCGAGAGGCCGGCGAGTGCCAGCATCACCGAAATGATCCAGAACCGGATCACGATCTGCGGCTCGGTCCAGCCGAGCTGTTCGAAATGATGATGGATCGGCGCCATCCGGAACACGCGCTTGCCGGTGAGCTTGAACGACACCACCTGCACGATCACCGAGACCGCCTCCAGCACGAACAATCCGCCGATCACCGCCAGCACGATCTCGTGCTTGACCGCGACCGCGATCGAACCGAGCATGCCGCCGAGCGCGAGCGAGCCGGTGTCGCCCATGAAGATCGACGCCGGCGGCGCGTTGAACCACAGGAATCCCAGGCCCGCTCCGAGCACCGCGCCGCAGAGCACCGCGAGTTCGCCGGTACCGGCGACGTAATTGATCTGCAGGTAATCCGCGAACACCGCGTTGCCGGCAAGATAGGCGATCAGGCCGAAGCTCGCGGCCGCGATCATGACCGGCACGATGGCGAGACCATCGAGCCCGTCGGTCAGGTTCACCGCGTTGCCGGCGCCGACAATGATGAAGGCGCCGAAAACCACGAAGAACCAGCCGAAGTGCAGCGCGATGTCCTTGAAAAACGGGATCACCAGCGCGGTCGAGAACGGGTCGCGACCGAGCCGGACCAGCGCGTAGCACGCGGCCAGCGCGATCACCGCCTCGAGCGCCAGCCGGATGCGGCCGGCGAAGCCGCTATGGGTCTGCTTCGTCACTTTCAGGTAATCGTCGTAAAAGCCGACGAAGCCGAAACCAAGCGTCACCGCGAGCACGATCCAGACATAGGGGTTGGCCGGATTGGCCCACAGCAGCGTCGAGACCACCAGTCCGGACAGGATCATGAGCCCGCCCATGGTCGGCGTGCCCTTCTTGGTGAGGAGATGCGATTGCGGGCCGTCGGTGCGAATCGGCTGGCCCTTGCCCTGGCGAATCCGCAAATGATCGATGATCCAGGGACCGAACAGGAACACGAACAGCGCGCCGGTCACCATCGCCCCGCCGGTGCGAAAAGTGATGTAGCGGAACACGTTCAGGAACGTGCGGAACCCGCCCATGCCGGGAACGGTGTTGGAAAGATCAATCAGCCAGTAAAACATTCATTCGCCCTATACCGCGGCTTCGTCGCGCGCGATTTTTCCGGGAAAGCGCTTTTCGAGCGCATTCACAACCGTTTTCATCTTCGAGCCGAGCGACCCCTTGACCATGATCGCGTCGCCGGCGCGAATCGCGGCAATCAGCTGGGCTTCGAGACCGGCTGAGCTGTCGGTGTAGCCGCCCCGTTTACCCGTGGAAAGCGCGTCCCACAAGTTGCGCATCAGCGGCCCACAACAATAAACCAGATCGATCTGGTTGGCCCTGATGGCTTCATTGAGACCGCTATGGAGCGCCGGGCCGGCGGGACCGAGTTCCAGCATGTCGCCGAGCACCGCGATGCGCCGGCCGTGCGGGCCGATCACGGCCTGGCCCAGCACATTCAGCGCGGCCGCCATCGACGCCGGATTGGCGTTATAGCTTTCATCGATCAGCGTCGCTTCGCCATGCGTGAGTTCCAGCGTGCGCCGGACGCCACGACCCGCCGGCGGCTCGAGCTGCGACAGCGACAGTGCCGCGCGCGCGAGATCGGCGCCGGCGAGCGAGGCTGCCGCCAGCACGGCCAGCGAGTTCATCGCCATGTGCCGGCCGGGCATGCCGAGCTTGTAGGTGACGTCATGGCCGAGAATGTCGGCATGCACCGCCGAACAGGTCGCCTGCAGCGCCACGTCGAGCAGGCGCGCGTCGGATTTCGCATCGGCGCCGAACGAGACGATGCGGGAAATGCCGAGCGCCCTGGCGCGCGCCTGCAGCCGCGCGAATTGCGGGTTGTCGCGGTTGAGCACCACGGCGCCGCCGGGCTCGACGCCCTCGAAAATTTCAGCCTTTGCGTCGGCGATCGCCTCGATGCCGGCGAAGAATTCCAGATGCACCGGTTCCACCGTGGTCACGATCGCGATCTGCGGTCGCACCATCCTGACCAGCGGCTCGATTTCGCCCGCATGGTTCATGCCGATCTCGAAAATCGCAAAGCGTACATCGGCCGGGCAGCGCGCCAGCGACAACGGCACGCCCCAGTGATTGTTGAACGAGGCGGCGGAAGCGTGGGTCTCGCCTTGCGCTGACAGCACGCAGCGCAGCGCCTCCTTGGTCGATGTCTTGCCGACCGATCCGGTGACCGCGATCACTTGCGCGTTCAAGCGCGCGCGGGCAACGCGGGCAAGGTCGCGCAGACCCGCGAGCACGTCGTCGACCACCAGGAGCGGCGCATCGTCGGGAAATTTGCCGCGCTGGGCGGCCTCGACCACGGCGAGCGCGGCGCCCGCCTCCAGGGCGGCCATGACAAAATCATGCCCGTCATGGACGTCGCCCTTGATGGCGAAATAAGCCTCGCCCGGCGCGATGGTGCGGCTGTCGATGGAAAGGCCCGTGACGGCTTCCGGCAACGCTCGGGAAGAGGAGGCGCGCATCGCCTGCGCCATCGCCGTTGAAGTCCATAGCGGCGCCGCACTCATGCGACTCTCGGGGCGAGGGCCGCGGCCACCGCATCGTGATCGCTGAACGGCAACGTGCGGTCGCCGACGATCTGTCCGGTCTCATGGCCCTTGCCGGCGATCAGCAGCGCATCGCCCGGCTGCAACGCCGATATCGCTGCGCGGATCGCCTCGGCGCGGTCGCCGATCTCCTTCGCGCCCTTCGCGGCGCCGAGGATCGCGGCACGAATCGCTTCCGGATTCTCGCTGCGCGGATTGTCGTCGGTGACGATGACGCTGTCGGCATGCTCTGTGGCAATCGCGCCCATCAGCGGGCGCTTGCCGGCATCGCGATCGCCGCCAGCGCCGAACACCACCACGAGCTTGCGCTTGGCATAGGGCCGCAGGGCCTGCAGCGCCTTCGCCAGCGCATCCGGCTTGTGGGCATAGTCGACGAAGATCGGCGCACCATTGCGCTCGGCGACCCGCTCCAGCCGGCCTTTTGCGCCTTCGAGCAATTCGAGTTCGGCGAACACGGCGCCAGGTTCGCTGCCGGTGCCAATCGCAAGGCCTGCCGAGACCAGCGCGTTCTCGATCTGGAATTCGCCGACGAGCGGCAGCCGGACGGAATAGCTTTTCCCGCGATGTTCGAGCACAAGGTTTTGCGCAAAGCCGTCGACGGCAGCCCCGACCAGTCGAATGCCCTCGCCCGCGCCATTGCCGTTGCGGCCGACCGTGAGAAGCCGAAGCTTCTTCGTTCGCGCCGCGTCGATCACGGCCTGCGAGCAATCGTGATCGACGGAGATCACCGCCGCACCGTCAGCTGCGACCAGATCGCGGAACAGCCGCAGCTTGGCGGCGAGGTAATGCGCGACGTCGGGATGATAATCCATGTGGTCGCGCGACAGATTGGTAAAGCCGCCGGCGGCAATCCGCACGCCGTCGAGCCGATACTGATCGAGCCCGTGCGATGAGGCCTCGAGCGCCAGATGGGTGACCCCCTCGCGCGCGATCTCGTCGAGTTGCCGGTGCAGCGCGATCGGATCCGGCGTGGTCAGCGAGCCATAGATGGTGCGCTTCGGTGATACCAGCCCGATGGTGCCGATGCTGGCGGATTCATGACCGAGCCGCTGCCAGATCTGCCGGGTGAAAGCGGCGACCGAGGTCTTGCCGCTGGTGCCGGTGACGGCCGCGATCGTTGCGGGCTGACGGGAGAAGAATTTCGCCGCCGCCAGCGCCAGCGCGCGGCGCGGATTGGGCGTGGCGACGAAGGGCGCGCGCAAGGCGCCTTGCGGCGGATGCTCGCCCGCGACCGCCACCGCGCCGGAGGCGATAGCCTGCTCGATGAAACGCGCGCCGTCGGTCCTGGCGCCGGCGAGCGCGAAGAACAGCTCGCCCGGCTTGACCGTGCGGCTGTCCACGGCAAGGCCCGCGACCTCAACGGCTTCCGCCCGCGGGTCGATGGCAGCGTCATCGCTGAACAGGTCGCGAAGCCTCATTAATCTTCCAGTCCGCACGGCGGTTACTTACGCCTTATTGGGTTGTCTTCGATGCCGCAAGAATAAGGCGGTCGGACGGCGGCAGGTCGAAACGCGGCTCGATGCCCAGAAGCGGTGCTATGCGGGCGATCACATTGCCCCCGGTCGGCACCGCGTTCCAGCCCGATGTGATGAAACCATAGGTTTCCTTCAGCGACTGCGGCTCGTCCAGCATGACCAGAAGCTGGTATTTGGGATTGTCGGCCGGCAGGATCGCGGTAAACGCGGTGAGCACGCGCTTCCTGGCGTAGCGGCCGTTGATGACCTTTTCGGCGGTGCCGGTCTTGCCGCCGATATAATAGCCCTTGACGTCGGCTTTTCGCGCCGTGCCGACTTCGGCATTCAGCCGCATCAGGAACCGCATTTTCTCCGATGTTTCGGGCTTGATCACCCGCTTGGCTAGCGCCATGGCTTCCTGCTCGGTGCGCTTCAGGAAGGTCGGCGGAATCAGATAGCCGCCGTTCACCAGCGCGTCGATGCCCATCACCGCCTGCAGCGGCGCCACCGCGATACCGTGCCCGAATGCGATCGTCACCGTGTTCAGTTCGCCCCAGTGCCGCGGCAGGATCGGCGAGGCGCTCTCGGGGAGTTCTGTACGCAGCCGGTCGAGCTGGCCAAGCTTGCGCAGGAACGCCTTGTGCGCCTCGACGCCTTGCGACAATGCAATGCGCGCCGCGCCGACGTTGGACGAGTAGTAGAAAACCTCTTTCATGTTGAGGAAGCGGCCCTTCGGCTCGTCGTCATGGATCGCGAACTTGCCGTAATGCAACGGACCGCGTGCGTCCCACAGCGAGTTGAGATCGTACTTGCCGGAATCCAGCGCCATCGCCAGCGTGAAGGCCTTGAACGTCGATCCCATCTCATAGACGCCGGTGGTCAACCGGTTGATGCGATCGGGGTCGTGCGCCTCCTTCGGGCTATTGGGATCGAAATCCGGCACCGACACCATCGCCACGATCTCACCGGTCTTGACGTTGGAGACGAGACCGGAAGCGGCCTTGGCGTGGAATTTTTCCTTGGCCTTGAGCAGTTCGTCGCGCAGCGCGTGCTCGACACGCAGATCGACCGACAATTCGATCGGCCGCTGCAACCGGTCGGTCGCGAAGCCGGCGCGGTGCAGATCGGCAAGCCCGTTGGTGTCGAGCCACTTCTCCATTCCGGCAATGCCCTGGTTGTCGATATTGACCAGGCCGATCAGATGCGCGACTTCGTTGCCGGTGGGATAAACCCGCTTGTTCTCGCGCAGGAAGCCGATGCCAGGAATGCCGAGGCGGTGAATCTCCTGCTGCTGCTGCGGCGTGATTTCACGCTTCAGCCAGACGAAGCCTTTCTTCGACGACAGCCGGTCGCGCACTTCGCCGGTGTCGAGATCCGGCAAGGTCGCGGTCAGAAGCTCGATGGCCTCGTCCTTGTCGATGATGCGGCGCGGCTCGCCGAACAGGCTCGGCGCCTTGACGTCGGTAGCGAGGATCTCGCCGTTGCGGTCGATGATATCCGGCCGCGCGGTCGCGATGGCGTCCTGCGCCGCGCTGCGCCGCGCGCCATGGCTGTCGCCGATAGCGGCAAACATGATCAGCCGTCCGCCGATGATGGCGTAGATCGCCGCGAACGCGACAATCGCGAATCCGACGCGGGCGCGGGCTTTCGCCGACCGGTCGACGTTGCGCCCGTACAGCAGGCTGCGGACCAGCCGCTGCCGCCAGGGTTCCGCTGGCTTGACTTTTGCGGGTGTGGAATTGGTCATCGCCGATCCTCCGGCGCCGGCAGCGAACCCGTCACCGAGGACGCATCCGTGGCGGCATCGATGGTCTGGATCATCGCGCCGATCGGATCGGGATCGCCGGGCCTGACCAGGTTCGGCGGCCGCTCGGGCAGGTTCTTCAGCGAATCATATTGGTTGGCGTTGAGCGGCCTCAGCGGCAGATGCCGTTCGGCGAGGCCCTGCAGCCGCAGCGGCGCGTCCAGCTTGGCCCATTCCGAGTGCAGCACCGCGATGGCGTCGCGCTGCTCGCGAATTTCGGCGTGCAGCCGCAGCACCCGCTCGACCCGGGACGTAGAGTCCATCTTGATGCGATAGACGTAGGCGGCGGCAAACACCAAAGCGGCGATGACGAGGACATGGATGATCCGCATGATCAGCCTCCCCTCATCACGTCATCAAGGGTCGGCCAGGCCGGCAGGGAAGCGGCCTGATGCGCGGGCGCGTCGGTGCGCTCGGCCGCGCGCAGTTTTGCCGAGCGCGCGCGCGGATTGGCCGAAACCTCCTCGTCATCGGCGACGACGGGACGCTTGGTCAGGATGACAAAGCTTGGCGCGGCGTGCGCGACTTCCGGCAGGTGCCGCGATCCGCCGCCGGCCTTGGCGCGCTCGCTCAGGAAATTCTTGACGATGCGGTCTTCCAGCGAATTAAAGGACACCCCCACCAGCCGGCCACCGGGCTTGAGCACCCGCTCCGCCGCGGCCAGCGCCAGATGCAGTTCGTCGAGTTCCTGGTTGACGAAGATCCGCAAGCCCTGAAAGGTCCGCGTCGCCGGGTGAATTTCGCCCGGCTTCGATCGCACCACTTTCGAAACGAGATCGGCCAGCGCGCGGGTGGTGGTGATGGGCGCTTCCTTGCGCGCGGCGACGATGGCGCGGGCGACGGCGCGCGAATGACGTTCTTCGCCGAAAATATAGATGATGTTGGCGAGATCGGCCTCGGAGGCCTTCGCGACCACATCCGCTGCGGTCGGGCCGTCCTGCCCCATCCGCATGTCGAGCGGACCGCCCAGGCGAAACGAGAAGCCGCGCTCGGCCTGGTCGAACTGCATCGAGGAAACCCCGACATCCATCACGACGCCGTCGACCGCCGAAATCCCCTGCGCGGCGCAAACGTCGGCGAGGTTTGAAAACCGGTCCTCGACCAGCGTCAGTCGGCCACCCGACCGATCGACCAGATCGAACCCGCCCGTGATCGCCGAGCGGTCGCGGTCGATGCCGATCACCCGGGTTCCCGCCACATCGAGGATCGCGCGGCTGTAACCGCCGGCGCCGAACGTGGCATCGACATAGACGCCGCCGGCGCGGGGCGCGAGCATCTCGATCGCCTGGCGGCCAAGGACGGGAATATGACGCGTGTCGGCGGGATTCATGCGCCGGCTCCGGACGCGGTCCGGGCGAAATTGCGGGAACTGGACGCGAACGGGCCCATTGCGCCTCAAATCTCTCGGCTCAGCGCGGTTGTTCGTCCCGAAAGACCACGCCGGCGCACGATCGCCGATCCCGTCCGGCCAGATCGCACCCCCCCGATTTCCCGATGGAATATGAAGGGCTGCCATGGGATTTCGAGCGTCAAATGGGGCCTCGGCCGTCCCCCAAAACCGGTTCGGCTCTTCATCACTTAGTAACGGCAGCTAGCGTTAAGAAAGCGTTGATGGGACTGTTAGAATTACCCACCCCAGGGGATCGTGACCGAGTGTCCAGCCGGTGATGCTTCCCGCACACACCATACCCAAAATGCGACGCCCCGGGCGGCTCTCGCGTTGCGCCGATGGCATCGTAAAGGAATAGTAAACGAGCACTCCACATTGCCGTTCTCCTGCCCGGTTTGAGCTGTCATATGTCGCTTGGTTCGTTCGCATCCGATGGTACTGATTCGAAGCGTCAACGCGCCCTTCCGATTCCGCCGGCCAGTGCGAACATGAAGACATTCACCCCGGATTCCTCGATCGCCTCCGACGTCATCCCGTCGGCGAACTACAGCGAGCGTCACAAGGGCCGTTTGCCCGACCTGATCCTGCTGCACTACACCGGCATGCCGGACGTGGAAGGTGCGATCGCCCGGCTGTGCACGGCGGGAACCGACGTTTCCGCCCATTACATCGTCCTGGAGGACGGCCGGATCGTGCAATGCGTCCCGGAAGCCAAGCGGGCCTGGCATGCCGGCGTGGCGTCCTGGGCGGGCGAGGAAGACATCAATTCCTGTTCGATCGGAATCGAGATCGTCAATCGCGGCCATGACTGGGGCTATCCGGATTTTCCGTTGCGCCAGATCGCCGCCGTCATCGCGCTGTGCCGCGGCATCGTGCTCCGCCGCAAGGTGCCGCCGCACCGCGTGCTCGGCCATTCCGACGTCGCGCCCTCGCGCAAGAAGGATCCCGGCGAGAAATTTCCGTGGCATTCGCTGGCCAATTCAGGCGTCGGCCACTGGGTGCAGCCGGCGCCGATCGTGCGCGGCGATCCGCTCAAGCTCGGCACCATCAGCGACGACGTCCGCGACCTGCAGCAGGCGCTGGCGAGATACGGCTACGGCATCCCGATCAACGGCAAATACGACACCGCGACCATGGAAGTGGTTATCGCCTTCCAGCGTCACTTCCGTCCCGCCCGCGTCGACGGCGCCGCCGATCATTCGACGCTGACCACCTTGCAGGCGCTGCTGGCGAGTCTTCCGACGGAGGCTACTACGGTCGCGGCGAAGTAACTATTCGTTCCGCCGTCATTGCGAGGAGCGAAGCGACGAAGCAATCCAGCTTCTTGCGTCGCGGCGATATAGATTGCTTCGCTTCCGCTCGCAATGACGAGGGATAACTGCGAGCGTCGACTACTTGCCATCCAGTTCCTTCAATCGCCGCGCGTAAAGCCGCCGCAGCGGCTCGAGCTGCGTCGCCGCGCTCGCCGCCAAATACGCCTCGCGCGCGGCGTCGCTGCGTCCGAGCCGGCGCAACAGATCGGCGCGGACCGCCGGCATCAGTTCGTAACCTTTGAGCCCGCCACGCGCCTCCAGCGCATCGATCAGGTCGAGCGCGCGCGCAGGCCCGTCCACCATCGAAATCGCCGCGGCGTGGTTGAGTTCGATCACCGGCGACGGGCTGATCCGCAACAGCACTTCATAGAGGCCGGCGATCTGCGGCCAGTCGGTGTCCCGGTAGTTCGGCGCCCGCGCATGCAGGGCGGCGATCGCAGCCTGCACCGCATAAGCCTCCGGTCGCCCCGGCAGCCGCAATGCCGCTTCGACCAGCCGCAAGCCTTCGCCGATCTGGCAATGGTCCCATCGCGCGCGATCCTGTTCTTCCAGCAGCACGATGTCGCCACCGTCGGTCTGGCGGCCGGCGCGGCGCGCATCGTGCAGCAGCATCAGGGCCAGCAAACCCCTGACCTCGCCTCGCTGCGGCATCAGCGCGTCGAGCAGACGACATAGCCGGATCGCTTCGCGCGCCAGATCCGGCCGCATCAGATCCTCGCCGGAGGTCGCCACATAGCCTTCGGTGAAGACCAGATAGATCACCGCGAGCACGCCGCGCAGCCGCGGCTCCAGCGTGTCGCGTTCGGGCACTTCGTAGGGAATGCCGGCGAGCCGGATCTTCTGCTTGGCGCGGACCAGGCGCTGCGCCATGGCGTCTTCGCCGAGCAGAAAGGCGCGCGCGACTTGCGCCGTGGTCAGCCCGCAAACCGTGCGCAGCGTCAGCGCCACTTGAACTTCGATGGCGAAAGCCGGGTGGCAGCAGGTGAAGATCAGCCGCAGCATGTCGTCGTCGAGCGCGGCATCCTTGACCTCGTCAGAGGTCGACGCATTGAGCAGCAATTCGTGCGTCAGCTCGCTCTGCTTGCCGCGAAACGCGATTTGCCGGCGGACCCTGTCGATCGCCTTGTTGCGCCCCACATTGACCAGCCATGCCCGCGGATTGGACGGCGGACCGGCCTCGGGCCAGCGTTGCAGCGCCATCGCAACCGCTTCCTGCAAC
>Ga0210410_10006480_pt1 | contig 10180 bp, 7 predicted proteins | sample IncBWC4MmetaG_FD_161058 | JGI IMG/M metagenome (GOLD analysis project Ga0210410, IMG submission 161058) | Forest soil microbial communities from Barre Woods Harvard Forest LTER site, Petersham, Massachusetts, United States - Inc-BW-C-4-M | ecosystem: Environmental > Terrestrial > Soil >... | reverse complement strand
GCCAACATGTACGACTGATTTGGGTCACGCGGCAAGCAGATTTTCTGATATTCGGAATTTATTTTTTCGGGGTCCGTTTCCCCAAGGGCTAGTGGCCCCGCGCCCGCCGATACCAGCCATGGCGGTTCGGCGCCGCCCACATGCTGAGTTCGTCGACCGCGCACGTCGCCTAGGCGGGGACACGCAAATTTCCCCATGCCCTGAATCACGCTGAGTCCGCGGATCTTTTGGTGCATGTCGCGCCCGCAGTCAGCACGGAAGGATGGGTACTACGCTTAGATGACCGCGGGGTAGCGAACCTCGGTCATCATACCCGTCATCATGTGGTAGAGATTGTGGCAGTGGAACGCCCAGCGGCCGGGATTGTCGGCATCAAAGGCGATGGTGACGCTGCCCATCGGAGGCACCAGGACGGTATCGCGCACGGCGCCTGCGAGTGGGGTACCGTTTATTGCGACCACCTGGAAAGCGTGGCCATGAAGGTGCATCGGATGGGCCATCATCGAGCGGTTCACCATCTCGATTGCCACGCGCTGGCCCTTGGCGATCATCAGCGGATTTACGTTCGGCCAGTATTCGCCATTCAGCGACCAGGCATACGGCGCCATGGCGCCGGCGAGGATCACGCGGTGCGTCACGTCGGGGGCGCGGGGCGCCAGGGGAGTGATCGCTTCGAGGCGATGTTCGAGCGAGAGATCGACCGGCGGCGCATTCTCTGCGGCCTCCGCGGCGAGCCGTGACACAGACGCGCCGGACGCTGCGAGAACGATTCCCGTGCGCGCCCGCTTGCCCTCGACCTGCGCGAAGACTGGATAGGAACCGTTTCCAGGAACATCAATCAGCACGTCAAGCCGCTGCGCCATGGCAAGCGGGAGACGGCTGCCACGCACCGGCCGAACAGGGTGACCGTCGACGGCAACGACGGTGCCGGTGAGCGCGCCGAGATCGATCCAGAACTGCGTCGCGGATGCGCCGTTGATCAACCGCAGCTTGACCCGGCCGTCCCGTTCGGTGCGGATGACCTCCGGATCGGCGAGCGTGCGGTCGTTCGCGAGGAATGCGTCGAAGTCGACGTCGTTCAGGTCCATCGGCACTCCGGGCCTCATGTTCATGGCCCCCATTGCCCCCGAGTTCATAGCGCTCATGCTCCCGGAGTCCATATCCATGACTTTTCTCATGCCGCTCTTCGGCATCGCGCTTTGACTGCCGTTGGATTTGGTCAGTGCGGCGAGCAACTCGTCCGGCGTTTGGAAGCTGAAATCATGCAGCATCAGCACCACTTCCTGACGATCGGCGCGCAGATCTTCAGCGCTGCGCACGATCAGCGGCGCGGTCATCAGGCTCTGTTCCTGCATGCCCTGATGCGAGTGCATCCAGTACGTGCCTGCGATCGGCGCATAATCATAGGACTGGGTGTCACCCGCCGGGATCGGCGGCGTTTGCGGCCAGGGAAAGCCGTCCTGCTTCCAGGGCGGCAACTGGCCGTGCCAGTGGACGATGGTGGATGTGCCAGCCTGATTCACGAGATCGACGTCAAAGCGTTCGCCGGGCGAGAGCGTGATGCCAGATCTTCCGTTCGGTCCGACAAGGCCGAATACTCGCGCCGGTTTGCCGTTGACGTCGAGAGTTCTGGTGCCGGCAATCAGGCGAAGCTTAGCGGTGCGGGTTTCGGACGCGGCAGCAGCCCGCGGCAGGAAGGGGATCGTGCCGGCCATCGCAACGCCGGACGCAACGATCTGCCGGCGGGTTAGCAGCGTGGGCTTTTCATTTTCTCTCATTGCAGCTTCCAATTTCGATCACGTTCGGAAACCGGTCATCAATTGAGTTTGATGCTTGTCCGGGATTGCTGCGTTTCGCCTGCCATTGTTGCCGGACATATCGGATGGCGGCGACTGGATGACTGGCGAGATATGGATTGGTCTTGTAATCCCAATTAAATTTATTTTTATAGAATTGGTTCTATTGAGAGTGCCCCCATCGCAGTAGGTCTGTTCATCATCGCAACGTCGCGGCGTCACCCGTTTTCGGGAATCGCCAAACAAATAAAATCGCGAGAATGAGAAAGGCGATGTTGAGCCAAGTCGTGCAGGTCCACGCGACCGAGGCATCAACCACGCGCGCATCGCATTGTGCAGGGTCGTGACAACCATTGCCGCACATCGGCGGCGAGATGGCGGGTGATCGCATCGAGGTCGCTATCCTGGTGCGATCTGCGCGAGAGCTACGGGCTCCACACAACCAATCGTTTCGTCCGCTTTCGAAAGGCTGGGAGCCTGGGAAACCTATTTTTGAACTCGTTCGCCGAGTGCGGGCGCTTCAGAAACTGATGGTGGAACGAAATGCAATCACCCACGCGGTTGGCCGTAGGCCGTCGCCCGGGTTGAGGACGCCACCGCCCGGACGGATGATGTATTGCATCTCCGGCTGAACCGTCCACCACTTTGTCAACGGGGTCTGGTACATCAGCTCGATCATGGTTTCACCGCTCCGCACCGGGTAGAAAAAGTTTCCGAACGATCCGATGTCGGAATCGAGTCCCCGGGCATTGTCCCCGACCCGCGCATATGCGAAGGCAACTCCGATCTTGTCGTCCGGCCGACGAGGTATGATGCCTTTGTACATCAGGCCTCCGTCGGCATAGAAATTGATCAGATTACGATCGTCCGGCACGCCGCCCGCGCGGAAAAACGCCGACAGGCCTTGGTCGTCCGTGCCGGGAACGCGATAGAGCATCTGATCGACGACACCGTAGATGCCGTAGTCTCCGGTGTGATTGAGCGGAATGCCGGTCGACAGCGGGTCCGCGAGCGAGCGGCCGGTATTGTCGAAGCGCTGATCACCGAAGCGCGGGCTGGTGTGGAACCAGGCCCCGATTCTGTAGGCGCCGGGAAGCCCCTTGGCATCCTTGCCCTGGTTGGGCTCATAGCTGGCTTCCGCGATGAAAAATGCGCCGCCGCTAAAGCTGAAAACGGTGCCGGTCGGAAGCGGCCCGCCTTGATTGGAACCGTTTCCACCGCCGGGATCACCGCTGAACACGGCTGCTTGAAGCGACACGTTGTCAGCAGGCTTGATCCTCACGCGAACGCCGGGGTCCGGAAGCGGATAGGCCGGTCCCCCAGCCGGCAGATTGCCAGCAAGAAATGTAGGCCAGCTGATGCCGTTGTTGATGAAATTCGACGCAGTCTTGCTCTGGAGAAATTGGCTGTCCCCCGACATGAGGCCGGCGCGGACGGACAAGCGGTCATTGAAGGCGCTCTGTTCGTACCAAAGCGAATAGAGCCGCGCCACCGGTCCAGCTTCGAGATTCGACACGGCCAGAATATTGCCGAGATATGTCGAACTGAAAAAAGGCCCGTGGGTGACGAGGCCATGGGTGTGGAATTTGCCTCCTTCCCAGCCGACAAGCTTTTGCAAATCGATGTCGAGCGCCGGCTGAAAAACTCCGATTCCGACGGCACCGGTTTTGATTCCCCCATGAACATTCGCCAGAAAGTCGTTGGTGTAATTGAGCGTAAAAGTGATGCCATGGCGCTCGAGATAAGACCGCAGTCCGCCCCAATCGCCGGTCAGATTGGGCTGGGAGACTTCGCTCGGTTCGCCCGAGCGCTGCACTTGCGCCAAGGCGGGCGTTCCAAAATCATCGGCTGCTGAGCCGATCAAGGAAAACGCGGCAAAAGCGACCGTCCATGCCCATCGACCGGCGATCACGCCCATAGCCTCCATGCCCGGAGGGATTAGGAGCGAATTTCAGCGGCGATTCAGGCAAAATTGGGTTTGGATTGCCCGCATCGAAGGCAATGCCCGAAGAACATTTTGAAAGGTTGGTGACGCGTAGCACGCTAGCGCCGCGATCAAGACGCGGCCACACAGCTATCGTAGCGGGTCTGACAAAGGGTTGCGGAGGTCGATGCGTGTCCGCAACCCTTGCGCTTCGGATACGATTCACCGGGGATATTTCGGACCGCCGTGATAACGCCATGCTGACCCGTCACTCGTATTCGTCATGGGCTGCAGAGGTGACGCGGCTCGGTCGTACGCGAACGCAGACCTCAAATCACTTTGCGAGCTGCCGGTCCTGTTTTGTACGCTTGCATTGGCCGTTGCAGACATCGCAACCAGGGGCGACAGAAGTGAAATTGCGAGAAGGGTTTTCTTCAACATGTTCGGACTCCGTCATTGTTGGGAAGCGCGTCATTTGCGCTTCTGACAATGAGTTCGGAGCAAATCGCCTGCCGGTTACACACTCACGCGGACGTGACGCCGGGCGACACGTCTGTTTACCAACGCAATAGCCTAGGTCCTAATGCCGCGCCTGCCAAGGTGCACAGCACAATCGTGCCGCCATACCAGATCGCAACGAACGGAAATGAATCGTCCGTGCAATGCAGCGCATAAGCCATCGCGCTCACGCCTCCTGCAATGAGACCGGCGACAGCGCCGGTACGGACAAGATTTGTAGGCGCAGTTCGTCGTACCGCCGCGATGATGACGGCGAAGGGCACAATCGCGATGATGGGGATGGAGAGAAGGCATTCGAGCCATTCATCTCCCATAACCATCTTGTTCCAGTGCGAACTGGGCGCGAGTCCGAGGCTGATGGCGGAAACCAGCACGATCGCGACGAACGGCACCGCGGCCGAAATCGACCAGGTTCTTGCCTGGCTTCCGGGGCGCGCCAGCCGCATCAGGTAGGCCGATGCCACGCCAACGATCCCGACCGTAAATGCGAGCTTCAGAAGCAGAAACAGCAAGGCGCGGGCGGTCATCAAGTCCGCGCGGACGCCCAACCCGACGAGCATGATGCCGAGCGCCACGGCTGTTCCCGCCGTGAGGGCAATGTAAACCGTCCGACTGACAAGTTTGCGGTTGACCGGCTCGACGTGTGCACTGAGCGCGGCAACCAGGTCATCCGTCTTCATGTTCGCGTCTCCCGGGCAATCAAGACGGCCAGCGTTTTGAGCCCACGGTGAATGTTCACTTTTACTCCGGATTCAGAGATGCCGCACCGGTCGGCTGCTTCGGCTATGCTCTGTCCATCCAGTTTTACCGCCTCGATGGAACATCGCATTTTTTCCGGAAGCCGCTGCATAAGCCGTTTCAGGTCGTATGTACTTTCGGCGCCGACATTGTCGTCCTGCGCCATGACCGTATCGGCCTCCTCGATAGGTACATCGGAAATCGACGCGCGGTTCCGGCGCAGGAAATCGATCAGCTTGTAGCGGGCGATCGCGTGCACCCACGGCGTCAGCGGCTCCGCTGGATCGTAGGTATGTCGCTTGATGTGGATCGCCAACACCGCTTCCTGGACCAGATCTTCAGCCTCTGTTGCATCTCTGCCAATCCTTGCAAGCTTGGCTTTGTAATACGCACGCAGGCGGCGGCTCAATCGCTCGAGCAGGGCGCGATGCGAAGCCGCGTCGCCATCCAGGCTGGCAAGCATCAGCGCCTTGAGTTCGATTTCGCGGGTCGTCATGCTTGCGTATCTCTATTAGTTCGCAGGTCTAGCCGATTTGGTTACAGTCAAGGGGCCAAGGGTCGAAAAAAACTATGGAACCCGAGAAGTTCGTCCCGAGCATGTCTGGTCGTCCGCTCCGGCAGGATCGATTAAAAAGGGATTTAGTTTTCCTACGTCTTCGTCATCGCCATCGATGTCGATCATGTCGGTATCGGTCACGGTGCAGCCCGCCCCCGCGGGACGCAATCGACACATTGAAGCAGTTCGGCTGGCCTTTTCAGCCCTGGCGGCAAGCAATTTTTCTGATATTCGGAATTTTTTTGGGCCCCTTCCCCGAGGGCTAGTGGCCCCGCGCCCGCCGATACCAGCCATGGTCATTTTCGGGATGGCGCGGAAGCCCGGGACGCGATAGGCGAAAGGCTAACGAGAACAGAGAAGCATCCCGGGGAGGACATTTATGAACGAGGCGACCCGCATCCCGCCGCAGGCCGTCGAACTCGGCGCCAGCGGCGAGGAGTTCCAGAACCTGCACGAACTGGTGCGGAAGGCGCGCGCCAACCTCAACCAGAATTCCTGGGATTATATCGTCGGCGCCGCCGAGACCGAGACCACAATGCGCCGCAACCGCATGGCGCTCGACGAGATCGCGTTCCGGCCACGGGTGCTGCGCAACGTCGCCCATGTCGACGCCGGCGTCGAACAATTCGGCCGCAAGATGCGCCTGCCAGTGGTGATCGCCCCGGTCGGCGCGCTCGAACTGTTCGACCCCCACGGTGCCGCCGCCGTGGTCCGCGGCGCCGGCCGGTTCGGCGCCGCCCACATGCTGAGCTCGGTGTCCGAACCTGGCCTCGAGAAGACCGCCGAGGCCGCGCCGGATGCTTTGAGGATGTATCAGCTTTATGTCCGCGGCGACGACGCCTTTGTCGAGGATCGTGTCAGCCGCGCGGTGGCATCCGGCTACGCCGCGTTTTGCCTCACCGTCGACACCGCCCATTACAGCCGCCGGGAGCGCGACATCGCCAAACGCTATGTCCGCGCCAGCCGCGTCCGCGCCACCGGCGGCGATTTCCAGAAGGGGCTGGAGTGGCGCACGGTGAAACTGATCAAGGACAAGTTCAAGATCCCGCTGGTGATCAAGGGCATCGCCACGGCCGAGGACGCCCATATCGCGCTCGACCACGGCGTCGACTGGATCTACGTCTCCAACCATGGCGGCCGCCAGCTCGACCACGGCCGCGGCGCCATGCAGGTGCTGCCCGAGATCGTCACTGCGGTGAACGGCCGTGCCAAAATCATGGTCGACGGCTCGTTCTGCCGCGGCACCGATATCGTGAAAGCGATCGCGCTGGGCGCCGATCTCGTCGGCATCGGCCGGCTGCAATGCTGGGCGCTGGCGGCCAAAGGCGAAGCCGGCATCCTGAGGATGCTGGAGCTGCTGGAAGACGAGGTGATCCGCTGCCTCGGGCTGCTCGGGGTGACGAAATTCGCCGAACTCGACAAATCCTATCTGCACCCGGCCGCGCCGACCAATGTGCCCGGCGTGTTCAGCGCGTTCCCGTTGCTGGAGATCGAGCCGTATCGGTATTGACGGGGGCGCCGCAGTTCCCAACGCGCCCTGCATATGAGGCGGGGACTGCAAACAACGCAGCCACGGCACAGACATGGGTTCGGCGCACGAATCTCTTGCTCATCACACGCTCCTTTCGGCCTGCTTGACCTTCCGAAGCGTTAGTGGTGACGAACGCAAGGCGGGTTCATCGCCCTCAGGGCGCGCCGAGCCACACCCGGCAGGCTGCTTTTTGCGCGGGAATGACAATCGCCCGCGGCGGTTCCGTCCCGGCGCCCTACCCGCCCCGCAAGGCTTCCGCGATCCAGTCTTGATCTGAATCAAATACCCGACGGTCGTTATCCCATATTTGATCGTGCCGCACTGCAGAACGGCGCTGACACCCCTCGCACGGTGGACAGGAAAGCCGGTTTGCCGTCGAAAAGGAGGGGATGTTGAACGGTCTCATGTCGTCGTTTGCCGCTTTCCTTGCCGCCGGCGTACGACCGCCGACCCGGCTTGCGAAGGCCATCACGCTGGTGCTGATGCTCAAGCTGTTGGCAATAGCAGGTGCAAGCATTTTCCTGTTCTCGATCAACGAGCGGCCGACCGTCGATCCGGGCGCAGTTTCGCGACTGATAGGTCCTTCGACGCCGTCACTGAATGAAGGGAGACGTTGACGTGTTCGACTTTGATCCCGTCAGCCTTTCGCGGCTGCAATTTGCCGTAACGGCCCTCTATCATTTCCTGTTCGTGCCGCTGACGCTCGGGCTGTCGTTCCTGCTTGCCATCATGGAGAGCGTTTACGTCATGACCGGCCGCCAAATCTGGCGCGACATGACGAAGTTCTGGGGAAAATTGTTCGGCATCAATTTCGCCATGGGGGTTGCCACCGGCATCACCATGGAATTCCAGTTCGGGACCAATTGGGCCTACTACTCGCACTATGTCGGCGACATTTTCGGCGCTCCACTGGCGATCGAAGGCTTGATGGCTTTCTTTCTCGAGTCGACCTTCGTCGGACTTTTCTTCTTCGGATGGGACCGGCTGCCAAAGGTCGGCCATCTCGCGGTGACGTGGCTGGTTGCGATCGGCTCCAACCTGTCCGCACTCTGGATCCTGATCGCCAACGGATGGATGCAGCATCCGACCGGGGCTGTTTTCAATGCCGAAACCATGCGAATGGAGCTGATTTCATTCTGGGACCTGATCTTCAACCCGGTCGGTCAGGCGAAATTCGTGCACACGGTGGGCGCCGGCTACGTCACCGGCTCGATGTTTGTCCTCGCCATTTCCTCCTTCTATCTGCTTGCCGGCCGCTTCCAGGCCTTCGCGAAGCGATCGATCGTCGTGGCATCGGCTTTTGGACTCGCCGCAGCGTTGTGCGTCGTCGTGCTTGGCGACGAGAGCGGTTACACCGTGTCCGAGAACCAGAGGATGAAGCTCGCCGTCATCGAAGGAATGTGGGAGACGGAGCCGGCCCCCGCAGGGTTCAATCTGTTCGGCTTCCCGGATGCACGGAGCCGCGAGGTCAAATACGCGGTCAAGATACCCTGGATGCTCGGCATCATCGCGACGCGCTCGTTCAACCAGCCGGTACCCGGCATCAACGATCTGGTGGCACATGCGGAGGAGCGAATTCGCAACGGCCTTTCGGCCTACGATGCGCTCGAGAAGCTCAAGCAGAGCCGCGCTGACAGCGCTGCTGCGGCGCAGCTCCGCGAGCACGCGGCCGACCTCGGCTACGCCCTGCTGCTCAAGCGTTATGTATCCGACCCGCGAACCGCCGATGCCGCAACCATCAGGCGCGCCGCGGGCGACACTGTTCCCAATGTCGGGCCCCTGTTCTGGAGCTTCCGCATCATGGTGGCGCTCGGTTTTTACTTTATCGGGCTGTTCGCACTCGCATTCTGGCATGCGTCGCATTACGATTTTTCGCGCCGGTGGTTGCTGCGCTCGATGCTCTGGTCGCTGCCGCTGCCATGGGTCGCGGCCGAACTCGGATGGGTCGTCGCTGAATACGGACGACAGCCGTGGGCCATCGACGGCGTTCTGCCGACGTTTCTTGCCGTGTCGTCGGTCTCGGCCGCGCAGGTCTTGTTCACGCTCGCGGGCTTCGTCATGTTCTATTCCGCTCTTCTGGTCGTCGATATCATGCTGATGCTCCGATACATCGGGATGGGGCCGCTCGGTGCGCTCGGTCTGCCGGAGCCCGCATTGCGGCCAGCGGCGCTGCCTGCCGAGTGAGGTGAGCCCAATGACAACGATCCCGATTGACTACGAGATTCTTCGCCTGGTGTGGTGGCTGCTCCTGGGTGTGCTGCTGATTGGCTTCGCGATCATGGACGGCTTCGACCTCGGAGTGGCGATGCTGCTGCCCTTCGTCGCCCGCACCGACATCGAGCGGCGGGTGACGATCAACGCCGTTGGGCCGTTCTGGGACGGCAACCAGGTTTGGCTGATCCTCGGCGGCGGCGCGATCTTCGCGGCCTGGCCGCCGGTTTATGCGGCGTCGTTTTCGGGTTTCTACATCGCCATGTTTCTGGTTCTCGCGACGCTCATCCTTCGCCCGGTAGGCTTTGAATTCCGCAACAAGGTCGCCGATGCGCGCTGGAGGTCGTTCTGGGACTACGCCCTGTTCGCGGGAGGATTGGTGCCAAGCGTGGTGTTCGGCGTGGCGTTTGGCAATTTGCTGCAAGGGGTCCCCTTCCGCATCGATTCCGACCTGCGGATCCTCTACGAGGGAAGCGGGCTGTTCGAGTTGCTCAATCCGTTCGGGCTGCTTTGTGGTCTTGTGTCCGCCGCAATGCTGGCAACCCACGGCGCAGCCTATCTGACACTAAAGACGGGCGGCGGTGTTCAGAAACGCGCGCAAAACTTCATAAACACCGGAGCCGCTGTTACGGTCGTGCTCTTCCTGTTGGCCGGCCTGTGGGTGTGGATCGGAATCGAGGGTTACACCATCACCAGCACAGTGACGGGCGGAGGGCCGTCGAACCCGCTGATCAAGACGGTGTCTCGCCAGCCAGGCCAATGGTTCGCAAACTACGCAACCCATCCCTGGATGATCCTGGCGCCCTGTATCGGCGTCGCCGGCCCGCTGCTGACACTGTTGCTGACCAAGCGCCGCAGATCGGGATTGGCTTTCATTGCCAGCGCGCTCGGTATCTTCGGCATCA
>Ga0210410_10006479_pt1 | contig 10181 bp, 7 predicted proteins | sample IncBWC4MmetaG_FD_161058 | JGI IMG/M metagenome (GOLD analysis project Ga0210410, IMG submission 161058) | Forest soil microbial communities from Barre Woods Harvard Forest LTER site, Petersham, Massachusetts, United States - Inc-BW-C-4-M | ecosystem: Environmental > Terrestrial > Soil >... | reverse complement strand
CTCCGCTGTGGACGGCGGGGGGCCGGATGCTGGGTGCGCTGGCGGTGGGCGCCGATGGCGTGATGAGTGTGCGGCGAAGTGCGCTGGCGAAGGCGCTGGCCGCGATGGAGGCGCTGGCGTTCAAGCTGGAACGGGCGATGGAGAACGCGGCGCTGGAGGAGAGGTTGCTGCGCGCGGAAAAGCTTGCCGGGCTGGGGTTGATGGCTGGAGGCATGGCGCATGCGCTGAACAATCCGCTGACCGCGGTGCTGGGATTCGCGGAGCTGATTGCGGCGACGTCGAGTGAGGGTCGGGTGAAGGAGGACGCGGGGGTTATCGTGCGAGAGGCGTTGCGGATGCGGGAGACGGTGGAGACGCTGCGGGAGTTCTGGCGGCCGGCGGCGCGGGGCGAGGAGCTGGTGGATGTGGCGAAGGTGATGCAGGAGCTGGCCGTGGCTTGTAAGGAAAAGCTTGAAAGCAGGGGAGTTCGGCTGGTGGTGCAGGCCGGCGGTGAAGGTATGGCTGTGCGGGGGAGCAGGGAGCGGCTGCGGCAGATGATGGAGCATCTGCTGAACAATGCGGCGCAGGCGCTGGCCGGCGTGAGGGGGACGATGGCCGGGGAGGAGCAGGCGATTCGGGTGTCGGTAAGTGTTTCGGGCGGCGTGTCTGGGAGTGTTTCAGGGAGTGGGGATGGGGAGAGGGTTCACCTGGTGGTGAGCGATACTGGGCCGGGATTTGCCGAGCCGGGGCGGGTGTTTGAGCCGTGCGATTCGCTGGGGCTGGGGCTTAGCGTCTGCTATGGGATTGTGCATGAGCATGGCGGGGAGATCAGCGCGTTCAACCTGCATCCGCATGGCGCGGCAGTGGCGGTGGAGTTGCCGGTGGATTTTGCGATTAAAAAATCCGAGGTGGCGGCCCGAGACAGGGCCTATAGCGCAAGTGTTTGAGGATAGGGCGATTTGGTCGTGGTTTTTGGCGTGCAGAACGTGGTAAATGGATGGTAAATCATGGTGATTTGCGTGGTTCTTGTGTGGTGATTTTTGTTGTCGAAAAACATGCCAGCTTTTGAAACTATATTTTCGATGAGAGGAAGAGCACGGGCCAGGGTGTAAGAGGCGGGGAGCCTAAGAGGCCAGGGCTTAACACCGATGGTCACCTATGCCGCCGACTTCTCCATTGTGGGGGGTAGACTGGCGCGATGAGGAATCGATTAGTTTGCACGGGTCTGCTGGCGGCGACGTGCGCTGGGGCGTGGGCCGGGGGGGAGGCGCGGGGAGAGGCGCCGGATTCGCGAGACGGTGCGGAGAAGCGGCCGATGACGTTTGCCGATTTGCAGCGGATGAAGCGGGTGAGCGATCCGCAGATCTCTCCATCGGGCCGATGGGTGATGTTTTCGGTGACCGAGGTGAATCTGGAGAAGAACTCGAAGGTGAATCATCTCTGGGTGGTGCCGCTGGGAGTCGGGGACGAAAGACGAGAGGCAGATTCCTCCGCTGCGCTTCGAAATGGCAATGACAAACAAAGTGCGGTGCGGAATGAGAACAAAAAAGGCGGGGCTGAGCGGCAGGTAACGTTCTGGAACGAGGGGGAGTCGGGGGGCAGGTTTTCGCCGGATGGGAGGCAGGTGCTGTTTGTGTCGGCGGATGGGGGGACCTCGACGCAGATCTTTTTGGCGGCGTGGAATGAGGCGCAGGGGACGCTGGGGACGCCGCGGCGGCTGACCAATGTGAGCACGGAGGCGGATGGGGCGGTGTGGTCGCCGGACTCGCAGCGGATTCTGTTTACGTCGCGGGTGTATCCGGAGTGCAGCGAGGGGTCTTCGTGGATGGAGGAGGACAACTGCAATAAGAGAAAAGATGCTGAGGCTGCGGCCAATCCGGTGAAGGCGCAGGTGTGGGACCATCTGCTGTACCGGCACTGGAACAATTATGTGGGGCCGAAGCGGAGCCATGTGCTGGTGGTGTCGGCGGCGGATGGGAACGCGGTGCGGGACCTGACGCCGCGGGAGGATATCGGGGATGCGGAGGCGCCGCCGTTCTCGCTTGGCGGCCCGGTGGGATATGCGTGGGCTCCGGATTCGAAGGAGATTGCATTTGTAACCAATGTTGATCTTGTTCCGGCGGCGAGCACGAATAACGATGTGTTTACGCTGCGGCTGGATACTCCGGGGGCGCGGCCGTTGAAGGTTTCGCAGAGTCCGGGGAGCGATGATGGGCCGGCCTACTCGCCGGATGGGAAGTGGCTGGCGTTTCGTTCGCAGGCGCGGGCCGGGTATGAGAGTGACCGGTTCCGGCTGATGTTGCTGGACCGGGAGACGATGAAGAGTACGGAGCTGTTGCCGAAGTTTGATCGCTGGGTGGATGAGCTTGTCTGGGCGCCGGATTCCAAGGGGCTTTATTTTGCGAGCGGAGTTTCGGGCAGTGAACAAATATTTTCGGTCGATCTCGACGGCAAGGAACTAAATTGGAGGACCTACCTCGATGCGGACGCGGAATGGGGAGAGTATGGGGACCTTCACGTCGATGGTAGATCGTTGGTTTCAACTCGAATGACCGTTTCAAAACCGGCAGAAGTTTTTGTGACTCATCTCGGCGTTGATAGTGGAATGAATGTAGATGATTTTGGATATGCATTTCCTAAATACAAAGCGCCGGTTGCAGGCACATTAGAATCGGCTGGCTACGGAATGTACAAGACCGAGCAGCTGACTCACCTCAATCAATCGGTTCTCGCGTCGTACGGAGTTTACGGGGGGGGTAAACACGAGGTCGAGCCGATGGAAAGGTTCACTTTCGAAGGCGCGGGCGGGACCAAGGTGCAGGGATTCCTCATTCGTCCGCCGAACTTTGATGAGACGCGGAAGTATCCGGTGAAGTTTTTGATTCATGGGGGGCCGCAGGGGGCATGGGGCGATGCGTGGAGCTACCGGTGGAACGCTGAGCTGATGGCGGCGAGCGGGTATGTGGTGGTGATGGTGAATCCGCGCGGGTCGACCGGGTATGGGCAGGCGTTTATCGATGGCGTGAACGGCGACTGGGGCGGCAAGGCGTATGTCGATCTGATGAAGGGGCTGGACTATGCGGAGCAGCACTATTCCTTCATCGACAAGACGCGGGAGTGTGCGCTGGGGGCAAGCTACGGCGGGTTTATGGCGAACTGGATCCTGACGCATACGGACCGGTTTGCGTGCATCGTGACCCACGATGGGATGTTCAATCCGCAGAGCGCGTATGGTGCGACCGAAGAGCTTTGGTTCAACGAGTGGGAGTTCCGCGAGCCTGTTGCGATCGCCGCAGGCAAGGGACGCGCGGCGAAGCAGACGCTGGACCCTATGCCGGCGCAGCCGTGGAACTACGTCGACAGGCCGGTGGCGCAGGACCCGTTCCGGAAGTGGTCGCCGATGCTGTCGATCAGGAATGCCAAGACGCCGACGCTGGTGATTCATTCGCAGCGAGACTACCGGCTGGATGTGTCGGAGGGCTTTCAACTCTTTACCGCGCTGCAGCGGCTGAATGTGCCGAGCAAGATGCTTTACTTTCCTGACGAAGGGCACTGGATACTGAAGCCGCAGAACTCGAAGCTCTGGTACGAGACGGTGGGCGATTGGTGCGACCGGTGGACGAAGACGAACGCTTATGCCTCGACCGGGTTTGATGGGCCGGCGGTGCGGGTTGCGCCGCGGGCGCAGGCGGGCCTGGCCGAGACCGGGATGGGGGGGAGGATGGGAGTGTCGCGGCCGGCAGAGATGGATGAGGAGAGGCCGGCGGCTCCGCCGGTTGGGAAGGGGAGGGCTGCGAAGAGGGCGCAGGCGCCGGTTGTGGCCGAGCCGGCGGCTCCTGTGGCTGCGTCTTCTATTGCTGCTCCCTCTATTGCGGCGCCCTCAGTGGGTGCGCTTGCTCCGGCTGCTGTGAAAGAGAGACCGTCGGCTGGAGATGGTCACGGTTCGTTCCAGATTGCGATCAGTGCACCGAATGACGAGGTGCAGGTGGGGGCCGATGCGCAGGTCGTCATTACGCTGAGCAATACGTCGGACCGGCAGATGTTGTTTGCGCATCGTCCGGGGATGAACAATCCGGAGTTCTCCTACAGGATTGAGGTGCGGAATGCGGCGGGCCGCGAGGTGGAGGAGACGGCGTACGGCCGGGAGGCGCGGCAGCGGCAGCAGACGGAGGGCCGGACGGTGGACTATGTGCAGCCGGGAGGGTCGACAGCGCAGACCGCGCACCTGGAGCGGCTGGTGAATCTGAGCCGGCCGGGGCGGTACACGGTGCGAGTGTCGCGGATCGATCCTGCTACGCGTGCGGTGGTGCGGTCGAACGAGATTACGCTGAACGTCGTTCCTTAGCGTTCCTTAGCGGCGGCTTTGGTTAGGTGAGACGGCGCCGTATGGTTCCGATCAGGGTAAGCGAGCCTGTGGCCAGGAGTAAGAGGCTTCCGGGTTCGGGGAGTGATCTGGTTGGTTGATTTGCAGCTTCGACGATGGTCTCGTCCCGGGCGTTGACCCAGGCGAAGTCACCGGAGCCGTTGATCACGACCTGGTCCAGCGTGCTGCCACTCACCGAGGGATTCGTGAGGCGATCGGTGAGGTTGGGACCGGTGAAGATGCCGGTCTCGTCCGGGTTTGGACCGGCGGGAGTGGGAAAGGTAGCGAAATAGACCTCGTGGCCGTTATTGCATCTTGTTTGGCCGAGGCGGGTGTAGGTGATCGGAGGCGTAACCGCCGGAGTGCACGGTATTCCATTGTCATAAGCGAGAGTGGGAATCGTCGTCGAGGAGCTGATGAGGACTCCGTTGACGTAGGTCTGGTAGAGCAACTCGTTGCCAGGACCGGTGGGGGACTGGATGACGACTGTGCCCGCGGTGTCGATTCCAGCGATGGTGTGACTGTTGGCGATACCCAGATTGAAGATCTGGAAGCTATCTGCGCGTGCAAATGTGTAAGGCAAAGCTGCGACGGCAATGGCCGCAGCGCTTAGAAGCAGCCTGGAGATTTTCATTGGGGTGTCCTTTCGCCTAACTCAACAGGTATGTGCGTTTAGGCCACTTGATACAGTGACGGTAATCCTTCTGCTACGCGCGGCAAGTAAAAAACCGGCTAAAAAATGTGGGCTCATCGAGTGCGCTGTGGAGCGCCTATGATGGAGGCAGCTTGATGACGGGTTGCATAGGAAGGATAGTTTTCATCGAAACTATTTCTTTCTCTGCTGTGCCATGCGTGCCGATGGGCCGGAGAGTGTGATGGCGTTTGCAAGGCCGAAGAAGCGGGAGCCGGTGGGGGAGGCCGGGTTGTTCGAGTACGCCGTGGGCGCGTTGGCGCGACGGATGCGCACGGAGCGCGATCTGCGGCGGCTGATGAAGCTGCGCGCGGAGGAGGGTGAGGCGGGCGCGCGGGCGATGGATGCGGTGGTGGCTCGTCTGAAGGAGCTCGCTTATTTAAGCGATACGCGTTTTGCCGAGGACTATACGCGAGTGCGCAAGGAGCATGAGAAGTTCGGCAAACGGCGGGTGCAGCAGGACCTGATGCAGAAGGGCGTGGGCAAAGAACTGGTGGCGACGACGCTCGAGACCGCCTATGAGGATGTCGATGAGGTGGCGCTGGCTCGTCAATATATTGCGCGGAAGCGGATGAAGCAGCCGAGTGGAGCGAATGCGCAGAAGGAGACGGTGCGGGCGATGAACCGGCTGCTGCGGGCGGGGTTTTCTTCGCGGGCGATCTATAAAGTGCTGCGCGAGTGGGAGCTGCCGGAGGAGTTGACCGAAGAGATGGAGGAGGGGGCGGGGGATTCGGATTCTTATTCGGGGCAGAATGAGAAGGACTGAGAAGATTTGTCCTGCCGGACGGGCTCCCTGCGCGGGAGGCGGTCACTTCGTGACGCGTATACCTTGTCTCGGCGGGATGAGCGGCGTGGGTCCTCGCGTTGCTCGGGGGTGATGATTGTGACGACCAACGGGAGTCCCGTTGATGATGACGGCACCACGACCGGTACACACGCCACGAAGTGGCCGCCCTCCGCGTAGGAGGCCCGTCCGGCAGGACCTATCTTCTTAGCGGTCGCCGCGGAAGCTGTGGATCAGGCGGCGGTCGCGTTTGTTGGGGCGCTTGCCGGGAGCGGCAGCGGTCCAGGCCATGGGGCCGAGCAGTTTGCGTTCTTCGGCGGCCTTGCAGCGGAGTTCTTTGCTCTCTTCGGTTTCGCGGTAGAGGGTCTGGGCGACGGCGGCGGGGCCGCGCTGCTGGCTTAGGGCGAGGACCTCAACGTCAAACTCGCCCCCTTCGTTTTTGATGTGGAGCATGTCGCCGATGTGGACCTCGCGGGCAGGCTTGGCGGGGTGGTTGTTCGAGGTGATGCGGTTCAGGTCACAGGCTTTGGAGGCCTGCTCGCGCGTCTTGAAGAAGCGGGCGGCCCAGAGCCATTTGTCGATGCGGGTTCCGGTCATGCTTTTCTTTTCGTTGCGAGGGGTTGGGTTAGACGGAGCGCAGCATGCGGCCGGGCAGGGAGAAGAGCGCGGCGATGAGTTCGAAGGTGCCGCCGACCACGATGCCGACGAGACGGAACGGCAGAAGGATCAGCCAGATCAGCGGATAAAGGATGAGGGCTGCGAGAGCCAGAGGCCAGCAGAAGAAGGCGAGGATGCAGAAGAGCAGGAAGTTGAGCATCGGTTTTGTGTCTCCTGAAGATAGAACGCTGGGTGGGCAGAAAAGTTCCCTCGGGTGGATGATGGAAGAATGGCGAAGGAGTTGGGGTTGCAGCGGGTGGTGGGGGTGGATTGGTCGGGTGACCAGGGGCCAGGGCAGCGGAGGAAGATTTGGGCTGCGGTTTGGACTTCTGCTGCGGGTTCTTCTGCTTCTTCTTCGAACGAGGGTAAGGTGGTGCTGGAGAGTGGGCGGTCTCGGGTGGAGTTGATGGAGTGGCTGGTGGAGCTGGCGCGGGAGACTCCGCGGATGGTGGTGGGGTTTGATTTTTCGTTCAGCTATCCGGCGTGGTTTCTGCGGGAGATGGGGATTGGGTCGGCTCCTGAGTTCTGGCGAGTGGTGGCGGATGGCCAGGGGGAGAGGTGGCTGCATCGGGATTGTGAGGATGTGCGGTTTTGGGGGAGGGTGGGGCCGCAGCGGCATGGGAAGAAGCCGGCGGAGTTTCGTGGGGAGCATGCGCACAGGATGTTGCGACGGGCGGAGACGGTGTTGAAGGTGCGGGCCGAGATTGTCGATCCGCTGGCTGCGGCGCGGATTGCGGGGATTGCGCCGAAGAGTGTGTTTCAGATCGGCGGGGCCGGGGCGGTGGGAACGGCTTCGCTGCGAGGGATGCCGGGGTTGTTGCAGCTGCGGGAGGCGGGGTTCAAGGTGTGGCCGTTTGATGCTCCGTCGTTGAAGGAGCCGTTAGTGGTGGAGATTTATACGCGGCTGATGACGGGGGCGGTGACGAAGAGCTCGGAGGTGGCGCGGACGGCTTATCTGGCGAAGAAGCGGAGGGAGAATGTGTTGTATGCGGCGATTTCGCGGGCGGTGATGGCGAAGGCGAGGGGGAGTGAAGATGCGTTCGATGCGCTGGTGACGGCGATGGTGATGGTGGAGCATCGGGGGGAGTTTGGTGCGTTGCGACGGACGGAGGATGAGGTGTTTCGGATGGAGGGGCGGACCTGGGTGCCGGGGCTGGCTCCGCTAGACTGAAGGGGGAGAGGCCAATGAAAGCGAATCTGCTGACGCTTGCAGTCATCATTGCTACGGTGGCGAGCCTGCTGGTCTATGCGCCGGAGGTTGAGTGGAGCACGGCGAAGGTGATCGGCGCGGTGATTGCGGGTATCGCTTTGCCATTGTTCGTGCTGGCTCGGTTGCAACTTGGCAGTTCGTTCTCGGTCAAGGCGAAAGCTAGCCGACTGGTAACTACGGGACTGTATTCGCGCATTCGCAATCCGATTTATCTGTTTGGAGGATTGTTCGTCGTGGGACTGTCGCTTTTCCTGTCGCCATGGGGTCCTTTGGTGGTGGCGTTGGTCATCGTGCCGATGCAGGTGGTGAGGGCACGTAGAGAAGAGCGGGTGCTTGCTGAGGCATTCGGCGAAGAGTACGAGCGCTACAAGAGCAAGACCTGGTTCTGAGTCCGCTCGTGCCGCTGTTAGACTTTAAGGCTATGAACTATAGGTCTGGGAATCAGATTCGGGAAGATTTTTTGCGGTTTTTTGAGGGTAAGGGGCACCGGCGGGTGCACTCTTCTTCGCTGGTGCCGGCGAACGATCCTACGCTGCTGTTTACCAATGCGGGGATGAATCAGTTCAAGGATGTTTTTCTTGGGAACGAGAAGCGGGACTATACGCGGGCGGCTAGCTCGCAGAAGTGTGTAAGGGCGGGGGGGAAGCATAACGATCTTGAGAACGTGGGTTTCACGCGGCGGCACCATACTTTTTTTGAGATGCTGGGGAATTTTTCGTTTGGGGACTACTTCAAGAAGGATGCGATCGGCTATGCGTGGGAGCTGCTGACTTCGAAGGAGTGGTTCGGGATCGATTCGGCTAAGTTGTACTGCACGGTGTTTGAGGGGGATGCAAAGGTGCCTCGGGATGATGAGGCTGAGCGGTTGTGGGTTGAGACGGGGATGCCGAAAGAGCGCATCTTCGGGATGGGGGCGAAGGACAACTTCTGGCAGATGGGGGACACGGGGCCTTGCGGGCCTTGCTCGGAGATCTTTTACGATCTGGGGATTGAGGCCGCGGAGGAGCCGGGGGTCGATAAGCCGTTTCCGCTGGATGAGCAGCGGTATGTGGAGATCTGGAACCTGGTGTTTATGCAGTTCGACCGGAGCAGTGATGGGACGCTGACGCCGCTCCCCAAACCGTCGATCGATACAGGGATGGGGTTGGAGCGGGTTGCGGCGGTGCTGCAGGGAGTGCTGTCGAACTTTGAGACGGATTTGTTTATTCCGCTGATTGCACGTGCTGCAAAGCTAACAGCCACAGTGGCGCGATTCACTGATCCCGAAACAATCGTAGATCTAACTCCGTCAGAGACCGCGATAAGCAGCGATCCGGGAGCAGCATCGCTACGTATTATTGCTGACCATGCTCGGGCGGCTACGTTTTTGATCTCGGATGGGGTGCATCCTGCGAATGATGGCCGTGGATATGTGTTGCGGAAGATTCTGCGGCGCGGGATTCGGCATGGACGGCTGCTGGGGCAGGAGAAGCCGTTTATGTATGAGATGGTGTTTGCGGTTCGGGATGAGATGCAGGTGGCTTACCCGGAGTTGAAGGAGTCGGCGGAGCGGGTGAGTAAGGTTGTGCTTGCGGAGGAGTTGCAGTTTGCTCGGGTGCTCGAGATTGGGGCAAAGAAACTAGAAAGTGCGCTCTGGACGGCAAGATTTGATGCTTTCAATGATGAGTTCGATTTTGCCGAAGGTCTTGGTGAGCTCTCTACTGAGATTGCCGAGGCATATCAAAAACGTGGGGATCCAGGTGTTCCTGAGGCGATTTCGCGTGTCTATCCGCAACCTGTAGCTCAAGTGCTTCTAAAGCGTTGGGATGAGCTTGTGTCGCATCCGGGCACACTCAAAGGCAAGCGTGCATTCAGTCTTTATGAAACTTACGGGTTGCCCCTGGACTTCATGGTGGATGCGGCACGCGATGCCGGGCTCACATTTGATTTGGAAGGCTTTGATCGCGCCAAGGAAGAGGAGCAACAGCGGGCGCGGGCTTCGTGGAAGGGTGGGTCGCAGAAGTCGGCGGCGCCGGTTTATCGGGAGTTGCCGAAGACGGAGTTTGAAGGGTATACCGCGCTGCGGGTGGATGGGGCTCGGGTGTTGGCGCTGGTGAAGGATGGGATTGGTGTGCCGGAGTTGAAGGCCGGGGAGTTGGGTGAGGTTGTGCTCGATGCAACGAGCTTCTATGCCGACTCGGGTGGGCAGGTTGGGGATGTGGGGTGGTTGTATTCGGGGGACCATAATGCGGTGGTCGCTGAGGTGAGTGGCGCGACCAAGCCGGTGCAGGGGGTGTTTGCGCATAAGGTGAGGGCGAACCAGACGATTGCGGTGGGCGATACCGTGGATACCGTTGTCGATGCGGCGACACGGGTGGCGACGACGCGGAATCATACGGGGACGCATCTGCTGCATGCGGCGCTGCGCGAGGTGCTGGGGAAGCATGTGAAGCAGGCGGGGTCGCTGAATGATGCGACGCGGCTGCGGTTTGATTTTTCGCACTTTGCGGGTGTGGCA
>Ga0210410_10006477_pt1 | contig 10181 bp, 7 predicted proteins | sample IncBWC4MmetaG_FD_161058 | JGI IMG/M metagenome (GOLD analysis project Ga0210410, IMG submission 161058) | Forest soil microbial communities from Barre Woods Harvard Forest LTER site, Petersham, Massachusetts, United States - Inc-BW-C-4-M | ecosystem: Environmental > Terrestrial > Soil >... | reverse complement strand
GTTCGCATGGCCCATCCAAAAATCGATAAGCAACGTTCGTGCCTCACTCATCTGTAGGATGGACTCGCGAAATCGGCGAAATGTATGGAAGCCTGCCAACTCGCGTCCCATCTTTTTGAGTATGGGATGCAAGCTGTCCCTCGCAATGTTTCGCGGTGACATAGGCAAGCCGCTAGCAGTCTCGAACAGGAAACCACTCGTGCGATTGCCGATGAATTTCTTCACCAGCGCAGCTAAGGCGGGGGCCAAATCTATATCCCTGATACCTGCGTCTGTTTTGGGATACTGTTCGATCCCGTGCCCTTTTTTGCTGCGTTGCTGGCGAACGTAAACTATCGAGCAATCCGCTGAGAAGTGTTTCCCAATTTCGAGGCCCAAGGCTTCGGAAATTCGCAAACCGGTCCCCGCCAACAGACAATAGAGCACGCGGTAAAGTTTCTTGGCGGCGGCCAAGATAGTTTCTATTTCGGTCGCCTCAAGCGTAGGTGTCTTTTGCGTTTTCTTATCGACGGCTGGCAAGCCGATGTAATTCAAATCCCACTGACGCGGGAAAAGTTGTTTGCCCTTGCGATCCTTTGCAGTGGCGAATACTGCTGCCGCGATCAGGTAGTAGTTGACTATGGTCTTTGGTGTGAAACGCCGTTCGCCGTTCTCTCTCGTTTCTGCTTCCATTGTGGAGATCAATTCTTTCATCTCCCAATTGTCGAAAGTGGCGAGCGTACGGTCCCCAATCTTCTCGTTCAGATAGGCAACTGCAGTCGTGTACGCGTCCAGAGTGGAAACTCTAATTTTCTGGCCGCGCTTATTCTTCTGGCGAGACTTGAGGCGACCGGAAGCGATTTCAGAGAGCCACCATGCAGCCTGCGAGCGGAAAGTATCTCACTAGGCTGCAGAGCGAATTCTAATTTCTCTCCGTCATTGACTCCGTTCCTCATTATCCAGCGATCTGCTTTTCTTCTTGCCTCTTCCCGAGTAGCACTTTTACCGAGGGGTTTGTTATGTTTCACTCGTTCATGTTGGCCGGGAATATCCAGATAGATGCGAAGGTATGCCGGTTTGTCGGGCAACCATTCATCCGTCTGTTTTCTTCCCTCTTGATACACTGTGCCGTCCTATCCAGTTCTTGCGTCCAAGCGTTTTCTCCTCGCTTGTCGCAGTCCTGGCGTCGGAGAGACGATAACAGGCTGGCCGTCAGGTAGTCCATAAACCTGTGATGATGGCTTCGCCCCCACGACATGGATGGAATCACGGTACGCCATCCTAGAGAGTCTCAGCCTTCCATGCGGGCAGTGCTTGCCGCAGAACCGTAATTACGTCCCGATTTCCGAGGGCCTCTTGCAAAGGCGGGGACTCGAAGTAACCAAGCAGTTCCAGCCCGAAGGGTTTCAAATCTTCGACAGGCTCGAAACGCACATTGGCCGGGTTTGGCGCCGCATCGTAGAAAGTTTCAATTCCCACACGGCGCAACCACCAGCCGCTTACTTTCTTTTTGCCCCACAGAACGATGGAGCGCGATGTGGTAAAAATCCTTGCCCGCTTGGGCAATAGCTCTAGCGTGTGTTTTACTTTGTCACCGGTGAGATACACCGACAGGTACGCCGTGACGCGATGGATGTCCACCAGGCGAATATCGACGATCACGCCGCCGCCCACCTCGCTCCACGCATCAGAAAGCCAACCTTGCTCGATAAACTGATTAAGGAGCAGATGCAGATGCGCTACGCCGTCTTTGTGAAACTCGAGAACCCCGACGTAATCAACGCTTTCGCCAAACTTCCGAGCGAGCGACACCCTCATTTTGCGCCAACAATTGCGAATGTACCGATCGGACCTCTGCCCCTTCTTTATCTTCTTCCTGTCCAGTGTTAGCGTTGCCATCTTGTTCAGTTTCATTTCTGAAGCGATCCGAGCGATCGCCGAACGGACTTTTTTCAATTTGGGAATTCGACACCGATCGCACCGATAGGAACCACAGAAGAGGCACATGTATCCGAAGGTTCCCGGTTTGCCTTTTAGGGGGCCTACGACGGAGTTTTTACCGCATGCGAATCTCTCTGGTTTCCTCATTTTCTCTCGCTGGTTGCAATTAATCGTAAATTCCGTCAAGTGAAGTAAAGACTTTAAGAAAAAGCACTTACCGTACTGCTCTACCGAAAAGCACTACGCCCCACTCCCCCCGCCCTCTCCCCGCCCTCTCCCCGCGCTCGAAAACCGCGCGGGAAGAGGGAGCGCGTTTATCCTCTGGGCCTGTATGGGCGCATCCGCCTCGATCAAACTCCTCGGTGGAAGACCAGGCCCGTCGTCCGAGTTCCGCGCCCGGATTGCTCGGGATTTGCGCCAGTCTTCCACCGAAGCTCATTGAGACTCCTCTTGTGCGCGCAAGCGAACGGGCGCGGTCTTACGCCCCGAGTGCCGCTCCACTTGAGACAAGTCAAAATCGCCGCCTATAGCTGTGCGCACACGCGCCAGGAGGCACTCCTCACAGAAGTGCCCAACTGGAATCGACTTCTGCCAACGCGGTAGCTGAGAAACTCGGGTCCACCCGAGGCGAGTTAACTGCAGGCGCAAATAGGTGGGCGCGCCGCATTCAGCCTTGCACTCTTGGCAAAAATATTTCTTTTGCATCGCGGGAGTATTATCCGGGTGGGGGCAACTCGAAGAGGTTGAAAACGCTGCGATGCAACAGAAACAAAGACACTTAGGAGAGAGTAATACTCTCCGCTGCACGTGCTAAGTGTTAATTCCAGCGCTAGCGTCGCGATTGGAACAAGGGCTACAAGTACTCCCCGCCGCACGTGCGATACGAGACGCACTGTGTCGCAAGCGCAATTTCCTTCCGCGGCCAGACCGCACGCTCGCGCATGTGCGCCATCTAGAGTCTGATAGCTATGATCCTTGGAAGCAAGAGAGTCAAATCCCGTCAACGCACGTGTGCGCATTTGTTTCTCCCCCTGGCAGGGCTACCGGGCAAGTGCCGTACCAGGACTTCACTTGTCCGGCAGCGTTAATCAGGAATTGACTTTGGAACGCTGGGAAGTCGAACCGGCTATACCCACTGATACGGCCGTGGCCGTTTCTTACGGGGTGGTTGTGCCGGAAGGGTCACTGATCGAGTCGAACGCGATGAAGCAGCAGCTGAAAACGCGGGTCGCTCCGCAACGAATCGTAAATCGGTTCAACCTTGAGCGAGGTTAGACTCCCGGAATGTTGAGCGTATGCCTCGTCCAGAAAGAGAAAGGCCTTCTCGCTGTCTCGTATACCCAGATTAGCCAATACGAAAAGTGCAGGCTCGATTTCCTCGTGCCGGCTCAGCTCCTCGAGTTTTTGGACCGCATGGCGAGCTTCCAACTGTTGGCCAGCGGAGCCATAGACATACGCTAGCTGCGCCCAAGCCCATGCACCGTCGCCGTAAATGTCGCGCCTTTTCTGAATGATATTCAAAGCATCCGTATATTGCTGCTTTTTTACTTGCGCATAGATAATCATACCCGTCCGGATGAAGTGCGGTTCCATTTCTTCGACGGCTTGAAACTGCTTGATCGAATCGTCGTACCGGCGCGCATAGTAAAGAATTACGCCATTGTCAGCCGCTATGATCAGCGAAAGGGGATCCAGTTCCCGCGCCCGTTCGCTTTCTGCGAGTGCCTCATCGAATCGGCCTCTGTTGGCAAGGTGCTCGGCGTACCAGTGGTGGGCCGTTGCATAGTTCGGGTTCAGCTCAATTGCCCGGCGGTATTCTTTTTCGGCTGTCACCCAATCCCAATCATAATTCTGCTCGACCAATGCCACCGCGGTGTGCGCTTCTGCCAGATTTTCATCTATCGCTAGCGCACGGAGCGCAGCAGCTCGCGCCTTTGGCATGGATTCCGTCTGCGGAGTGCCCGCGTATCCGCCGACCAATGCGTAGCAATTCGCCAGAGCAGCGTATGCGGCAGCGTTGTTCGGATCCTTTTCAATTGCACGCTGAAAATACTCGCTTGCCCGCTGGAATCCGGGAATGCTCCTCTTGTTCCAGAAGAACATTCCTTTTAGATACAGATCTTGAGATTCATCTCGTTCTGGATTTGGAGCGATGGTCTTAACTGGCATGACACTCTTAGGGCTGCCAAGAACTGATCCAATCTCGCCTGAGATTTCCTGAGCGATCTCTCCCTCCAGGCTCAGCAGATGCGCCGATTCCCGGTCGTATTCTCGGGACCAAAGCATTTGCCCCTTAATGTCCTCGAGTTTCGCGCTGATTCGAATCCGGTTCGCTTCACGGCGCACGCTTCCTTCCAGCACGTACTGCACCTTTAGGGCGTTTCCGATCTTCTCCAGGGGTTCACGGCTGTTCTTGTAGTGCATCACGGAAGTAGGCGCTATCACGCCCAGGTGCGCCGGGTCCAGCCGCCCAAGTTGCGCGATCATCTCCTCAGTCAGTCCATCGCTTAAGTACTCCTGCGCCGGGTCTCCGGTGAGGTTTTCGAATGGAAGGACGGCCAGCACGAATTGATTGAGCGCCGGCTGCGGGCGTGTTGCTTGGTGAATATGGAAATAGTATGCGCCCGCACCGAGCGCAACCAAAAAAACAGCGACAATCGCACCGGCAAGCGTCCAGCGCCAAGGCTTTCTCCTCACGCTCACCGCAGCCGGAGCGTAGGAATCCTCTGCGGTAGAGTCAGGCGCACCCGGAATCGCCGCGGCCGCGCTCTCGATCACCTGCACCGGGGCGATAAACCGATACCCTAGTTTCGGCAGCGTTTGGATGTATCGCGGCTCGTCAGCCGAATCGCCCAGCACGCCCCGAATCTCCTTCACCGAGGTATACAGGCTGTGCTCAAAGTCAACGAAGGTCTCCGACGACCACAGGCGCCGCCGCAAATCATCCCGTGTCACCACCTCGCCTGCTCGGCTCAGCAAGGCATTCAGCACCTGCAAGGGCTGCGGCCGAACCTTTAACTTGAACCCGTGCTTGTATAACTCGCGGCTTTCAGGGCGCGATTCGTAGGGCCCAAAGCGGAATCTCTGGCCTGGCATATCTATAGCTCGGAGGGAACTTAGTGCCATTCTGCGCCGTCTTTTCCATGAATCTCAAGTTAAATTATGTGCAATCAGCCGCTTGGGCCTTCAACACAATACGAGACAATTATCAGCCTACCTGCATTGACCTTTTCCCAACATTCTTGACATAAACCCGCTACACGTTGGCTCCCCGCAGTAGTCTCTCAAGCCGCCGCTAGTGTGTAGCGCCATGTTCGTTTCGAGGAGGCCGCCATGCAAGTTTTGCCAACCAGCCGGAGACTCAGCACCTCACGCCATATCGTCGCGCCCGCCGCCAGCCTCCGCCTCGCGCTAATCCCGCTCCTCGGCTTGGCGTTCCTGTCTGTGGCCCTCCCGGCTGCGGCCCAGAACACCTGGATGTTCGGTGGGCATCCCATTCCCCTATGGAGCAACGCCGGGGCATGGAGTCTGGGCGTGGTTCCCGATGGCTCGACGGATATCAGCATTCCTAACGGCTCAGTAGGCGGCGACGTCAGCTTTACCAACCGCAACACATTGACCATCGGCGCGCCGGCGACGCTGACCATACTTTCTCCCACCACGGTCACGAATTCGGGCGGATCCGGTTTCATTAACAATTCCGGGTCGTTAGTGAACAGCGGTACAGTCGTAAACGCCTCCTTTGGGACACTTAACAATGGAGGGACTCTGACAAACAACAACACCCTGATCAATGAATTGGGCGGTCAATTCAGCAATAGCGGCACACTTGATAATTTCGGCACACTGGACAATCGCATCTCCGGTTTCATCGTGAATACCGGCAACTTGAATAATCAAAGTGGCGGTTTCATCATCAACGATCTCAGTTCCACGATCGAGAACGACCATTCCATAGGCAACCTCGCTGGCGCCACATTCAGCAACTCGGGAACATTAAATGGCTCAGGCATATTCGTGAATTCCGGGACGGTGGACAATTCCGGCCAGCTCAACAACGTTGTCTTCAATCTTGGCGGCACCATCAACAACACCGGCGGTTCCATCCGGCTGGGAGACGGTTCCGATATCGTAGGCGGAACGCTTGGCGGCGCTGCCGGAGCTGTGCTGCTCACGGGTGCCGGAGCCACAGCCACGCTGGACGGGAGCAACAATCTTGGTTTTGGCGCACTGACAATTCGAGGGACTTATACCGGCGATGTGGGTACCACCACAAATATCCTGGGCACCATCAACAACCAAGGCAACCTGCAAGTGAACAGCGGTGGGCTTGATACCCATCTGACGCTCACTGGAAACACGATCTTGCAAGGCGGCGGCACCGTGACGCTGGTCAACGTTGGGGGAGGGCTGATTTCGGTCATTGACGTAGCAACGAGTGGGCTCACTCTGACGAACGTGGATAACACCATCCAGGGGGCGGGCCGGATCTTCGGCGTCAACCTTGTGAATCAAGCCGGAGGTACGATTAATGCCAATGTAGCCGGGCAGAGTTTGGAGTTCACAGTTATCAGCCATCCTCTCATCAACGCCGGTCTAATGGAGGCAACCGGCGGCGGCACGCTGTTTGTGGGTCCTTCTTCCAGCGACGATAGAGTAAGCATCGACAATAGCGGAGGAACGATCGTGGCCAATGGCGGCACTGTGCGCTTGAACCTTGCAGATGTCACAGGGGGAACAATCACGGCGTCGAATGGTGGCATTATCAATCTGCTTGCCACGGTGTTTGGTGGAACACTGAACAACGTGAGCGGCACGCTGGGTACGGGTATGCAGGGCGGCGCGACGCTAGACGGGAGCACGGCAGCGGGCGCGGTGACGATACAAGGGACGTATACCAACGACGTGGGCAGCACGACAAACATTCTGGGCACAATCAATAATCAGGGCAACCTCCAGGTGAACAGTGGCGGGCTTGATACCCATCTGACGCTCACCGGAAACACGATCCTGCAAGGCGGAGGCGCCGTGACGCTGGCCAACGTTGGGGGAGTAGGTCAAACGATCATCAACGCTGCACCAGGTGGCGCGACGCTAACGAACGTGGACAACACCATCCAGGGAGCGGGGCTAATCGATTTCACTGTGATTCTTGTGAATCAATCCGGAGGTACGATTAATGCCAATGTGGCCGGGCAGAGTTTGGGGCTCTCGGGTAACTCTTTCATAAACGCCGGTCTATTGGAGGCGACCGGCGGCGGCACGCTGAATATATCTGGTGCAGTCGGTGCATTTATCGACAATAGGGGAGGAACGATCGCGGCCAATGGTGGCAACGTCGTTCTACTGCTTTTAAGTGTGACAGGGGGAGCCATCACGGCGTCGAATGGTGGCATTATCAATCTGCTTGCCACCACGGTGTTTGGTGGAACACTGAACAACGTGAGCGGCACGCTGGTTACGGGTACGGGTAGGGGGGGCTCCGCGACGCTGGACGGAAGCACGGCAGCGGGCGCGGTGACGATCCAAGGGACGTACACCAGCGACGTGGGCAGCACGACAAACATTCTGGGCACAATCAATAATCAGGGCAACCTCCAGGTGAACAGCGGCGGGCTTGATACCCATCTGACGCTCAACGGAAACACGATCCTGCAAGGCGGCGGCGCCGTCACGCTGGCCAACCTCGGCGGTTCGGGGGTGGCACGCATCGAATCGTCCGGGGTCGGCCTAACCCTGAACAACGTGGATAACACCATTCAGGGCGTGGGCCTGATTGACGGCGGCCCGGGAGCACTTCAAATTCTCAACCAGGCCGGCGGCACCATCCGCGCCAATACTTCCGGTGGAACTTTAGAATTGCTGAATACCACGCTGACGAATGCCGGCACGGTGCAAGTGGACGCCGGCAGCGTCCTGCGCATCATCAATACTCCCTTCACCCAAACCGGCGGCAAAACTCAAGTGGACGGCCTGCTCTCCGCGACGCTGGGAGAAAGCGTCAGTGGCGGCACCATGCTCGGCATCGGCACGATCAATGGCAACGTCACCATGACCGGCGGCACCATGCTTCCCGGCGGGCCTTCCGTCCCGGGAACGTTAACAATCAATGGCGACTTCCTACAGACCGGCTCGCTCTTTGACGAATTGATTGGCAGCACCGGGAACGGCTTGCTCTTCGTCAACGGCAACGTGCTCCTTGGCCCTAGTTCGCTTCTGGATATCGATCTTCTCAATAGCTTCACGCTACTCTCCGGCGAAACATTTACCATCATGGATTTCTCCGGTCTCACGGGGACCTTTGCCAACGCGCCCACCACCGGTTTTCAGATGGACGGCTTCAATTGGACGATCGCGTACAACACCGACGACATCGTTCTCGACGCCGTTTCGCCTGTGACCGGTGGAGGCGGTGGGGGAGGTTCGGTGCCTGAGCCTGGTACCGGAGTGCTCCTGCTCAGTGCCCTCGCGTTGGGAGCCTTGTGGTTTCGGACTAGAGCGCCGATCGCAGGAGCTTGAAAATCGGAGCACCAATTGGCACGACTGAACTTGGCCGGAGTTTGTCAAAGCTTGTTTCGAGGGAACCGCCGATGAAGAAGAATGCCAGAGGTTTTGCGCTGCTGCATTTAACCTGGATATTAGCTGGAGTCGCGGTGATCGGCGCGGCTATGTGGCAGGTTGTCGATCATTGGCGCGATCATTCCGTCCAATTTTCCACCGGCTATCAGGCCGTGCTGCTCTCCAACGGCTCCGTGTATTTCGGACATCTCCAGGGCTACGGAAGCAGTCAACCCGTATTGACGGAAATTTATTACATCGCGACGCAAACGAATCCTGAAACCAAACAATCAACCAACGTCCTAATTAAACGCGGCAAGGAATTGCATGAGCCCGACCGCATGTATCTCAACCCCCAACAAATCCTCTTCGTCGAGCCCGTGGGGCCAAACTCCAAGGTCGCCCAACTGATCGCCCAGGCGAAGTAGCGCACGCGCCCGATCGCATGGACTTGATCGCGCGCCATGTCGTGAGGGTCGACACCGTGGGCACCGCTTGTCCGGCAGCTCAGTTTTCACTGCAGGTTTCCACTGAATTGTCCGACTTGTCCATCTGAGAGCGGCCCGGAAATCAATAAGGGACGCCAGGACAGCGACTTAGGTTGATTTATTTCCTGGTTCGGGACCAGGAGGTCGAAGGTTCAAATCCTTTCGCCCGACCACTTTCTCCCTTATTTTCATCGGGTTATTCATTACGCTGCTGTAGCCTCCAGAATTTGTAGCCCGCGTAGCCCAAATAACGACTCTGGAAGCTCGAAACCGAGTCCAACTCTTTTTACTTGGTCTTGCCGGTAGCCAACATCTTCCACCAGTTGCTTGCCATAGCGGTCTCCCATGCTGGGGAACGGCGCCCAACTTTAGTGGCACATCATTCGGCCAATCGTTGAGTGACCAGAAATCGTTGCTTATGGTGCAACGCAGTTCTTTGCATGGTCACGGTTTTGGAATCTCGCGAATTTCCCACTCGTCCACACCCGAGATTTCGACCAGTTTGTTCACCAGGAAATTCTCATCGCTAGATTCCAAGATGTACGCGATTACGGGTTGGATACGGTCCCATTGTTCCTCGCGGGTCAGGCCGCCCTCGCGGAGGACAATCAGACCCGGGTGCACCTCGACGTTGAGAAGCCGGATAAAATCGCACGTTGCCTGTAACGACGACAAAGTCATTTTCGAAAGCGTAGTTCCAGATTTTCTCGTCCGGTTCCCCAGACAAACCGACATGTGTTGCGGCCACAGCAAAGATACCCTTATCACCGAGTTTGCCGACCAAAGACGGCGAAACATGTTCGTCCAGCAAGATGCGAATCAACGGCGGGCACCGAGCTCCCTTTCGATTCGCAAACGCTTCTTTGGCCGTCCTGGTGGCTGTCCAAGTCGTGCCGCGAGCCGCGCATAGGCCAAGTCTCTCTCATCGAGAGCAGGGAAGTCCTCGGCGATCTCTTCGTCGGCAACGTGCTTGCGGAAGAGTGCCACGACGTGTTCCAAAGGGATTCGCGTGCCTCGGAAAACAGGTTCCCCGCCGAGAACGTCCGGAGACGAAGTGATTCGCTCCTTACCCCAGCGATACGCGGTCACGTTTCTCTCGACGGTTTCGCGGTAATGCTTGCACTCAATGAATATCTTCATGTCACCCGAGCGAAACACGACGTCCGGCCCGTCAGAAACCCAATGCCTTGCAGTCTTGCTTCCATGGGCGAGTAC
>Ga0210410_10006475_pt1 | contig 10183 bp, 8 predicted proteins | sample IncBWC4MmetaG_FD_161058 | JGI IMG/M metagenome (GOLD analysis project Ga0210410, IMG submission 161058) | Forest soil microbial communities from Barre Woods Harvard Forest LTER site, Petersham, Massachusetts, United States - Inc-BW-C-4-M | ecosystem: Environmental > Terrestrial > Soil >... | reverse complement strand
AGCCGGCCGGGCCGGGAGGTGAGACCCTGGGGCGCGCAACCGTTGGCTACCCGATTTCGTCCCGGCGGCGCGTGCACGTGTCGATGATCGCGTGCACGTACGCGCGCGTGAGGCGCCCGAGCGATTCCACGCGGCAGGCGTCGTAGCTCGGCGGCCAGCCCGCTTCCGGGTTCATGAGCCCGGGCAGGCCGAAGCGCGCAGTGGGGATGCCCGCGTTGCGCAGCACGTTGCCGTCGGTGGTGCCGCTCTGTGCCCGGACGAAGGCGTGCGGCCGCTCCTCCACCGCCTCCCAGGCGCGCAGGCAAGACTGGATGATCCAGCTCTGCGGGTCCGTCCGCGAGCCGGGCACCGATAGGGTCATCTCCCAGTCGAGGTCCATCTCGGGATGCGCACAGCGGAACGCGCCCATGAAGTCGTCGAACTCGCGCTTGACCGACAGCATGGTCTGGTGCGGATTGGTGCGCAGGTCGACGTAGACGTGGCAGATGCCGGGGATGAACTCGGGCTTGAAGGGCCATCCGCCCTCGATGGCCCCGACCGCGGCCTGCGGCGCGAGCTGGCCGCGGGTGTGCCGGCGCGTGTACTCCGGGAACCACGCCTCGAGCGCCTCGACGAGGCGCGCCGCGTCCACGATCGGATTCCGGCTCGGCTGGATGTGGCGGAGGCCCGAGTAGCAGAGCAGGCCCTTCACGCGCACCGTGAACCAGCACTGGCCGGGCTCCTCCCAGACCACCGCGTAGCCCGGCTTGGTGCTGATGGCGAGATCGGCCCGCACCCCGTGCTTCAGCATGTACTCGCAGCCGATGCCGAAGCCCTGGTAGGCGCCGCCGCGGAACTCGCGATGGAGGCCGGCGGTCGGCCGCTTGTGGATGCCGCCCACCACGAGCGCCACCACCAGGTCGCCCCGCAGGGGCACGCCCGCGCGGCGCACCGCGTCCGCGGCGATGATCGCGCAGGCCGCGCCGCCCTTCGGATTCGAGATGCCGAGCCCGGTGACGAGCCCGTCGCGGAGCGCGGCCTGCGGGCGCAGATCGGGCCGGTCGGTGGGGCCGACGACCGGGTAGTCCTCGCGCGCGTCGCCGGTGAACGTGGTGTCGAGGTGACCGTAGAGCATGAGGTCCGGGCCGCTGCCGTCCCCCCGCAGCCGCGCGATGGTATTGCCGCGGCGCTCGTCGAGCTCCTGGTAGGTGGTGGAGAACCCGCGGCCACCGAGATCTGCTTCCAGGTACCGGGCGAGGGGAGCCTCGCCGCCGGTCGGGCTCGGAATGTCCACCATCCGCATGGCCAGCTCCAGGAGCGCCCGCTCGTCCACGTGGGCCAGCGCGCGGTCGAGCCACTGCCGCTGCTCCGCCGCCGGCGGTGCCGGCGCGATCGGGACGACGGTCTCGTCCATGGCGGGCCCGGCCGCGCCGCTCATCGCGGTCCCGCCGGGGCGTCGACGCCGGGGAAGCTCTCGTCGCCCACGTCGTCCATCGCGCCGAGGTCGCCGCGCGCGGGCATGCCGCGCGCGCTCAGCAGGAGCCGGCGCCACGCGATCACCTCCGCGTCGGTCCCGGAGAGTTTCTCCGCCGTGTCGTACCGCTGGGGCGCCATCACCCGGTAGTCCTGGTCCGAGAAGTTCGCGTTCATGGCCCAGTTCTGGAAGGTCACGAAGAACAGGCGGGCCGTGAGCCGGCCGAGGGCCGAGCGCCGCCGCACCGCGTGGTAGTAGACGACGCGGGTGATCTGCTCGTCGACCGGCACGCAGGCGCGCGTGTACATGTGGGTGCCGAAGTCGAAGCGGAACATGCTGGGCAGGTGGTGGCCGCCGGAGCGCACGCGCTTGCCGTCGATGAACGTGTGCATCCCCCACTCCTCGTCGGGATTGAACGGCCGGCGCGTGATCCGCCGGCTGAGGCGCCAGCGGAAGGCCCAGAGCCAGAGGCGGCGCCATTGGGTCTTCGGCCAGTGCCCGTCCACCGCCGGGTAGTACTCGCGGGCCGGGCGCGGCGCCTCGCCGTCCGGGATGTACCCGAGCGCGGCCCGGCCGTTCACGATGCGCGGGCGATAGCCGGCCGGACCGAACTGGAGGATCGGCTCCATGAGCTGGAGGAGGGCGTTGCGGTGCACGTACATCACGTGGGAGTCGAGCGCGTTCTCGAGCGCGACGCGCCAGTTCACCGGCCAGTAGCGGGTGGCGGTCATCACGATGGTCGCGCCGCCCTCGAAGAACTCGGGGGGCACGTCCTCCTCGATCGGCGCGGGTGCGCCGCGGCCCATCCAGACGAAGACCATGCCCTTGAGGGTCCGGGTCGGGAAGATCCGGCCGCGCACCTTGCCGGGGATGCGGCTGTCCGGACCCTCGGAGAGGACCGCGACGCACTCGCCCCGCGCGTCGAAGACCCAGCCGTGGTACGGGCAGGCGATGGTGCCCGGGTAGTGGCAGTCACCGCGCCGGAGCGAGCCGCCGCGGTGGGGGCAGACGTCGGCGATCGCGGTGACCGCGCCGTCCTTGTCGCGGAAGAAGGCGATCTCCTCGCCCATGATCTTGAGGCCGGCGGGCCGATGGCGAGGCACGGACGAGTCGGGCAGCGCCGGGTACCAGTACTCGGTCAGCCCCAGCGCGGGGATCAGCGATCGCATCTCGGTCGGGTTCATCTTGTCGTTCCTCCTCCGTGGGCCTCCATGGGCCTCTGTGGGGGCCGCGTCACGCGCCCAGATAGGCCTCGCGCACGCGCTCGTGCTGCAGCAGGTCCGATGCCTTGCCCTCCAGCACCACGCGTCCCGTCTCGAGCACGTAGGCCCGGTGGGCGAGGCGGAGCGCCTCGGCCGCGTTCTGCTCGACCAGGAGGACGGTGACGCCCTCCCGGGCCAGCGACGCGATGATGTCGAAGATGCTCGCGACGACGACCGGGGCGAGGCCGAGCGACGGCTCGTCGAGGAGCAGCAGCCGCGGGCGCGCCATGAGGGCCCGCCCGAGGGCCAGCATCTGCTGCTCGCCGCCCGAGAGCGAGCCCGCCTTCTGCTCGAGGCGGCGCGCCAGCACCGGGAAGCGCTCGGCGATCTGGTCGAGATCGGTCGCGACCCGCGCGTCGCGGCGGTGGTAGGCGCCGAGGCGCAGGTTCTCGCGCACGGTGAGCGAGGCGAGGATGCCGCGCCCCTCGGGCACGAGGACCACGCCGCGGCGGACGACCGCTTCCACCGCGAGACCCAGGAGCGAGGCTCCCGCGAAGGTGACGGAGCCTCGCTCCGGCCGCACCACGCCCATCACCGTCTTCATGAGCGTGCTCTTGCCCGCGCAGTTGGAGCCGACCAGCGCCACGATCTCGCCCTCGGCGACCGAGAGGCTCACCCCGTCGAGGGCGCGCACCGGGCCGTAGGCCGCCGACACGTCGCGGATCTCGAGCCAGCTCATGCGTCGCGCCCGAGGTAGGCCGCGATCACCCGCGGGTCCCGCCGCACCCGGTCCGGCGGCCCGCTCGCGATCACCCGGCCCGCGTCGAGCACGGTGACCACGTCGGAGACGCGCATGACCAGCCGCATGTGGTGCTCGACCAGGACGACGGTGACGCCGGACTCGCGGATCTTGCGGATGAGCTGGTTCAGGTCCTCGACCTCGACCGGGGTCATGCCGCCCGCCGGCTCGTCGAGGAGCAGCACGCGCGGCTCGCTCGCGAGGGCGCGCGCCACCTCCAGCCGCCGCTGCTCGACCAGGGTGAGGTCGCCCGCCCACGTCCCGGCGCGGGCGCCCAGCCCCATCAGCTCCAGCAGCTCGCGCGCGCGCCGGCGCGTGTCGGCCTCCTGGCCGCGCGGCCGGAACGGCGGGCGGACGAGCGCGGCGGCGAAGCCGCCCCGGGTGCGGGCGTGGCGCCCCACCATCACGTTCTCGAGCGCGCTCATGCCCCGGAAGAGCCGCACCTGCTGGAAGGTGCGGGCGATGCCGGCGCGGGTCACGCGATCGGCGCGCCAGCCGGTGATGTCCCGGCCCTCGAGGGACACGCCGCCCGCGGTCGGCGCCAGCAGGCCGGTGATCACGTTGAAGAGCGTGGTCTTGCCCGCGCCGTTCGGTCCGATGACCGCGTGGACGCTCCCCGCCTCGACGGCCAGGTCCACGTCGGCCAGGGCCTGGTAGCCGCCGAAGCGCTTCGCGAGCCGGTCTAGGCGTAGCACGGTCGGGGGCCCTCAGGCGGCGGCGCGCCGCCGGCCCGAGAGCAGGCCGGCGGGCCGGAGCACCGCGCAGAGGATCAGGAGCGTCCCGAACACGGTCATCCGCCAGTCCTGGACGAAGCGCAGCAGCTCGGGCAGGAGCGTCACCACCGCCGCGCCCACCACCGGCCCCCAGTAGCTGCCGAGGCCGCCGAGCACCACGATGAGGAAGATCTCGGCGGAGCGGAAGAAGCCGAACTGGGCCGGATCGATGAAGAGCGCGTGGTGCGCGTAGAGGCCGCCGCCGATCCCGGCGCCGAGGGCCCCGAGGGCGAAGGCGCCCACCTTCACCCGCGTGAGGTCGACCCCCATCGCCTCGGCGGCCACCTCGTCCTCCTGCACCGCGCGCAGCGCGCGGCCGATGCGCGCGTGCCGGAAGCGCGCCAGGCAGAGCAGCATCAGCGCGGCCACCAGCGTCACGAGCGGCAGGGTGGTGAGGTGCTTGATCCCGCCGATGCCGGAGGCCTGGCCGGTGGGCTCGAAGTTGAGGAAGAAGATGCGCACGATCTCGCCGAAGCCCATCGTGAGGATGATGAGGTAGATCCCCTTGATGCGCAGCGCCGGGAAGCCGACCACCGCGCCGGCCAGCCCCGCCGCGAGGCCGCCTCCCGCGAGCCCGGCCACGAGCGGCCAGCCGAGCCACGTGGTGCAGATCACCGAGACGTAGGCCCCGATGGCCATGAATCCGCCGTGGCCCAGCGAGAGCTGGCCCGCCGAGATCGGCAGGTAGAGCGACAGGGCCAGCACCGTGTTGATGGCGAGGAAGATCAGCACCGACTCCCAGTACGAGTCGATCATGCGGAGGCCCTAGCGCACCTGGCCGACGCCGAAGAGGCCCTGCGGTCGGAAGAGGAGGATCAGGATCATCACCGCGAAGACGAACGCGTCGCGATACGACGACGCGAGGTAGGCCACGCTCAGCACCTCGATGGCGCCCAGGAGCAGGCCGCCCACCATCGCCCCGTAGATGTTGCCGAGCCCGCCCAGCAGCATGATCGCGAGCCCCTTCACCCCCATGTCGATGCCCATGAACGGAGAGATCGCGTTGAAGGAGAGGCCGACGAGCACCCCGGCCGCGCCGGCGAGGGCCGAGGCCACCGCGAAGGTGACCAGGATGACGCGGTCGGTGGAGATGCCGAGCAGCCGCGCGGTCAGCGTGCTCTCCGCGCTCGCCCGCATCGCCATGCCCATCCGGGTGCGCGTCACCCACAGGTGCAGGGCCAGCATGAGCACGAGCGCGGTGCCGAGGATCAGGACCTGCACCGAGCTGATGGTGACCGGCCCGAGCCGCCAGGTCACCGGCTCGAGCCGGTGCGGGAAGCCCACCTGCTCGCCCCCGAACGCCTTGGTGGCGACTTCCTGGAGGATCAGCCCGACCCCGATCGTGCTGACCATCGGGGCGAAGATCGGCCCGTTCCGCGCCCGGATGGGGCGGAAGGCAGTCAGCTCGATCACGACGCCGAGCGCCGCCGTCCCGAGGAGCGCGCCCACCAGGGCGACGGCCGGCCCGGCGTGGAGCCACAGGACGATCTGCAGCCCGATCAGCGCCCCCATCATGAAGACCTCGCCGTGGGCCAGGTGGACGAGGCCGAGCACCCCGAAGATCAGGGCGTAGCCGATGGCGATGAGCGAGTAGGTGCTCCCGAGCATCAGCCCGTTCACGAGCTGCTGGAGGAGCACCGGTCGGGCGCCTCGCTACCGGACGGACTCGAACTTGCCCTTGCGCACCACCAAGACCACGGGCTGGCGCAGGGCGTCGCCGTCCGCGTTGAAGGTGGTGCTGCCGGTGACCGGCGCCTTGTAGTCCTTCACCCGCGAGAGGCAGTCGCGCATCCGCTCGCGGTCCTTCTCGAGATCGTCGGGCTTGCCGCTGACGCCGCTCTTCTCCACGCACGCGCGCACGATGTCGAGCGTGTCGTACATGAGGGCGGCCGCGTTGCTGGGCGGGGTGGGGGAGCGCTGCTTGTACTCGGCCACCCAGCGGGCCACCGCCGGATCCGGGTTGTCGGTCCAGAAGTCGTTGACCGTCATCACCCCCTCGGCGGCGGGCCCGGCCAGCTCGATGAAGCGCGGGTCCATGATCCCGAGGCCGGCCACGATGGGCTGGGCGAGCCCCTGCTTGCGGAGCTCGCGCACCACGTTGGCGCCCTCGTTGTAGAGCGCGGCCACCACCAGGCCGTCCGGGTTGAGGCTCTTGGCCTTGGTGACCTGGGCCGAGTAGTCGATGTCGCCGGTCTGAAACGAGATGGAGTCGATGACGGTGACGCCCCGCTCCTTGAGCGCGGCGGGCAGCACGATGCTGCCGTCCGACTTCGAGACCGCGTCCTTGGTGTCGACGAGGATCACCACCTTCTTGACACTCGGATTGGCCGCGAGCCACTTCTCCACCAGCGCGCCGTCGAGCTTGTCGGAGGTCAGCGCGTTGCGGAAGGCCCAGGGCCGGTTGGCCGCCGCGATGCCCGGCTTCGCCGAGGTCGGGGTGATGATCGGCGTCTTGCCCTGGACCGCCACCGGGAAGGTCACCTCGGACTCGCCGCTGAAGAGCGGGCCCACGATGGCCACCACGTGATCGCTGCCGATCAGCTTGCGGGTCAGGTTGATCGCGTCGGTGTTCTCGCCGCGGGTGTCGTAGATGACCAGGGTGAGGGCGCCGCCCTTGTCCTGGAACATCTTGACCGCGACCTGCTGGTGGGCGCCGTAGGAGGCGCCCTTGCCGGAGAGCGGCATCAGCACCCCGATCTTGGCCTGGGCCGCGGCGGGTTCGGCCACGCCCAGGGCCAGGGCCGAGAGCGTGAGCACCGCGAGCGCGAAGCGCGCGAACTTGCCGTGAGACACCATGGCTCTATCCTCCTGGAGGGTGAGCTGCGCGGTCATCGAGGGGAGCGGCGCCGGCCGGCGCGCGGACGGGCGGGGCGGGCGCGGGGGCCGCGCGTCGGACGCGCCGCAACGTCCTCGACGCCCGCGACCTCGGCGCTCCGCAGGAAGTCGCTCTCGAGCTGGGAGAGATGCGCCTCCATCCAGACCGCGGCCTCCTTCACGTCGCGCCGGGCCACCGCGTCGGTGATCTTGCCGTGGAAGAACCGCGCGAGCGACCGCTGCACCGGGCCCGCGGTCCCCGCCGCGTGCGCCATGACCTCGGTGGCGAAGAACTCGGGCAGAAACCCCTGGACGTAGGGGTTGCCGCTCGCCAGGGCCAGGGTCTGGTGGAACAGCCGGTTGCTCTCGACGAACACGTCGGCCGAGTCGGGGTGCTCCTCCAGCATGCGGATGCTCTTGTGGAGCGTGTTGAGGTGGTCCTCGGTGGCCCGCAGGGCGGCGAGCTCCGCCACCTTCGGCTCGACGATGCGGCGGAACTCGAGCGAGTGCTGAAAGCCGTGCCGCCCGAGCGGCTGGAGCGAAGCGAAGGAGTCGCGCGCGATCTCGGTGCAGTGCGGGGTGGTGACCACGCCGCCGCTGCGGCCGCGCTTGACGGTGACGAGGCCGAACAGCTCGAGGATCCGGATCGCCTCGCGCACCGATCCCCGGCTCACCCGGAACTGCTGGGCCAGCGCCCGCTCCGTCGGCAGCCGCTCGCCGGGCCCGATGCGGCCCCGCGCGATGGCGAGGCGGAGGTCCTGGAGCACGCCCTCGAAGATGCGGTGGGACGCGGTCATTGGTCAGACCCAATACGCTACTGGCCCGACCATTGTCAAGACGGCGGCAGCAGCTCCATCAGCCGCGCGGGCCCGAGCGGCATGCGGGTGACGCGGCCGCCCGCGGGCCCGACCGCGTCCTCGATCGCGGAGGCGAGGACGGCGGGGACCGGCAGCGCCCCCGACTCGCCCACGCCCTTGAGCCCGAGCGGGTTCAGCGGCGACGGCGTCTCGAGATGGTCGATCACCATGGTCGGCACGTCGGTGGCGGTGGGCAGCAGGTAGTCCATGTAGCTGCCGGCGAGCAGCTGGCCGGTCTCGTCGTAGACGATCTCCTCCAGGAGCGCGCTGCCGATGCCGAGGGCCACCGCGCCCTGGATCTGCCCCTCCACCACCAGCGGATTGATGAGGCGGCCGGAGTCGTGGCTGATCCAGTAGCCGACGATCCGCACCGCGGCCGAGAGCGGATCCAGCTCGACCAGCGCCACGTGGGCGCCCGAGGAGTAGGCCATGTCGGTGGGCTGGAAGAAGCGCGTGCTCTCGAGGCCGGGCTCGACCCCGAGCGCGGCGGTGGCGGCGCCGGCCAGGCGGGCCAGCTCCGCGAAGGTCACGCGGCGCTCGGGGCGCCGGCGGTCGGTGAAGGCGCGGCCGACCTGCTCGAGGTCGCTCTCCGCGACGCCGAGCGCGCGCGCGGCCAGGAGGCGCGTCTTCGCGTGCACGTCGCGCGCGGCGAGCGCCACCGCGCTGCCGCCGACCACCGCGGCGCGGCTCGCGAACGAGCCGATGCCGTGCTCGACTCCGGCGGTGTCGCCGGTGATCACGGTCACGTCGGCCGGCGTCACGTGGAGCTCGTCGGCCGCGACCTGGGCCAGCGTGGTCTCGAGCCCTTGGCCCTGCGTGGTGACGCCGCTCCAGGCGGTGATGCGGCCCGCCGCGTCGACGCGCACCCGCGCGCTCTCGAAGGGGCCGACGCCGGTCAGCTCCACATAGGAGGCGACGCCCACCCCCACCAGGCGGCCCCGCGCCCGGGCGGCGGCCGCCTCGGCGGCGCGCGCCTCGTAGCCCGCGCTCTCGAGCGCCCGGCGGAGCACCGACGGCAGGTCGCCGCTGTCCAGCACCACGTGGCCGCTGCCGCGGTAGTTGGGCAGCCCGGTGTCCCACGGCATGTCGGCCGCGCGCACCAGGTTGGTGAGGCGCACCTGGGCCCGATCGCGCCCGGTCTCGCGCGCGACCAGGTCGAGTACGCGCTCGATCACGAAGACGGCCTGCGGCTGCCCGGCGCCGCGGTAGGGCGTGACCGGCACGCGGTGGGTGTACCGGCTCTCGAAGGTCGACTCGACCGCGGGGATGCGGTAGGGCCCGGTCAGCATCGAGGCGGTGAGCAGCGGCACCACGAGGCCGCGCGGGGTGTAGGCGCCGGTGTCGTGGACGAAGCGGTCGCGCAGGGCGAGGAGCTGTCCCGCGTCGTCGAAGCCGACCGTCACCTCGTGCTCTTGCTCGCGCTCCTGGGTGGCGGCCAGCATGTGCTCGAGGCGGTCCTCGATCCACCGCACCGGGCGGGCCAGCCGGCGCGCGAGGAACGGGATCAGCACGTCCTCGGGATAGACGATGAGCTTGGCCCCGAACCCCCCGCCCACGTCGGGCGCGACCACGCGCACCTGGTGCGGGGCCAGGTCGAGCAGGTCGACGATGAACTGGCGGATCTGGTGCGGTACCTGGGAGGAGGCCCACACCGTGAGCTGCTCGAGGGCCGCGTTCCAGTCCGCCACCAGCCCGCGCGTCTCCATCGGCTGGCCGCCGCCGCGCCCGATGCGCAAGCGCACCGAGGCCACCCGGGGCGCCGCGCGCAGGGCCGCCTCGACGTCGCCGCGGGTGAGGCTCACGCGTCCGGCCAGATTGTCGGCCACATCCTCGTGAACGGCGGGCGCGCCGGGGACGAGGGTCTGGGCCGAGGGCAGGGGCTCGTACTCCACCTCCAGGAGCTCGCGCGCGTCCTCCGCCGCGTAGCGGCTCTCCGCCACCACCGCGGCGACCGGCTCCCCCACGAAGCGGGCGCGGGCGCCCGCGAGCGGGGCGAAGTTGTGCCCGCGCAGCTCGGGGTGCGGCGGCACCATGGGCATGGCGCGTCCGGCCGGGCCGAGATCCGCGAAGGTCACCACGTCCACCACGCCCGGGTGCGCGCGGGCGCGCTCGGCATCGATGCGGCGGATGCGCGCGTGCGCGTGCGGGCTTCTGAGGACCACCGCGTGGAGCAGGCCGGGCAGCGCCAGGTCCGCCACGTAGCGGCCGCGCCCGGTGAGCAGCCGCGGATCCTCCTTGCGGAGGTGCCGGTCGCCGACGAACTTCACGCCGGCGGAGCCGTCGCG
>Ga0210410_10006474_pt1 | contig 10183 bp, 12 predicted proteins | sample IncBWC4MmetaG_FD_161058 | JGI IMG/M metagenome (GOLD analysis project Ga0210410, IMG submission 161058) | Forest soil microbial communities from Barre Woods Harvard Forest LTER site, Petersham, Massachusetts, United States - Inc-BW-C-4-M | ecosystem: Environmental > Terrestrial > Soil >... | reverse complement strand
AGTGTGACGGTCTCAACCCCAGGAAGCGAGCTTTGCGCGGGCGTTCCAATCATCTGCTCTCCAGTTTCGGCAAGCACAATCTTGAACTCATCGGGCGCAGTCACGGCGTCCGGCGTGAACAACACGGCGATTTCGGATCCGGACAGGATCGCGCCGAGCGCGGCGAAACTCTGTGACGACATATCCACCATGTCCGCGAACGGCGCGATCACAGGCGGATAACGCCGTGCGAGGGCACCGCCTTCGGCCAGCGCCTGTTGCCGGGTCGTCAGCGCGCTCCAGATCGGACGATCAAGCGGATGCACAGGAAACGGACGACTTTCACTTGCCACGGGCATGCTGATCGAACGCGCTGAGTACGGCGAGCGTCATGGCCGTAACGCCGGTTTCGATGGTCGGCTTCGGCACCGGCGCGAATAGCGGCGAATGATTGGACGGCAGTTCAGGTCCGGTGCCGTTGATTGCCGCGACGAAGCGCTCCGGTTCGTAGACGCCGATGTTGAAAAACATCGACGGCACCCCGGCATTGACGAACTCGGAATAATCCTCGCTCGGCGTGCCCGGCGGCGAGGTCCTGAACTTGTCGCCGAACGCGGCCTTCAGCACCTTTTCGGCGGTCGCAACCACCTGGGGATCGTTCATCACAGCCTTGGCGCCCTCAGTGATCTTGATATCGGGTGCGGGCGCATTCGACATCTCAGCGGCGGCCTTCGCCGTCCGCTCGATCCCCGCCAGCATTTTGGCGCGGACCTCGGGCTTGAAGGTACGGATGGTTCCACGCAGCAGCACGTCGTCGGGAATGATGTTTTCCGCCGTCCCGCCCTGAATGGCACCGATGCTGACCACGCCGAATTCGGTCGGGTCCTTTTCGCGGCTGATCACGCTTTGCACGTCGACGACGAAGCGTGCGGCCATCATGACGGGATCGATGGTCCGCTGCGGCGCCGCGCCGTGGCCGCCGCGGCCGTGGAACATGATTTCGAGGCTGTCGGAATTCGACGAGCCGATGCCGACGCGATAGCTGATGGAGCCGTAGGCGAAGGGCCCGTCATGCAGGGCAAAGCCGAAATCGGGCTTCTTGAATCGCGTGAACAGGCCATCGGCGAGCATCGCCTTGGCGCCCGATACCGTTTCTTCAGCGGGCTGGGCGATGAACATCAGGGTGCCCTGCCACTGGTCTTTCAGGCCGACCAGCGTCTTTGCCGTCCCTACCCAGCTCGCCATGTGGATGTCGTGACCGCAGCTGTGCGCCACAAACGTCTCCCGGCCGTTCCAAACGGTCTTGTCGTGGCTTGCATAGGCAAGACCGGTTTTCTCTTCCATCGGCAGCGCGTCGAGCTCGGTGCGCACCATGATGGTGGGACCGTCGCCATTCCTGTAGATGGCGACCAGCCCGGTCTTGCCGACCTTCTCGGTAACCTCAAAGCCGAGCGCGCGCATTTCGGCAGCGAGTTTCGCTGCGGTCTTGACCTCCTGGAAGGCGATCTCCGGATGGGCGTGGATATCCTTGTAGAGGGCATCCAGCTTTGGATAGTCGGCTTCGACCGATTTCTCGATCGTGGCCTTGAGGCGCACAACGTCCATCTCCGCGTGGGCGGGCAAGAACGTCGCCGCACACAGCGCGGCCGACATCAGGAAAGGCCTGACAAAATGTTTCATGGCAATGACGCTCCCTGTGTGCCCAAATCCGAATTTCACGATCGAACGCGAAATTGCACGAGACGGACAGCTTGAACCCCCGATAGATGGGTGTCTAGAGCATCGGTTCTGATCGAATCAGAACCAATGCGCTGGATTCTTGTTTTGACGCGTTTTCTTCGCGCAAACCGGCATCCACCCAGGATCAAGTCCAGGGCAGGCTTTCGCTCGAAACGCTCTAGCCTGCCGCGCCGTCATCGAGACTGACGATCACGGCGGCATTGGCGATGAGGATGGAATCACTGCCCTGCTCGGCAGGAATCTCCAGTCCGCCCTTCACCGCGGTCACGGTCACCGTGCCGTAAGGCAGCTCTTTCGCGACCGCAGCGGTGTCGACCGCGCTCGGGTCCGGCACGCCGATCGTGACATCGACGAACATGTCCTTTGCGGTCTTGCCCAGCATTCGGAAGAACCCGAGGCTGGAATGGCGGATCGCGTCGGAGACCGCCCGTTTGGCCGCCTTCGTCGCGTCGCGTCCGTGAACGTCAACGCCCATGCCCATTTCGGTGATACAGCGCACACGTGCCATTCGATTTCCTGCTCTGGTTTGGAGCCATGAAGCCAATAGCTTCCGCGAACTCGCAGAGTCAATCCATCGCGACGCATGGCCAGGGCACGCTACATTTCAGCCTGGCGGCATCTTGTCGAATCTTGGCAGGGCCGGATCGAGATGGTCCCAAGCATAACCACGCACGCCGTAGGTCACCATTTGCGGCCTGTATTGGCTGGTATCGTCAAGGCTCGCCGCGTGCACCGTGAAAAGATCAGGCATCGCTGCAAACGTCAGATAGACCGGCGATCCGCAAGGTGGAGCAGAACGCGCGCGTCTTGATTCCGGCTTTGGGTAAAATATCGACTATATGCACTTCTTCCTTCCAGTGTTGATTGCTGCACAAATTTTCAGGACGATCCGATCTTCGATGCTTCCGAATGCTGCGATTTCATGGGATCGGGTTCCGGCGACGGCGTCGAGGCGCGGCCCCTTCGTCGTCTGGAGATCAGCTTCAGCCAGGGCCCCAAATGGAAGGCACTCATCAGCAGGTACATCGGCGCCATTCCGCTCAGCGGCGACGCGGCCGAGCAGAGCATCTCCGGCGGGCCGCTGGCGGGAACACCCGTAAGCAACGCCATGATGGCGAAGGTCGGCGCGGCCGCGAGGCATAGCCAGTCGGCTGCGCGAAGCGCGGCGGCGCGGCCGCTGTCGTGACGGATCACGCCGCTCGCGCGTTCGCCGGCGTAAGCCTCACCCATGATCTCTCTGCGGCAACGTCCCGCGGTTGCGCCAACGACACCCATGATCCACCTCATTGCCTGTCGTATTGATCATGGTGGCGCCACCAGAGGCCCGTCTCGTTGCGCCCCCTGGGGGCGCGGTCGAGCCACTGGTACATGCCCCACAGGCCATCCAGTCCGCGCGCATAGGTGGAATAGGTGTGGTAGACGACGCCGTCCTCATGCGTGAACGCGCTCATGCCCGGTCGCTGACGCATGAACCCGGCGGTGTCGGTTCCGGCCATCGCAGCGAAGGCGACAGGCCCCTCGGCGGCGGCTTCCGGCTTGGCGTCCAGCACATGGCCGCTGCGCTTGTAGTTGTAGTCGATGCCCCCGGCGCGCTGTTGCTGCTCAGTGATCGACACGTTGAAGTCGAAGTTGAACTCGCCGCCCTGCGAAGACGCCCAGGGGAACGTCCACCCCATCCGCCGCTTGAACGCCTGCAATTTTGCCAGCGGCGCCAGCGATACCGCGGAAAGCATGACGTCATGGTTCGCCAAATGGACGGCGAAGCCGTTGAAGCCATCCGCGATCGCCGAGCAGGACGGACACCCCGCCGCATAATCGGGCCCGAACATGAAGTGGTAGACGAGGAGCTGCGAGCGCCCTCTGAACAGGTCCACCAGCGAGGCATCCCCTTCATCAGTCTCGAATCGGTACGTCTTGTCGACGCGCACCCACGGCAACGCCTGACGCCGCCGCGCCAATTCGTCGCTGCGCCGCGTCAGGTCTTTTTCCGCCTCGAGCAGTTCGAGCCGCGCCGTCAGCCATTGTTCACGCGTTCCGGTCGTGTGTATCGTCATTGTTTTCTCCTGTCGTTTGTCGCCCGCAGCGTTCGCGATACGGCTTGCTGGTTGGTGGTCGTGAGATAGATTAGAGTCCGATATCGGAGGGGTGGGAGTGACAAGTGTGTCGGGATTTAGATGGACTCGCTGATTACGGCCGCGGCGCGCGCGCTCGCGGCGGGTGATCCCCTCGGCGCACTGAACCGGGTCGCCCTGCGCGACGACGCGCCGGCGCTGGCACTCCGGGGCATCGCAATGGCGCAGCTCGGCGATTTCGGTCGAGCGAAAACGCTGCTGCACAGTGCGGCGCGCGCCTTCGGTCCGAAGGAGGCGGTGGCCCGCGCGCGCTGCGTCGTTGCGGAAGCCGAGATCGCGCTGGTCTCGCGCGACCTCGGCTGGCCTGCAAAAACGCTCGACGCCGCGCGGATCACGCTCGAAGCGCATGGCGACCGGCTGAATGCCGCGCATGCGCGCTATCTCGAGGTCCGGCGCCTGCTCCTGATCGGCCGCCTCGACGAGGCCGAGCGTATGCTTGCCGGGCTCGACCCTGCGCCCTTCCCGCCCGCGTCGCGGGCCGCCCACGAGCTCGTGGTGGCGGGGATCGCGATGCGACGCCTCCATGCCAAGGCCGCGCGCGCAGCCCTCGCCCGGGCCGAACGCGCGGCGCGCCATGCCGGCATCCCTGCGCTGACCGCAGAGATCGAAAGCGCATCTCTCATGCTGAACACACCGGCGGCACGCCTGATCGCGCGTGGCGAGGAGCGCCCGCTGCTGCTTGACGAGGTCGAAACGTTGCAGGCGTCGAAAGCGCTGGTCGTGGACGCCCTCCGTCATGTCGTGCGTGACCCGCGCGCGGCGGTCTCGCTCGCCAGGCGTCCGGTGTTGTTCGCGCTCGCCCGCGCGCTGGCCGAGGCGTGGCCCAGCGACGTGCCGAGAGATATACTGGTTGCCCGGGCCTTCGGCGGCAAGCACGCCGATGAATCGCATCGCGCCCGGTTGCGGGTCGAGATCGGGCGACTGCGCACATTGCTGCGGACGCTGGCCGGCGTGAACGCGACCAGCCAGGGCTTTGCGCTGACGCCGCGCCGCGCCCGCGAGGTCGTCGTGCTGGCGCGGCCGGTCGACGAGCGGCATGCAGCGGTCCTCGCCTTTCTCGCCGATGGCGAGTCGTGGTCGAGCTCGGCGCTGGCAATGGCGCTCGGCGCCAACCAGCGCACCGTGCAGCGGGCGCTCGACGCGCTTGCGGCAACCAGCAAGGTGCAGTCGTTCGGCCGCGGCCGTGCGCGCCGCTGGATGACCCCGTCGGTGCCGGGATTCGCGACGACCTTGTTACTCCCCGCGCCGCTGCCGAGCGACTAGGATGCGGACATGAGCAGAGCGTTTTCAAGCGAAGTGGGTACCGGTTCGCGTGAAGAAAACGCGTCAAAACCAGGAGTCCGGAGCTTCGGTTCTGATTCAATCAGAACCGAAGCTCTGGGAAGGAACCATGAAAAAATCAGCCGCCGAGATCATTCGTGAGTATGGACCCCTGCCGGGCATCGACCGCATCGGCGGGGTTACGTTTGACGGCCAGCACGTCTGGCTTGCGTGCGGAGACAAGTTGAACGCGCTCGATCCCGCGAGCGGCAAGACGGTGCGCGCGATCGATGTCGCAGCCCATGCGGGAACGGCCTTCGACGGCCGGCATCTGTTCCAGATCGCCGAGGATCGCATCCAGAAGATCGACCCGGACACCGGCCGTGTGCTCTCAACGATCCCAGCGCCCGGCGGCGGCGGAGACTCCGGGCTTGCCTGGGCCGAAGGCACGCTCTGGGTCGGGCAGCATCGGGAGCGCAAGATCCATCAAATCGATCCGCAAACGGGTGCGATCCTGCGCACCATCGAGTCCAACCGCTTCGTCACCGGCGTCACCTGGGTCGACGGCGAACTCTGGCACGCCACCTGGGAAGGAGACGCCTCCGATGTGAGGCGGATCGATCCCGAAACCGGAGAGGTCTTGGAGCGGCTCGAGATGCCGCCCGGCGTCGCCGTGTCCGGCCTCGAGTCCGATGGCGGCGATCAATTCTTCTGCGGCGGCGGGGGGAGCGGAAAGCTGCGAGCTGTCCGCCGGCCGAAGCGAGGCTGAGCGGCCTGCCGGCTCAACTATCCACCGGCTTGTCCGAATCCCCCGAGAGCAGGCGAGGATACAGCGGCTTGAAGGCAAACTTGTCGTCGCCCTTGCCCCGGTCGAAGCGGAGCACGACGTCAAAGCGGTCGCCATCCCACTTGGTGGGCAGCTTGCCTTTGCTGACCGGAATCCGCGGCAGGATGTCGGAAATGATCGCGTTGTGCTCCCAGCACACCAGCGCGACGCCTTTCAGCGCCAGCAGCGCGTTCACCAGGTGTTTTTCGTCACCCTTGCCGAAGCCTTCCTTGGGCGTCAGCTTGAGCCGGGCCGCCAGCGCCGAGATGGTTTCGGCGGGACGACGGCTCGGCCCCTTGTTCGGATCGTTCTTCGCGCCGGGCGTGGCGGCGTAGATCACCTGCGGCGCCGGATAATCCTTGTCGGAAAGCCCGGCGCCAAACAAGGCGGTCCAGGCGCCGGCGCGTTGCCACCCGCGGATCACCAGCGACTCCGTGTCCGAAATGCCATTATCCATGAAGCCCGGCCCGGGCCAGGCCTCACCGGGTTTTTCAGCATGACGAATGATAAAAATCGTGAGTGCGTCCATCTCTGGCCTCATGGAAGTTGTCGTTCTGAAACTTTACCGAAGGATATTCCGTATCGCAACTATAGCGACGTATATCACGATATCTCTACTAAAGAATGTTTGTGTGGTTCTGCCCGTTCTCAAGGCTAACGATCACGACGGTGTGACGGCTTTGATGGGAACATTCAGCGATGGATGCAAGTCCGCATGCGCGCGGCGCGATGCGCCCTCACCCATCCTCAGTTTTTAATCCTCCGGCAGCGTGAAGACCGCACAAGGCGCGGCGATGCCGCGCAAATCGTGCTCACCGAGCGCGATCAGCTTCATGTTCGTCTCGGCTGCGACCGCGCTCGAGATCAGCACGCTGCGGCCAAGCGGCCGGCATAGTCCTTCGAGTCGGCTGACAAGATTGACGGCCGGGCCGATCGCGGTGAAATCCAGCCGGTCGGCGGTGCCGATGTTGCCCCACAGCATCTCGCCGAGGTGCAACGCTGCGCCGAACGGCAGCGGCGGCAGGCCTTGCTGTTGGCGTGCCCTGTCGAGATGTGTCATTCCGGCCCGAGCCGCGCCGACGGCGCTGAGCGCAGCGTCGCAGGCGGCGGAAGGCGATCGCTCGCCGATCGGAAAAATCGCAAGCACGCCGTCGCCGATGAATTTCAGCACCTCGCCACCGAACGCGTGAACGGCGCCGGCGATGCGGTCGAACCAGGCGTCGAGCGCTGTGACCACCGCCTCCGGCGCCATCATCTCGGACAGAGCCGTGAAATCGCGCAGATCACCAAACAGCAGCACCGCGCGGATGGTCTCGCCGGTCTGGCGCCGCAGCCGTCCCCCCAGCACCTGCGCCGCGCTGCGCCGGCCGAGATAAGCCTCGAGCAGCGCTGCGAGGGTCGACCGCGTCGCCAGCACGGCGAGCGGTGCCGCGGCAAAACGCGCCGCCTGGTGCAGCAACGCCGATTCCTGCCCGGTGAGCGGCCGCAAGATCGACCAGCCAAGCTCCGCTCCGTTCGGCGCAGAACCAGCGACATCCTGTTGCACCACCGCGCCACCAAGCCGCGTCAGCCAATCGCGGCCGACATCGTCCCGACCGGACCCGGCCGAGCCCAAAGCCTCGAAGCCCAGCGCCTCGATCACCACGCCGGTCTCCGCCCGCCATAGCCAGGTGCGGCGCGCGATCATTGGATGCGGCGCCGCCAACGTCAGAGCACCGCCGGCGAGCGGCAAATCATCGGCGATCAGCCGTGCGCCGAGCCCGGCCAGGAATTGGTCAGCGCTATCAGCGGTGCTGGCCTCGTCGAGCAGCCACGCAAGGGTGATGGGCAACTTCATGCGGAAACAATGCGGCCGCGGCGGAGACCTGTCACCATGGCATCGTTACCAAACTGGGCTCGTCCGCAGGAATGTGCTTTTATCCGGCACATGCAAGGAGGCTTCCGATGATCGAACCGCTCATCGTCCGGCGCGAGGTCCACATAGCGGCACCGCCAGCGACCGTGTTCGCTTTCCTCACCGACCCCCAGAAAATCCTGCGATGGATGGGCACGGAGGCGACCATGGAACCGCATCCGGGCGGCCTCTACCTCGTCAACGTTACCGGCAAGGACGTCGCCCGCGGCAGGTTCACCGAGGTTATTCCGGTCCACCGCCTCGCCTATAGCTTCGGCTGGGACGAGCGCGACAAAAATGTGCCGCCGGGCTCGAGCCTGATCGAAATCGACCTGATCGATCATGAGGCGAACGGGACGCTGTTGCGCATGACCCATAGCGGCCTGCCAGACGCTGCGAGCTGCGCCAACCATGACAAGGGCTGGACCCACTATTTCGCAAGGCTGGCTCAAGCCGCCTCCGGCGCCGATCCCGGTCCCGACCCCAACCGCAAGGTAGCCTGACCCAGTATTCCGGCTCGCTCGCGAGGCCGACGATCGCCTCCTTGTCGACTTTGTCCGTCTCTCATTCCTCCTCCGCCGTCGCCTCGATCAGAGTGTCGCGGAGCGTAACGATGCTTTTCTGCAGCCGCGCGAATTCGTCCGGCTTGAGCCCGCTCGACTTCACCAGCTTCATGTGCATGCCTTTCTCGCGCAGCCTTCGGCCGGCGTCGGTGAGGCTGACGCGCACCTGCCGCTCGTCTGCGGGATCGCGCTGCCGGCGCAAATAACCCATCGCCTCGAGCTTTTTCAGGACCGGCGTCAGCGTGTTTGATTCCAGGAACATCTTGTCGCCGAGATCGCTCACGGTCTGGCCGTCCTCCTCCCACAACGCCACGATCGCGATCCATTGCGGGTAGGTAAGCCCGAGTTCATCGAGGCCCTGCTTGTAGGCCCGCCCGTAGGCGAGGTTGGCCGAATAGATCGCAAAGCACAGGAAGTCGGCGAGGCGCCGGTCGCCCGCGGCCGGTTTCTGCCTCTGGTTATCCTTTGAATGATCTCCGGGATTGGTCTTCGAACTGGTCTTGGCATTGCTCTTGGGATTGGTCATGGAACCGTCTTTCAGCCGCATGGGGCGCCCCTTTCGACACGAACATGTGAAGTCTCGCATCCATATATATCGCATCCGCTTAAATCGGAAGGGTTGACATCAGGGGGGCTAGTCATTTTATAAATCGCACACGAATAGATCGTATGCGATCTAACACCAAAAACCGGGCTTGAGCGGGGCTTTACCCCTCTCCCGTTCATCAAGGAGGAGTTCCATGACCACCATCGACAAAGCTCACTCCACCGTCAGGTCCCACACCACGTCATTCAAAGCCATCGCGGTAGCCGCATTGCTGTCGGCCCTGACGGCGACCCCGGGACTCGCCCAGGCCGCCATTCAGGAGCCGGGTGCATTCGCGTTCTTCCATCCCGATCTGGATGTTCTCAACGGCGGCGCACCTACCCCGGCGGCAAGGTTGGCCGCGGAGTTGCCGGTTTCGGCGAGCCATATCTCGAACTTCGCGCGAATGTCAGCGCATACCAGGCACAACTGAGCCCCCGCTCGTTCGAGAAAACACCACGCAGGCTGTGTGCGCGGTCCCCCAGACATCAAGGAGAGAACCATGACCAATGCAACCAAGGCCCCGAAAGCACCGGCGGTCGACCTGAAACTCGAGATCGCCGTCATCCCCGTCTCCGACGTCGATCGCGCCAAGGCGTTCTACGCCGGCCTCGGCTGGCGGCTCGACGCCGACTTCGCCGCCGGTGACGATTGGCGCGTGATCCAGTTCACGCCGCCGGGCTCGCCGGCCTCCGTCATCTTCGGCAAGAACGTCACCGCGGCAGTCCCCGGCTCCGCCCAGGGACTCTATCTGATCGTCTCCGACATCGAGGCCGCCCGCAACGAACTGCGCAGCCGCGGTGCTGACGTCGGTGAAATCTTCCACCCCGTCGGCGACAAACACACCGGCACCGACGAGCCCTATCTGTCGGGACGGAACCGGGTCAACGGCCTGGATCCTCACCGTGGCAGCTACCGCTCCTACGCCTCGTTCAGGGATCCCGACGGCAATGGCTGGCTGCTCCAGGAAATCACCACGCGATTGCCTGGACGCGTCGATGCGCACGGCGCCAGTTTCGCCTCGCCGGCTGATCTTGCCGCTGCGCTCCGGCGTGCGGCGGCCGCGCATGGCGAACACGAGAAGCGGACCGACGGACACGATGCAAACTGGCCGGACTGGTACGCCGACTACATCGCCCGCGAGCAGGCCGGCGAGCCACTGCCAGTTTGAGCAGCGGCCGGTTCGTCGCGAATTCACGGGCG
>Ga0210410_10006472_pt1 | contig 10183 bp, 7 predicted proteins | sample IncBWC4MmetaG_FD_161058 | JGI IMG/M metagenome (GOLD analysis project Ga0210410, IMG submission 161058) | Forest soil microbial communities from Barre Woods Harvard Forest LTER site, Petersham, Massachusetts, United States - Inc-BW-C-4-M | ecosystem: Environmental > Terrestrial > Soil >... | reverse complement strand
ACTGATCGTCGTCACTGACGGCGAGCGCATCCTTGGTCTTGGCGACCTCGGCGCCCACGGCATGGGGATTCCGGTCGGCAAACTCTCGCTTTATTCGGCCTGCGCCGGCATTCATCCGGAACACTGCCTGCCGGTGATGCTGGACGTCGGCACCAACAACGAAGGTCTGCTGAACGATCGCTACTATATCGGAATGCGCCAGAAGCGGCTGAGCGGTGCGGCTTACGACGAGTTCGTTGACGAATTCATCACCGCGGCGCGCGAGACCTTCCCCGGCGTGTTGATCCAGTTCGAGGATTTCGCCAATCACTCAGCCTTCCGGCTCCTGCACAAATATCGCGACCGGATCAGCGTCTTCAACGACGACATCCAGGGAACCGCCGCCGTGGCGCTGGCCGGCCTGTTCTCGGCATTGCGGGTGAGCGGTGGCAAGCTTGCCGACCAGAGGGTGCTCTTCCTCGGCGCCGGCGAAGCTGCGACCGGTATCGCCGACCTCATCGTCTCGGCGATGATGGCGCAGGGTGTATCCGAGGCCGAGGCATTGCGGCGCAACTGGCTAGTGGACTCGCGCGGCCTGGTGGTGAAGAACCGCCCGGGCCTCACCGAGCACAAGCTTCGCTACGCTCATGATCATGCCCCGATCAGTGACTTCCTGTCCGCGATCGAGACGCTCAAGCCCACCGCGATCATAGGCGTCGCGGCGGTCGGCGGCGCCTTCACGCCCGACGTACTGCACGCCATGGCGCGGATCAACGACCGGCCGATCGTGTTTGCGCTCTCCAATCCAACGTCGAAAGCCGAATGTTCCGCCGCGGAAGCCTATCGCCATACCGACGGCCGCGGCTTGTTCGCCTGCGGGAGCCCCTACGATCCGGTGAAACTCGACGGCAAGACGTTCGTGCCACGCCAAGGGAATAATTCCTATATCTTCCCCGGCGTCGGTCTTGGCGCGACCGCCAGCGGATCGAAATTGGTGACCGATGAAATGTTCATGGCCGCCGCCCACACGCTCGCCTATCTCGTCAATGAAGATGACATCGAACAGGGCAGCCTTTATCCGGCGTTACCCCGGATCCGCGAGGTCTCGGCCCATATCGCCGTCGCGGTTGCCGAGGTCGCTTACCGGCGCGGGCTCGCGACGGCGCCGCGTCCCAATGACCTGATGTCGTACGTTCAGTCGCAGATGTACGATCCCCAATATTAACACGCCCCCGTAATTGAAATGACCGGGCTTGCGTTGCGGCCTTGAGGACGGCCGCGGTTGGCATCGTTTGATTTGCAGACGCTCAGCTTGGCCATTATGGCCGGGCTCAACAGCCTGAGCACCAACCTCGACGATCTCCAAAAAAGCCCGCCCGCAGTCTGCGGGCGGGCTTTTTTTCGTTTCTACTCGGCCGCCGCGCTGGCGAGCGCGTTCGCCTGGCGGGTAGTGACCACTACCTTGATGGCATCTTCGATCCGGTCGCGGGCGTATCGCAGCGCGGTAGGCAGATCGGCGAGCGCGAAGGTATGGGTGTGGATTTTCGTGGCGTCGAACCGCTTTTCCGCCATCAGCGCCATTGCGCGTCGTGTCGCGCTGCGGCCTTCGCCGCGAATGCCGTAGACGTAGATGTTGTTCTTCACGAGGTGCGCGAGATCCGTCGTGACCGGATCGTGCGGGAATGCCGCCAGGCAGATTTTTCCGCCGCGATTGGCCATGTGAATCGCCTGATTGACGGTCGCTTCGGTACCGGCGCACTCGACCACATAATCCGCACCGATCCCGCCGGTGAGCGATTTGACGACATCGACCGCGTTCTCATCGGCGATGTTGATGACGCGGTCGGCTCCCAACTCCCTGCCGATCGCCAGCCGCTTGTTGCGCGTTCCCGTCAGGATCACCGGGCTTGCGCCAAGCGCCTTTGCGACCGCAACCGCCAGCAGTCCTATCGGGCCGGGGCCAATCACGACCACGCTTTCTCCCGCCACCAGCCCACCCAGTTCGGTCAATCCGTACATCGACGTCCCCGCGGTGACGACGAGGGTTGCTTCCGCGTCGCTCATCGTGTCGGGCACCCGCGCCAGGGTGTTGATGTGGTTGACCGCGTATTCGGCAAAACCGCCGTCGGTGGTAAAGCCGTTGGCGCGGTGGCCTTTTTCGGGTTTGCCGTAGTTGAGGCATGAGGTGTACATGCCCTGACGGCATCGTTTGCACTGGCCGCAGCCGGCGTGGATTTCGACGCTGACGCGCTCACCGATTTCGAACTCGTCGACGTCGGGCCCAAGCGCTGCAACCGTGCCCATATATTCGTGGCCCGGCGTGAAATTCTTGTTGAAGGGCAGGCCGCCGCCAATGCTGGCCGGCGATCCGCCGTGGATGATCTCGAGATCGGTGGCGCAGATCGCGACGGCATCGATGCGGACCAGAACTTCCGCACGGCCCGGAACCGGCGTCGGCTTGTCGCGCAGCAACAGTTCGTCAGGGTCGCCCAGCACCCAGGCTTTCATTTGCGCGGGGATCGGAAGTTCGGGCGATGTCTTGATGCCGGCAGGGTGGTACATCGGAGCGGATCCTTGTGGATCGACAACCCTACCCGAAATCGCTGGCCGATGAAATTCCGTTTTGCCGGCTCACGCTGCGTCAGCCAACCTGGTTTTCGGACAGTTTGTAGATTTCCAGAGCGTCGGCATCGGCGCCGCGCGCGGCTTTGGCCAGCCTGAACAATTGCGCGGCAAGGCCCGCCATCGGCACCGGGCTCGAGGTGCCATGTGCGACATCGATCACCGTATCCAGATCCTTCAGCATCGTCGAGATATGACCGAACGGGGGCGAATGAATGCCCTGCGCCATGCGCGGCACGAACAATTGCAGGGGAATCGAATCGGCAAAGCCGCCGGCCAGCGCCTCCGGCAGCCGCGTGGCATCGATCCCGGCGTTCACCGCAAACCGCGTTGCCTCCGCCAGCACCGCCATGGCGCAGCCGACGATCACCTGATTGCAAAGCTTCGTGGTCTGGCCCGCGCCGGTCGGGCCCATGTGCGTGAACCGCCGCGCCATCGCCAGAACGTAGGGACGAACCCGTTCGATATCGCTCGCCTCCCCGCCGGCCATCACGGCAAGCGTGCCTTGTTCGGCGCCCGGTGTGCCGCCGGAGACCGGGGCATCGATCCAACCCATGCCGTTGGAGATCTTCAACCGCGCCGCGATGGCGCGGGTCGCGTCGGGATGGATCGAGGAGAAGTCGACCACGAGCTTTCCGGAGCCGACCGCCGTAGCGAGGCCGTCCGGGCCGAAAACCACTTCTTCGACGGCCGCGGCATCGGTGAGGCACATGAAGAGGATGCTGGCGGCATTGGCCACCTCGCTTGGACGGGCCGCTTGTTTCCCGCCGGCCAGGACCAGGGGAGCCGCTTTACCCGACGACCGGTTCCAGACCGTGACGTCGTGACCGGCGTTGATCAGGCGCCGCGTCATCGGAAATCCCATCATCCCTAGTCCCAGATAGCCGAGTTTCTCCGCGTTTTTCCCATCCCCGCCGCCAACCCCCGCCATTTTCGCCATTCCCTTCTCTGCCGCCGTCAATAATGCCCCCGGCAGGCCGGCTTACCACACATCGTCACCTTGCCGGGCAACTACCGGCAGGCTTGGGTGGCTTGCCTCAATGTTTGAACCATGAAAGGTTTAGCGCAAGCCGTTTTGCGCTGGCGCCGGTCGGCATCGAAAAATAATGGAGTGGGCATGTTACGGATACCTTCGAAATCGATTTTGGCGGCGGGCGCCGTGGCTGCCGTTCTGGCGAGCGCGAGCGCATGTTACGCGCAGCAGACGATCCGCGTCGGCTGGACCATCCCGGCCGAGGAATCGAAATACTGGATGATGCGCCGGCCCGCGGAATTTCCCAATCTCGGCAAGACCTACAATGTCGAGTGGACGCAATTCCAGGGCACCGCGCCGATGACCCAGGCGCTGGCCGCCGGCGCGCTCGACTGTGCGACCCAGGCGCCGCTGTCGCTGGCGAACGGCGTGGTCGGCGGAAATCTCAAGGCTTACATCGTGGCGCAACACGTCTACGAAAAGCCCGGCGGATTCTCGGTCTATTGGGCCGTGATGGACGACTCCCCGATCAAGAAGATCGCCGATCTCAAGGGCAAGACCATCGGCATTTCCGTGATCGGCGGCGGCACCTACGGTCCGTTCGCGATGCTCCTGAAGAAGAACGGCGTCGATCCGGCGAAAGACATCAAGCTGGTCGAGGTCGGATTTGCCGTCTCCGAGGACGCGTTGCGTCAGGGCCGCGTCGATGCCGTGAACATGAACCAGCCCTTCGCTGCGCGCGCCGAGGCCAAGGGCGGCACCCGCAAGCTGTTTTCGCTGTCGGAGGAAATGCCGAACATCGTGCACATTCTGGAAGCTTGCCGCGCCGACTTCGTCGACAAGAATCCGGAGCTGGTCAAAGCCTATGTCCGCGACATCACCTCCGGCATGAAAAAGGCGCTGGCCAATCGCGAGGAAACGCTGAAGGTCGTGTCCGAAGTGCTGAAGGCGCCGATACCTGTCCTGGATACCTACCTGCTCAAGGACAATGATTTCGGGCGGGACCCGGGGGCCGCGCCGAATTTCCAGGCGATCCAGAAGATGCTCGACATCTACGCCGAGACTGGAATGCTGCCGAAGATGGACGTCGCGCAGTTCAAGCACCCGACGATCGTCGCGCCGCTGCAGTAAGCGGGCGCGTCGCAACGGCCAGTCCCGGCGTTCGCCGGGACCCGCGGAGAAATCAACCCATGAAGAAATGGCGATCCCGCGTGACGACCGATGGTCTCGATCGTGCGCCGCATCGCGCCTTCATGCGCGCGATGGGGCTCGACGACGAGGCGCTCGGCAAGCCGATGATCGGGGTCGTGAGCATGAAGGGCGAACAGACGCCCTGCAACATGACCCACGATTTCCAGGTCGACGCCGCCAAGACCGGGATCGCGGAGGCCGGCGGCACGCCGCGGGAATTCGCGACCATTTCGGTCTCCGACGGCATCAGCATGAACCACGAGGGCATGAAGTTCTCGCTGCTCTCGCGCGAGTTGATTGCCGATTCGATCGAGGCCGTCGTCCACGGGCTGGCCTATGACGCGCTGATCGGTTTCGGCGGCTGTGACAAGACGCTGCCCGGCGTGATGATGGGCATGATCCGCTGCAACGTCCCGTCGATCTTCATCTATGGCGGCAGCGCGCTGCCCGGGCGGTTCGAGGGAAAGACCCTCACGGTGCTGGATTCCTACGAGGCCGTCGGCAGCTTCATGACCGGCGAAATCGATGAGGCGACGCTTGAAGGCATCGAGCGCAGCTGCCTGCCGACCATCGGCGCCTGCGCCGGTCAGTTCACCGCCAACACCATGGGCATGGTCTCCGAGGCGATGGGGCTGACGATGCCCAATGTCTCGATGATCCCCGGCGTCTATGCCGAACGCGCGCGCGTGGCGCGCCGCGCCGGGCGGCTGGTGATGCAGATGCTGGAGGGCGGCGGGCCGTTGCCGCGTGAAATCGTGACGCGAAGGGCGCTGGAGAATGGCGCTGCGATTGTCGCCGCGACCGGCGGCTCGACCAACGCCGCGCTGCATCTGCCGGCGCTTGCCAATGAGGCCGGCATTTCCTTTACGATCGACGATGTCGGCGAGGTCTTTGCGCGCACGCCGCTGATCGGCAATTTGCGTCCGGGCGGGAAATATACCGCGAAGGATGTCTACGACATTGGCGGGGCCGCCGTCGTCATTCGTGCGCTGCTCGAAAGCGGTCACATCGATGGAAGCTGCCTTACGATTACCGGCCGCACAATCGCGGAAGAATACGGCAGCGCCAATGCGCCGGATGGCGAGATCGTGTTCTCGACAAGCAAGCCGATCATGCCGGACGGCGGCGTCGCGGTTCTGAAGGGCAATCTCTGCCCCGATGGCGCCGTCATCAAGGTGGCCGGCCTCAAGAATCTGGTGTTCGAAGGCTCCGCCCGCGTGTTCGAGGACGAGGAACACTGCGTCGATGCCGTGCGTAACCGCAAATACGCCGCCGGCGACGTGCTCGTCATCCGCAACGAAGGGCCTGTGGGCGGTCCCGGCATGCGCGAGATGCTCGGCGTCACCGCGCTGATCTACGGGCAGGGCATGGGCGAGAAGGTCGCGCTCATCACCGATGGACGCTTTTCCGGGGCCACCCGCGGGATGTGCATCGGCTATGTGTCGCCCGAATCCTTCATCGGCGGCCCTTTGGCGCTGGTGCGGGAAGGCGACCGCATCCGGATCGATGCCGGCGCGCGCCGGATGGACCTTCTGATCGACGACGGCGAATTCGCCAAACGGCGGCAGGCCTGGCAGCCTCGGCCGCCGCGGCATCGCGCCGGCGCGCTGGCCAAATATGCCCGCCTGGTCGGTCAGGCGCCCGGTGGCGCCGTCACCCATGAAGGCGCTGCGGAATGGCCGTGGTTCGATTAGGGCTCCCGCCGCCGGGTAGTCTCGCCTCAGGTCACACCGAGTTGTCGGTTAAAGCGAGGCTCGCGCCAGACCTCGGCGTTGATGCAGTCGGTGAGGATTTCAGCGGCGTCCCAGACATCCTGGAACCGCACATAAAGCGGCGCAAAGCCGAAACGCATGAGGTCGGGCGCGCGGAAATCGCCGATCACGCCGCGTTCGATCATGGCCTGTACCACTGCATATCCCCTGTCGAAGGCGATCCCGACCTGGCTGCCGCGCAACGACGGCTGGCGCGGCGTTACGATCTCGAGAACCGGCAGCAGCGCACTGACGCGCGTCATGAACAGCTCCGTGAGCGCGAGGCTCTTCTGTCTCAGCGCCGCTACTGCAACGCCATCCATGGCCTCGAGCGCCACCTCCACGCCCCGCAGGGAAATGATCGGCTGGGTGCCGCAGAGAAATCGCTTGATGCCGGCATCGGGCCGGAAGTCGCGGTCGAAGGCAAAGGGAGCCGCGTGACCCCACCATCCCGACAACGGGTGTTGGGCCTCGGCCTGATGGGGTTTCGCGACGGCAATGAAGGCCGGCGATCCCGGACCTCCGTTGAGGTATTTGTAGGTGCATCCGACCGCGAAATCGATCGCCTGACGGTCGAATTCGATCTCGACCACGCCGATCGAGTGACAGAGGTCCCACACCACAAGCGCACCGGCGTCGTGAATCTTTTTGGTGATGGCGGCCATGTCGAGCAGCTCGCCGGTGCGGTAGTTGACGTGCGACAGAACGACGACCGCGACGTTTCGATCGAGCAGGGCCTCGATCGCTGGGCCATCGACGCCGATCAGACGCCGCTTCATCGGCCTGCCTGCCGATTTTATGGCGCCTTCGACGATATAGAGGTCGGTCGGGAATGAATCACCCTCGGCAATAACGACGTCGCGATCGGGCCGCAGTCCGATCGCTGCGTGGATAGCCTTGTAGAGATTGATCGAGGTGGTGTCGCAGACCACCGTCTGGCCCGGCGCCGCTCCCATTAGCGCCCCAACGCGATCGCCGAGTTGGAGCGGCATCTCGAACCAACCGGCGCTGTTCCAGCTCCTGATCAGGTCCTGGCCCCACTCCTGTTCGATTGTACGATTCAGGATTCCCGCTGCGGCCCGCGGCATCGGGCCGAGCGAATTGCCGTCGAGATAGATGATGCCTTCAGGGAGCACGAACCGATCGCGGAGACCGTGCAGCGGATGGGCAGAATCGCGCGCGACGCACGCTTCGCGCGACGTCATGGAGGCCGACGACATCAGAAGAGCCTCGCGATCGAGATCGGACGACATCTCCGAAGCATAACGGAAATCCGGATTGACAGCAAAAGCCGATCATTTTAAGTTTAAAATATCGGCGCGGCATACCGGATATGGCATGCGCGAAAATTTCATCGACTCGTCAAAGGGCGTGAACGCGATGAGTCAGCGCAGGGAAATATCCTATTCAGGCTATCTCCAGCTCGACCGGATTTTGCAGGCACAGCAGCCGCTTTCCTCCGCCCATGACGAGATGCTGTTCATCATCCAGCACCAGACCTCGGAGCTTTGGATGAAGCTTGCGGTCCACGAACTGAGCGCCACCTGCCGGTTGATCGCTGCCGACGACCTGCAGCCGGCCTTCAAGACGTTGTCGCGGGTATCGCGCATCCTCGAGCAGCTCAACTCGGCCTGGGACGTGCTTCGCACCATGACGCCCAGCGAGTATACGGAGTTTCGCGCACTGCTCGGGCAATCGTCCGGCTTTCAGTCCTGGCAGTATCGCGCGATCGAATTTCTGGTCGGAAACAAGAACGCGGCGATGGCCCATATTCATGCGGACGACAAAGCAGTGACCGAGCGCCTCGAATTAATCCGACGAGCCCCCAGCATCTACGATCTCACCATCCAGCTCCTGCATCGTCGCGGCCTTTCTATCGACCAGGCGATCCTCGATCGCGATGTCTCCGTTGCTCATCCCGCATGCGACAGCGTTCTGAACGCATGGTCAGCGGTCTACCGTAACCCTGCCCGTTACTGGGAACTGTATGAGCTCGCCGAAAAGCTCGTGGATTTCGAGGACTATTTCCGCCGCTGGCGCTTCAACCACGTCACGACGGTCGAGCGGATCATCGGATTCAAGAGGGGCACCGGCGGCACCTCGGGTGTTTCCTATTTGCGGAAGATGCTGGACGTGGTGCTGTTCCCCGAACTCTGGCAGGTCAGGACAGAGTTGTGAGAGCCCTGATCGACATCTCGCCCTCGCTGCGCGTCGGCATGGGCGTATTCCCCGGCGACGCCGTTTTCGCCGTCAGCCAGACCTTTGCGATCGGGCCGGACTGCCCTGTCAACGTGGCCAGCATCGCGATGTCGACGCACTGCGGAGCGCATGTCGATGCGCCGCTGCACTACGATGCCGCGGGCGCCAGCATCGACATGCTGGACCTCGGCGATTTCGTCGGTCCCGCCAGGGTCATCGATGCACGCGGCGACGAGCCTCTCTGCGGTTATGAGGAGATCGCATCGGCGCTCGACGGCGCACCGCCGCGGCTGCTCTTTCGATTGATGGGCAGGGGCGATGAAATGGCCTGGCCGACCGGTTTTCGCGCGCTGGCGCCTGACGCCGTTGAGCGCCTGGCGCTTCGCGGTACGCGGCTGATCGGCGTCGACGTTCCCTCGATCGATCCGGAGACCTCGAAAACCCTCCCGTCGCACATGGTGTGCCGGCGCCACGATATTCGAATTGTCGAGAATCTGGTGCTGGCCGGCGTCATGCCCGGCGACTACGAACTGATTGCGCTGCCCTTGAAACTCGCCGGCCTTGACGCCGCGCCGGTGCGCGCGGTGCTCAGGCGATGAGCGCAGCCAAATCGACATCGCCAGCCCTTGCAAGTTTCAGCTATGCTCGGTTTAACCGAGGAGGTCTGCAGCACCGTCGGCGCCTGGCGGGCCTGTGACGGGAAGAAAGCAGGAATGAACATAGTGCCATCGCGGTCGAATATTGATGCGGAAATCGCGGCTGCGCGCAAGCCGGCGGCTGCGATGATCGAGATCGATCGTGTCTCGCAGGTGTTTCGCACCTCCGGCCGCCAGGACCATCTGGCATTATCGGAGATCTCGCTGACAATCGAAGATGGCGCCTTCGTCTCCATCCTCGGGCCCTCCGGCTGCGGAAAATCGACGCTGCTCTATATCGTCGGCGGTTTTGTCAACCCGACGCAGGGCTCGGCGAAGATGAAGGGCAGGGCGATCACCGGGCCCGGGCCGGATCGCGGGCCGGTGTTCCAGGAGTTCGCGCTGTTCCCCTGGAAGAGCGTGCTCGGCAATGTGATGTACGGTCCGCGCCAGCAGGGCGTGAAACCGGCGGACGCCGAGGCGCAAAGCCGGGCGCTGATCGAGATGGTCGGCCTCAAGGGCTTTGAGCATTTCTACCCCAAGGAATTGTCAGGCGGCATGAAGCAGCGCGTCGCGCTGGCGCGCACGCTCGCCTATCACCCCGCCGTGCTGCTGATGGACGAGCCGTTCGGCGCGCTGGACGCGCATACCCGCACGCGGCTGCAAAACGATCTGCTCAATATCTGGGAACGCGACCGCAAGACCGTGCTGTTCGTTACCCATTCGGTCGACGAGGCCGTATTCCTGTCCGACAAGGTCGTGGTGATGACGCGCTCACCCGGCCGCATCAAGGAGATCGTCGACATCGACCTGCCGCGGCCGCGCCGCCGCGC
>Ga0210410_10006470_pt1 | contig 10188 bp, 10 predicted proteins | sample IncBWC4MmetaG_FD_161058 | JGI IMG/M metagenome (GOLD analysis project Ga0210410, IMG submission 161058) | Forest soil microbial communities from Barre Woods Harvard Forest LTER site, Petersham, Massachusetts, United States - Inc-BW-C-4-M | ecosystem: Environmental > Terrestrial > Soil >... | reverse complement strand
TGTCCGTTTTCGCTTCTTTGCCGACATAAAGGACGCGCCTCAATCCATTGTCCGCGCACAGTAAGTCCTGCTCAGTGATGCGTAGTCGACTGGACGGCTTGTCCCTTAAGTATGTCGCGCACCTGAATTTTGTTAATAGGATCGCAGTGTTCAACGCGGAGAGCGTCGGAAAATCGGCACGTTTTACGAGTGTTCTAGCTACAATCTTGTCGGGTTCCTGGACCAATGTGACGTCGAACGAGTCGCTAAGCACGTACTCGTATTGGGCTTCATCCCGCGCTTGAGTATCCCACAGCAAGCATAGGAGCCCGAAATACTTCGCATCGAAGCCCGCAGTTGCTTCGTTCCAAAATTTGCCCCCGGTCAGCGTGATTCTGACTTGGTTACCGCTGACTTCAACCTTGGTATTCCCGGACGGGTCGCCGCTAGAGAGTTTCCACCGCAGTGCTTCCTCAAACCTTTCGCCACAGATTTCACGCAGGCCGGCCTGCTCTCCCTGGCCGTGGACCCGAGCGGCCGCAATTAGCACAAGGAGGGCGAAAGTCACTGTCAAAAGCTGGACTTTTACGGGACTGCTATTAGTCATGAGTCGTTCCGCGCACGCACCAAATTCTCGGTAGTTTCTGCATCGAAAAAGTGAATTTTGTCCGGCGTGAAAGCGATACGCACGGACGCGTTTAGCGGTATCCGGGTAGTCGGCGCCGTCGTCGCGCGAATGAGGTGGTTCGCGACGTTAATCGTCATAATCATTTCGACACCGTAATCGGCGGCGCCATATAACGTTCCGACAATACCGCCCGTGTTAACGACCTTGACGTGCTCAGGCCGCACTCCCACCCGCAACTTGGTTCGGTCGCCGGCGACTTTAGCCAGCCGCGAACGAGCAGCCGCTGGCAGCGAGAATTCGAACGTTTCCGGTGCCACCACAATCTTCTCGGCATTGATTGTGGCGTCGAACAGGTTGATTGGAGGAGTCCCAACAAAGGACGCCACGAACGTGTTTCGCGGTTTATTATAAACCTCATAAGGCGTGCCTACCTGCACCAGTTGTCCATCGCAAAGCACACCGATGCGATCGCCCATTGTCATTGCTTCAACCTGATCGTGGGTAACGAATACCAGTGTCGCCCCCAATTTCAGGTGCAATTCCTGTAATTCCGATCGCAGCAGCTCGCGCAATTTTGCATCGAGATTAGAAAGCGGTTCGTCCATCAAGAACAATCGAGGCTCACGTACGATTGCACGGCCGATAGCAACCCGTTGCATCTCGCCACCCGACAGGCGATCGGTACGCCGGTCTAGCAGGTGCGAGATGCGCAAGGTTTCCGCGGCCTTCTGCACACGAAGACCGACCTCCTTGGCTGAGATCCGCCGGAGCTTTGATCTGAGCGGAAATTCGAGGTTCTTGCGCACAGTATAGTTTGGATAAAGCGAATACTGCTGAAAAACGAGCGCGACATCTCGGTTTGCTGCGCTCCAGTCGTTTACCAAGTCTTCGCCGATCCAAACTTCGCCAGCTTCGGGTTTTTCCAGGCCGGCGATGCAGCGCAAGGTGGTGGTCTTGCCGGCCCCGGTCGGTCCCAGCAAGACAAAGAATTCCTGGTCATGGATGTCGAGTGAAAGATCACGTAGAGCCGCGATCTCACCGTAGCTCTTAGACAGATTCTTGAGGGTTAATTTTGCCACTCTGACTACTCTCCCACCGGCAACGCAAGACCGCTCTTTTTGTCAAAAAAATGGGTTCGATTTGGATCCAATTGCACCCAGACAGCCTCGTGAAGTCGCGTTACGAACTGGCTTTCGGTCCGCGCTCGTAACACAGCTTTGCCGACACCGATATCCAGAATATCGTAAGCGCCCTGAGGCTCGATCAAGTGAACTTCCGCCGGAACATAGCCGGCCTGGTCGGTACGTTCGACCAACACAGCCTCGGGTCGCACGCCCAACGCAATCTCTTCGTGCCCGACTGCGGCCACTCGCTGGTATATGTCACTGCCAAAACGGAAGGCAGAGTGCATCCCATCGAGACGAACCTCGGTCGTCGAATCTGCTGGCTCAACCCGACAATCGACGACATTCATGATCGGGCTCCCGACGAACTGTGCAACGAACAGGTTAGTGGGCTGTGAATAAACTTCGGTCGGACTGCCAACCTGCTGCAAAACCCCGTCGTTCATGATTGCGATCCGGTCAGCCATAGACATGGCTTCAATTTGATCGTGAGTGACGTAGATGGTCGTGGAGTTGTTTTCGATGTGCAGTCGCCGCAACTCGACCCGCATTTCTTCACGCATTTTCGCGTCCAGCGCACCAATCGGTTCATCCATCAGGATAGCTCTGGGTCGCCGAACCAAAGCCCGACCGATAGTAACCCGCTGCATATCGCCGCCCGCCAAAGCGGACGGCTTCTGACTCAAGAGGTGTTCGATACGCAACACCTTGGCCACTGCCTTTACCTTGTCCCGAACTTCTTTGTCACTCATCCGGAATGCGCGTAACGGGAAGGCGATATTTTCAAAAGCCGTCAGGTGCGGATAGAGAGAGTAAAGTTGAAAGACGAAGGCAATATCTCGGTCGCTGGCCGGCAGCAATTCGACGCGTTTGCCATCGATGCGGATCTCACCGCTATCGATCTCCTCGAGACCAGCGACGGCCCGCAATGTCGTGGTCTTGCCGCAGCCAGACGGTCCAAGGAGAACAACGAATTCGCCGTGATCAACTCGCAAATTCAGTTTGCGGATTACCCAGTTAGCACCGAAATGCTTGTCGACGTCGATCAGATCTATCTCAGCCACAGTGTGATTCTGTCTTATTGCTCATGCGTGGGTAATTCCCTAGTGGCTGGCGGCGGCATCCCCGGTGCTGACTTAATTCGAGAAAAGACATTGAACATGATTAGACCCACCAGAATGATCGTGGCGCCGTAGCTGTGCAGGAACAGGTTCCACGGTTGGCAAAGGGCAGTTACGCCAAATATCATCACCAGCATGGACAGGAGCTCAAGTTTTCTGGCGTAGCGTCTCATCGTAAGTCTCGTTTACTTTCTCACCGCCCCGAAGGTGACTCCGCGCAACAGATGATTGCGCAATAGGAATGTGAATATCATTACAGGCAGAAGAAACAGGACGGCCCCTGCCGCAATCGTCGTCCAGTCCGTCAGGCCAGAGCCCAACTGAGAGGGAATGTAGGGAGGCGCAGTCTGAGCTTTCCTTAGTGTCAGGATCAGCGCAAACGCGTACTCATTCCAGGCGGTGATGAAACAGAAAACCGCGGTCGCGGCAATACCGGTAGCGGCCTGAGGCAGCACTATCTTGAAGAAGGCTTCCATGCGGGTATACCCGTCAACCAGTGCAGCTTCCTCGTACTCCGTCGGAATCTCATCGATAAAGCCCTTCATCACCCACACCGAGAAAGACAAATTGAAGGCGGTGTAGAGGATGATCAATCCAAGATGCGTGTCGACCAAAGCAACGGTCCGATACATGAGATACATCGGGATAGCCACCACGACTGGAGGTAACATGCGGGTGGAAAGAATAAAGAACAGCCAGTCCGACTCCCCGGGCATTTTGAAGCGAGAAAATCCATACGCGGTGACTGTTCCCATAGCCACGGCCAAAAACGTACTGATCACCGCGATAATGAGGCTGTTGGTAAACCGGCCAACATAACCGGAGCTTACGATGCCCTTATCGTCTCGAATAAAGCGCTCGCCCCCATCCATCACCAGTTTTTCCCACCACGGCGCCTTGGCATACTCCTCCTTGGTTGGCGTGCCTCGCCTCTCCACCCGTGCCGTAAAGAGTTTGATGAAAGCGGTGACCTCCGGCTTGAAGAACACAGTTGGCGGCACGGTCGTGGCATCGGCCAGCGCCTTGAACGCGGTTGAACCGATCCAATACAGAGGAATCATCGTGATCACTAACGCTGCGAGGACCAGAGCTACCGCGATACGGTCCCAGAGTCGCTGCATTTTTGACTGAACTAACGCCATAGCTAGCGTTCCTTGAGCCTGTTCAGATACTTTATGTAGATCGTCGTGATCGCGAGCACCGCCAACAGGACGATGTAAGCAAGGGCACAGGAACGGCCAGTTTGCCACTCCTGGAACGCCAGCTTATAGAGTCTGATCGAAACCAGCTCGGTTTCGTCTAGACTCGCCATAATGAAAGCGATGTCGAAAGTTTTGAACGCCTCCATCGTGCGAAAGATGATGGCAATCAATAAAAGCGGCGCAACGAGAGGTAGAGTGATACGCCTGAACACGAACCAGGGCGGCGCGCGGTCGATGGCCGCTGCCTCGTAAAGGGAAGAGGGAATGGCCGACAGTCCAGCGAGACAGAGAAGCATCACAAACGGTGACCACATCCAGATATCGGTGATCGCAATGGCATACAGGGCAACGTCGGGGTTTGAGAGCCACTCCATTTTCTCCAGACCGAGAAGATAGTTCACGATTCCCCAGGACGGATTGTACAGTAGCTGCCAGAACAACCCTACCACTGCCGCCGACATCATCATGGGCAGAAGCAATATGGTCGTTAGCAGGCCCTTCCCCGGGATGGGACGGTTGAGCAGCAGGGCCAGCCCAAAGCCCACTATCACCTGCCCAGCAACTGAAATGATCACGTACTTCGCGGTAATCGTGAAGTTGTTCCAGATCCCGTCATCGGTCAGCAACTCATGGTAGTTCTCTAGGCCGATGAAGTGGGCCGGCCGGTTGCTTGCCGCTCGATAGTCAGTAAAATAAAAGCCTATCGAATAGAGCAAGGGAAAGATGTTGAAGACAATCAAGAAAGCGATCGTCGGAATGATGAACCAGTTCCGGATCGCCAGATCGGACATCCCCTGGCTTGCCAGCGACGATCCTCTGGTTTGAGCCCTATGCATTTATTGAGTGGCTAATCGTAGGAAAGTTCACGCGCCGGTGCACGCGTACCGATTGTCAAAGCTGGAACGTCGCGCGGGAGTGTTTCGCTCCCGCGTGACGAAATCCATCATTGCAGAAGATTTGCCTTCTTAAGGATGGCTTCCCAATCCTTCATCAGCGCATCCTGCACGTCTTGAGCTGACCCTCCTTTATTGGCAACGATGTATGCGTGCCAATGTTTATTCGCCGTCGAGAGCATGTCAGCGTATTCGGGAATCGTCCAGAAATCCTTCACCATCTGCATCGATTCATAGAAGGCCTCGTTGTAAGGCGTAGCCTTGCGGAATTCTTCAGACGCCAGAATCTTCGCGTCGCAGGTATAGCCGCCTAGTTCGCCCCACTTCTTCTGCACGTCTTGGCGAATGAACCACTCGCAAAATTTGAAGCATTCATCGCGCTTCTTAGAGTAGCTGACAATCGAGAGCCCTTGTCCGCCCAAAGCAGCGAAGCGCTTGCCGGTGGGACCGGCCGGCATAGGAAAATAGCCGGTGACCTTCGCGTACTTGTTTGTGGCTTCATTGGCCAGCGCCGGGAAAAAGGCGAAGAAATTCATACTCATCGCCACCTGGCCATTAGTGAACGCCTGGTTCGCTTCCAGGAAGAACGTCTTACTCCAGTCCGGCGGACAGAAACCGTACAGTTCTTTGTACAGCTTGAGCCCTTCGACCGCCTCCTTCGAGTTGGTGATGCCTTGCACCTTATTGGTGGCATAGTCGCCCATCTCACCGCCATACCCGAAAACCGTGTTCATCACTCCCATCACCAGCGCATCGTAAGTGTTGTCGGTGTAGATGGTCAGACCATAACGTTTTTCTTTCGGCCGGTAGAAGAACTCGGCGATGTCGCGCAGCTGCGCCCAAGTCTCAGGTACTTTCAACTCATAGCCGTACTTGGCTTTGAAAGCCTCCTTTTCCTTCGGATCCTCGAACCAGTCCTTCCGATAGGCCCATCCGTTCGCGTCTCCTTCCAGAGGAATAGCCCAGTAATGCCCGCTCTTGCCCGGATATTCCGCATATCCGACAACCGTCGCCTTCGCCATCTTGTTGGCGACGTCATTCTTCTTGAAGAAGTCGGTCAGCTCAACGTAATGACCTGCGGTTGAACCCGCGCCCAACCACTGCGAGTCTCCAACCACCATGTCGTAAGCATCGCCATGGGCATTCCATTCGGTGAATGCCTTGGTCTGGAAGTCGGGCCATGGCGTGGTCTCTACCACGACCTCCACGCCGGTTTCTTTTTGATAGTCTTTGACTAACTCCTGCAGATAGTTAGCAGGATCCCATTGTGCCCAAAGGATATTAAGTTTTTCTGCTCCGTAACTGGCCGTGCCAAGTACCAAAAGCACGGTAACGCCTACTGACTTGAGAAGCCACCTGATCATGTCGCCTCGTTCTTTAGATATTGTTTGGGGGGTAAAAAAAATGTCCGACCTCGGTCGCTAGACCGTGCAGCCGCCGGACCAAATCAAGAGTAGGAAGCTTGGAAACCCCTGTCAAGACACCAGTGATGCCGAGCTCAGACCAGGCGCGAAGGCAAAGGTCTATGGGGCTTTTGCACAGGAGAGTTTGAGGCGTCTGTTTCAATCAACCCTCTGGAAAAAAGCTGTAAATCATCGGCGGTTAGCGGAAGATTTACGGCTATCTAGCCCGTGATAAGCGTGTCGATGCATATGGCGTGTGAGATTTGCGGGCTAGAACAGCTATGAAAATTGGCATGAACTTGCTGCTCTGGGCCACTCACGTAACCGAAGAGCACTACCCCCATCTGGAAAAGATCAAATCGACAGGGTTCGATGGCGTTGAAATTCCGATCTTCGGTGGCGATGACGCGCATTACCAAAAATTGCGTAAGAAGCTAGACGAACTGCAGCTCAAGACTTCCACCGTCGCCGTTGCAACTCCCGAAGCGAGCGCTATTAGCCCTGATCCGGCGACCCGAAAGGCAGCGGCGGAACGGTTGAAAACGATCGTTCGCCAGTCCGCCATCCTTGGGGCGGACATATTATGCGGGCCGATTCATCAGGCCTTGGGCGTATTCTCTGGCACCGGGCCGACCGAAGAAGAATTCAAACGTGCCGCCGATGTTCACCGAGAAGTGGCCGACGAGGCGCAACGTCAAGGCGTATGTCTTGCAATTGAATTCCTAAACCGTTTTGAATGTTACTTCCTGAACACCACCGCAGCCGCTGCTGCTTACGTCCGTCGCGTTGCTCATCCCAACTTCAAGGCCATGTTCGATACTTTCCATGCAAACATCGAAGAAGAAAGTCTCCCAAAGGCGTTTAGCGAAAACGCCGCGGAAATAACCCACGTTCATGTGGCAAACAACGACCGAGGGGTACCAGGGCGCGGTCATATCGATTTCCCGGCCGTCTTTCGAGTAATCAAATCGAGCGGATATAATGGTTGGTTAACCATCGAGGCATTTGGAAGAGCACTTCCCGAACTGGTGGAACCCACTCGAGTTTGGCGCGACTTCTTCAAACAACCGGACGATGTGGTGACAGAAGGATATCAATTCATCCGGGATACCTGGAACGCGGTTTGAACGCCGTCATCGGCGAGAGCGCCGAGAACGCCGGGAAGGTCGAGGAACGTGATAAAATGTTTTCCGGCTTCGCCAGGTGAACTGATGAGTTCCGCCTCGACGGCTTTTCGACGTTCGAAAACGCCACGGAGTTCTGCAACGTCTCGCCGACCTTTTACGATGTCCTGAACTTCAAAGATAGCGCATAACTCAACGTATCGCCGCGGGGCTAAATTGAGGCCGTGTCGGAGCGAATGGAACGATAGTCGGGAGACGTTGCCCCCAAGCTTTCCGTCTTTCTTACGTGCCACGTCCGCCTCTTGGGAAATGAGAAAAAGTCACACATATTCTCACACATGTATGCCTTCGTTCTTGGTTGTATATAGGCGCCTTTTCCTCTCCCCGAGCGGATCTGCTGCCTAGGGGCGGCACAAGATGAGGGTTCGATTCCCTTTGCCCGCTCTCTACTATAATCATTAATCGTACGCAGAGGCTGCTAGCGCCTCGCTGCGCCACGAACAAATTACAAGACGACCGAACGCATCCCCGCCGGCACGTCGGAAGACCCAACCGCGCTCCCGCCAGGAGAGCTCGATCGCCGCCTCGAGATTTTTGCTGACAGCTCTAACAGTGGATCAAAATGTGATGCACAATTTTTTGGCCGGGCTTATGGGCTCACGCTATGGTGGTTGCAGTCAATGACTGCTCTCTTGGAAGAAATCGAAAGCTTTTCGCGCGAAACCGCCGATTCCAATCGCGAGCGGTTGAAAAGTCTCACCCCAAAAGCGCAGGCAGAAAAAATTGGGTGGTTGCGTAACAGTTTCTTTCATGCACCAGCCCAGGCAATCACGCTCTATGAACTGGCGCGAGTCGCCGCGCAGTCTGCGGAAAAGCCTAGCGTGGGCGTTCATGTCTGGAAGAAGACCCGAGACAGATTTTCGTCTTTGCTCAAGGACTGGGAAAATATTCAAAAGCTCGGCGATCCGATCATTGATTTCCTGGTCGACCATTATTGCCGAATCTTGCGTGAGCTCTTTGCTGCGGCCGAAGCCGAACATCGCGCCTACGAACAGACCGCTTTTCTGCTTCGCTCGCCCCAGAACGCCGAGCGACTCGAAGAAGCACTCAAGGAGGCGCGCAGCGGTAAGCTACCGAAATTCGGAAGCGCCGAAGAAGCACTCAAGAGTTTGCGTGCCAAGTGAAGATCGCTCTGACGACTCAGTACCGGGAGGATTATCGTTACTGGTCGGAGCACGACGATACCAAGGCAAAGAAAATTGATCGGCTCTTTGCTGCTATTTGTGCCGACCCATTTTAAAGGAATCGGCAAACCGGAGCCGCTACGCTACCAGCTAACAAAGTGCTGGAGCCGACGTATCGATCAAAAACATCGAGTTGTCTACTTGGTCGAAAACGAGACGATCACTTTCTTGAGTTGCCGAGGACATTACTAACTCTTAAACGTTGTTAGATCGGCAGTGGTGGTACTCAATTAATTGCGGATACGGATGGTCAGGAAGATCTCGTCCCCTACCGCTGGCACGGCGCCTTTTATCCCGTACTCGCTCCGCTTGATGACGAGATAAATATCGGAACCGGTCTGCGATTCACCTTTCGAATCTTTACTCTGGCCAACGGGGTTGGACCGAACGGTCAGTGGTTTCGTGACCCCATGGAAGGTGAACTCTCCAGTCAAGGCGTACTGTTGGTCGTTGACCCTTTGGGCCGACGTGCTCTTGAAAATGATGAGCGGAAACTTTTCCACGTCCAGAAACGCCGGGCCTTTGATTTCGTTGCTGATCTGCGGAACACCGGCGTCTAACGCTTCGGTTTTGATTTCGAGTTTAACGGTCGATTTTTGGGGAGCGTCGGGATCAAATGACACCCTTCCAGAAACGCCTCCGCAGAAACAACCTTCAATGTTGGTGGTCCACAAAAGGCGAATCTTGAATCGCACGGAAGAATTCTCCGGATTGATCTCGTAGGTCTCGGGAACCGCGACTGCCTGAGTTATGGTCCACGCGAGAAGTAGGACGGGAAAGATCGATTTTTTCATGGGATTACGGCGTACGCGCCAACGATCGGAGCCGCATTCCCTGCCAATTCTTCCGATGGTAGCACATCGCTCCATAAGATGCTCGCTCGGAGAGGATTCTAACTTAGAGATCGAAATCAGACTTTGAGATTGCCCAAAATTGGCGGGAGCAATACCAACGATCAAGCCACCATGCAAAAGAAGAGACGAACCAAACGCTCCGCCGCCCAAAAAGGCGCGCACATTGCCGCGGAGTAACCATCCCGATCAAGATAAATCAGCACTGCCCCATGAATGGTACCTTTCGCCTGAGCTGCGTCCTGATTGGCCTTCTCGTAACCGGATGCGTTGAAACGGTTAAGATTTCTTATCCAGCAACAGCACAGATTCACCCGGAATTCGACAGAACGTACACGGTCTGGAACGGAGAACGCGTAGAAGTCAATTGGACACCCACTTTGAAGACGGAGTCGTCCAAATATTTGACCAAGCCCGATCAGGTCCTGCTGGCAAACTCAATCCGCGAGATGGGTCTCCGGAATGAACACAAAATCGCCGGGAAGGGTACACCTCTGGTGGTCTACACGAAAAACCGCCGTGGTACACCGAAAGAGCGACACTATCCCTCAAGCGGTATCGTGCTTGGAATTACTGCCGTCAAAGAAGCGCGCCCAGGGCAAGTACCATTGCTCAAACT
>Ga0210410_10006467_pt1 | contig 10191 bp, 6 predicted proteins | sample IncBWC4MmetaG_FD_161058 | JGI IMG/M metagenome (GOLD analysis project Ga0210410, IMG submission 161058) | Forest soil microbial communities from Barre Woods Harvard Forest LTER site, Petersham, Massachusetts, United States - Inc-BW-C-4-M | ecosystem: Environmental > Terrestrial > Soil >... | reverse complement strand
GGCTTTCGTGGTGCTGAAAAACTTACGGGAAAGAGAAAGTTCGCCGTTGCGGAACTCGGAATCGAACCACGCGGATTTATAGGGTGTTTCTCTGCGAAAGGTGCGCACGAAATCCAGCCGGTAGCCGCCGTCTTCCGCGAAAAGCGACCACAGCCCTCCCGAATCGAACAGCCGCTCCTGCCGCGGCACACGCAGCGAATCCACCAGCGAGACTTCGATGTTCACGTCGCAATCGGCGCGCTGCACCGCAAACTCCAAGAGCGATGGATCAAGCTCCATCTGCAGACCATCGTTGGCCCTCATCCCAAACGAAATACCCGCGATGCGGTACGCCAGCCGTGATTCGGTGCTCGGAGAGCATTCCGCGGCGAGCGTCAGTGAAGCGAGTTGGGCTGGGAGGGAGGCCATTAGGATTTCTCCGTGGATGTCAGGAGCCGGGGGTTCGGCAGGGCCCCAAGACAGTACGGCAAGAAGCGGAGACGGCTCCGGCTGACCCGGTCACCTTGCAATGGCCGAGCACCGCTTCCGCGGGACGCAGGCTCACGCGCAGCACCTTGGGAGCTTCGTAGCTCTCTGCCGGCGAAGCTTCCGGATGTTCGCTTTCGTTTTTGTCTTGCCGATCCATCGTGCTCTACTTTCTGTAATTCTCGATTCTGCCCTTCCTAATGCGAGCTACAGGAATGACAAGCGGCCCGGGTGCTCGAAGGCTGCAAAACATTCAGTGCCGGTGGATGCGCTTTGCGTTCCAGCCACTCGCGTGAATCTCCCTCTTGCGCTTGAATGCGTTCCGCGGACGCCAGCAGCTCTCCGTGATGCTTTCCGCCCGCGCAGCAGGAGCAATCTCCGTGTTCCGGCACAGCAAATCCCAGCGCATACGCCCGCAGATGCGCCACCTGACAAAGAAATTCCACCGGCGACTCGGGATCGCCGTTTTCCAGTTCCCCGTTCGCGGGACACATGCTGCACAAGGATTGAATCTGGCAGCGGTCGCAGATGCTGGGCCGCGTCTTCTTTTGCGCGCGGATCTCGCGCATCGGGCCTTCCCAGCCTTCGCGGAAGCTGCTCTTTCGAATGTTGTGGCCCTGTTGGTGAGAGATGACGCAGATGCTCATGGTCCCGTTGGGGTCTACCGCACAGCCGTTGAGCCCGCCGCCGCAGAAATAGCGAGTCGCGTCGCTGCTCACTTCCTTCGCGCCAGCCGCCAGGTCTTCCTCCGCCAGCCGCCGGTAATCGTTCTTGCGCCGCGGGTCGTAAAATTCCAGGGTCACGGCTTCTTCCGGCGAAAGCCTTACCGCCAGCGGGCTCTGCGAACAATCGATGCGCGGGTTGACCAGCGGATCAAACTTGAACTCCACGCCACGGCTTTCCGAGAAGCGCTTCATCTCATAAACTTCGTGCTGATTGATGCTCGTGGGCACAGTCTTCAATTTCAGCGGCAGCTTGCGCTCAAGCAACAGGTCCACCGCCCGCATGCACCGGTCGAACGACCCGCGCACCTGCGTCAAAGCCTCGTAGGTTTCGCGTGTCGCCCCGTACAGCGTGATTTCGATCGAAAACGGCGGGAACTTCGCCAGGTGATCGGCAATGCGCTCATTGATCAGAATGCCGTTCGTAAATAGCGTGATCAGAAAGCCGCGTTTCTTCGCCTCCGTGTAAATATCCAGAAAATCCTTGCGCGCGAAAATCTCGCCGCCGGAATACAGGATCCACAGGCATCCTTGCTCGACAAGCTCATCCAGCAGCCGGCAATGTTCTTCAAACGTCATCTCTTGGGAACGCGCCACCTGATCGCCCATCGGCAGGTTGTTGTAGCAATGCAGGCAATCCAGTGGGCACCGGCGCGTCATCTCGATGGACACCTCCATCGGGACCCGCTTGCCGCGAAAGCGCTCGTGAAGCACTTCGCTAAATGCGCTGTATTCCGCCGTTTGCACGCTTGCCTCTTCTATCCTCAAACCAAAAACCAGCCTTGGTTGTCTTTCCAACCAAAAACGCCAAATCTGCACATGTCGGCGCCCGCGCCGCACAAAAACAAAGTAAATCCCTGGTTCTGCGATTTAAGCTGGCTTTACCAGCCCGACTTCGCGTAGGTCCGCCAGAAAACTCCGCACATCCGCGAGTGCTTGGTCCTCGCTGACCGCAAACTGCCGTGCCACCCACCCTGCCAATTCTGGTTCCGTGCGGCTCTCTGCCAGCAGCCGCCACAGGTAGGTGCCAACGGCATTAAACGTGTAGACAGAATCCAGGTCCCCCACGCCCCGGCAAATCGGCACGACAATGGTCTCCCCGCCAATCTCGCGGGACACAATCGACGTACTCCGGACGTGGCGTTCCGCCTGGGCCTGCGCAACCACTTCAAAACGTGTGGACTGCAAAGCGAGACTTGCCATGTTCAAATCCTCAGGGATTCTGGGGGGTATGTCACTAGCCTGAATGGCCTATGTTTCGTTTCAGTACAGCACCGTAACCTTATGGATACAAGCAGTTTATTTGTTCCCAAAGGCTTAATAGCGACACCGGCCATCCTCGACCTAGTCATCGAAACGCCATTTAGTTCTATACGTACTGAATCTATAACCTGAATGGCTTCTCGTTCGGCACTGTTTGTCTTGGCCTGGAACTTCTTCGTGTCTCAGGGCGAGACACGCCATCAACCTAAGAAAACTCTCACCGTCGTTGCTATTCCTTCACCTCTTCGCCACATCAGCTTCTGGCATCGGCCGCGCTCCGCGAATCAGCAGCAGCATCAGAACCGAACTAGCCAGCGTGCAACTCAGTGCCAAATGCAATGATCCCGTTCTCGCCGACAACGCACCCACCACCCAAGGCAAAACCGCCCCTCCGCACCCCGCACACGCAAAAAACAATCCCCCAGATCTCCGCACATCGATACCCCGAGCCCGCGACAGCCAGCTCACCAGCACCGGATAAATTGGCGCAAGCCCGAACCCCGCCAGCCCTCCGCCCATTCGAATTCCGCCACGCGTGGAGGAGACCAGAACGACTGCAGTTCCCAGAACAGCCATCGTCAGCCCCGCATAAACCAGTCTGCTTTCTTTCAGATAGCGCAGCACCCCCGGCGCCACCGCCCGTCCCACCAAAAGCCCGCCCCAAAATGCCGATGGCGTCAACACCCACCACACATCGGGCATCAAGTACACCCGTTTCGCCACCGCGGCGATCCAGCCGCCAACCGCCACCTCCGTCCCCACATAAAGGAAGAAGAACGCCGCTAATGCCTGCGCTGGCCTCGATCCCAGAAGGTCTCTCCATCCTGAGCCCACCCCCCGCGCGGCCAATCGCTGATCTGTCTCTCGCACCTCCCCAGCGACAAATCCAAAACCCACCGCAAAGGAGAACAGAATGACAGCCAGCGACCCTCCGAGCCCCCGCACCGCACCCCTCGGCTCAAAAAACATCACCAGAAAAGGGCACGCCACCGAGCCTATCCCCCAGGCAAAATTGATGATGCTCAAAGCCCCCGCCGGCCTATCCCCGGCGATATGTGCTACATACATATTCGTAGCCGGAATCGTCAGCCCCATCCCCATTCCCACGCTGGACATCGCCAACAATCCCGCCATCCACGGCCCAAATCCCAGCAGCCCCACACCTCCAGCCATGAAGACAAAACCAACCAGAATGGCGGATACAAATCCCCGCCGGGGCACCACATAGCCGGTGGCAAGGGCCCCAACCAGGGAACTAAGGAATTGTGCAGTGAAAAGAAGCCCCGCTTGCCTGTCGTTCAGCGACCAGCGGGCGGCAAGCAAGGGAAGGATGGGGCCCAGGATCGTCGTGACCATCCCAGTCGCGACAAACCCGCCATGAAGCAGCAACCATTCGAACCGAGAAATCCTCCTGCGCCCTCCAAAGGAACTCGACTCCACTCTGGTCATCCAAGTTCTCACTCAGTCGGGCGAAATTCAAGTGTAATGCGCCAGGAATTCGCAGTTGCTAGTTCATTCAAACGTCTTTTGCTGCGCGGGCGGGTGCCGCGGTACTCGCGCGCACCATCAATTCCGGCTCCACGGTTATGATTTTCGGATAAGGACTCTTCGCCGCCGCATTGATCCGCCGCAGCAGCGTTTCCGCCGCAATCACGCCCATCTCGCGTAGCGGCTGTCGCACCGTCGTCAGCCCCGGATTTTGAAACGCCGCGCTCTGAATGTCGTCGAACCCCACAACAGAAATGTCTTCCGGAACACGATGCCCTGCCTCCCGCAACGCCCGGATCGCTCCAATCGCCGAAATATCGTTAAACGCCAGCAAAGCCGTAAATCGCTCTCCCCGCGCCAGAAGCTTCCGCGTCACTTCGTACCCCAACTGCGGCGAGGCCGTCTCCCCCACAAGCTGCACGGTCAGCGTCTCAAGTACCTGCAAGCCCAATTCTCTCGCCGCCCCGCACACCGCTTCCCAGCGCACTTCCGTGTCCGAACTGAATTCCTGCCCCTTGATGAACGCAATCTTTTTATGTCCAAGCTTCGCCAGGTGCTCCAACGCCAGCTTCGCCGCCCGCGCGTGATTCAAAGTGATATTCGTAACGCCCGGCAATTCCCGGTGCCCCGACACCGCGACCACAGGAATAATCACCCCCGCCTGACACGCCGTATCCACCGCGATCAATCCCTCCACCGCCCGCTGCTGCAGGAGCCGCGGATACTCTTCAATCAAGTCCGCGCGGTGCCGGTGGCTCACCACAAAATAAAAATATCCTTCCTGCAGCAAATGATCTTCGATGCCCGACATCACCAGCGCCGCGTATCCCTCGCTGATTTCCGGCACCACCACTCCAATCGTAAAACTCCGCTGCGCGCGCAACGACCGCGCCATGAAGTTCGGCCTGTAATTCAATTCGCGTGCGGCTTCGCGAATACGCTCCTGCGTCCTCGCCGGAATCGATTTGGAAGAGGGCGCCTTGTTGATGACCAGCGAAACCGTAGCCGGCGAAAGCCCCAGGTGCTCCGCCAACGACTTCAAACTAACGGATTTCGAAGCAGCGTTAACTCGCACTTCAGAACGCGCGGCCGGTTTGGAGCGGGGCATAAGGAGTATCTGGAGGCGTAGTCTCCCACATGCAAGTGCAGCGGGCAAGAACAGGAAAGTGTGCACAAAGGAACAGACAGCAATTTGGCTGATTTGCGATGCTTTCCCATCTTTACCCCTCCGAGCGGATTCCCGGGGATGCATTATCCGCTTGACAACCCGAGTGCAAGGGGTGTTTCATACTTTCCATTATATCTGGTAAATCGATTTACTAAATTCGGTTTCCCGATACTGACCTCGAGGTGATTCCATGCGCTTCAAAATTCTTCTCGCCGTTCTGGTCTCTTTCTTCGCCGTTTCCACCTATGCCCAATTCCGCGCCAGCATCCAAGGCACGGTCATGGACCCGAAAGGTGACGCCATCTCCGCAGCTAAAGTGACCGTAACCGATCAGGCTACCGGCATCATTCACAACACCTCTACGAATGAGCAAGGCTACTATCGCGTGAACGAACTGCCCCCTGGCGTATATTCCGTAACGGTCGAAGCCACCGGCTTCAAACTCAGCATCTCTAAGGATCTGACCGTCGAGGAGGAACAACCCCGAGGTTTGGACGTCAAACTTGAAGTCGGCACCGTCAACGAACAGGTCAATGTCTCCGCTTCCAACGTAGGACTACAAACGGAAGACGCCAATATCGCCACCACCATCACCAGGCAGGAGATCGAACGGCTCCCGGAATTCGGCCGCGATCCTTATGAATTGATACGCTTTGCTCCCGGTGTATTTGGCGATGGAGCGCGCACAGGTGACGGCCGATCCGCTGGGTTCCCCAATGGTCCGGGCAGCGTGGGTGGCACGGCTGGGCCGGCGGGCTCAAGCACCTCCATTTTTCAATCGGAGAACCAGCAACCCATCAGTGCCAACGGGCAGCGGCAGACCTCCAACGATTACTTGGTGGATGGGGTGAGCGTAAACAGCCTGCAGTTTGGCGGCGCGGCCGTCGTCACGCCGAGTATCGAATCGGTTCAGGAAATCACCGTAATCACCAACGATTATGACGCCACAGATGGCCGCAGTTCCGGCGCACACATCAACACCGTCACCAAAGCCGGCACCAATACCTGGCACGGCGCTGGCTTCTACCAATATGAGACCCCCGGCCTGAACGCCTTTAATAAATTCAATGGCTTCAACGCCAACAATAACACCGCGGACCCCACCGTCCGCAACGACGACGCCTTCCGCCAATTCGGCGGCAACTTCGGCGGTCCCATTTTCAAAAATAAGCTCTTTTTCTTCTTCAACTACGAAGGTTTGCGCGACAACAAAACGACCTTCTCCAATCAGTTTGTGGACACCGCTCAGTTGCGTGCATTAATTCTCGCCGCTCGCCCCGGCACGGCCACTGCCACCGTCCTTTCCGCATCCGGCATCGCTCCTCGCATATCTCAGATTCTTCCCATCTCTTGCGCGGATTGGACGCCTATCCCTCCGCCGCCCCCGCCGACGACCCCGCCGACGCCACCAACACCTATCTGTCAGGTTGTGCCGGCAACGACCGGCAATGCGGTGAATATCGGATCTCCAGGCTTATCCTACGGTATGTACATTCCTGCCAATACGGGGGGCTCCGTTGCTGGTCAGGTAGGCGGCGGACTCACCAGCACGCCGGAATTGCAGTTCGCACAACTCTCTTTGCCGGATACCAGCAGCGGCAATCAATACAACGCCCGTGTAGATTACACGCAGGGCGCAAACTCTTTTGCTGCCAGCACTTTCCTTACTTATTTCAATGAAACTAGCGCCGACTCCGGCGCGCAAGGCCGTCCCATGGCGGATACCAACTCCAAGCATTTCAGCCCCTCCGCCTTCCTCTCCTGGGTCCGCACATTTTCACCCACCACCACCAATGAAGTGCGCTTTAATTTCACGCGCTTTTCTTTCAATGAGTTAACGGCCAATCCGCAGACCAACTTCGGCATCCCTCGCATTGAAATACAAGGTCTGCCCATCTCCGGCCAGCGTATTGATTTTGGAGCAGCGCAAGGGGATACCAGTCCCGGCATCTTCGCGCAGAACACTTTCGCCTTCCGCGACATGGTTTCCAAAGTCTATAAGCAACACGCCATGCGTTTCGGCATAGAGATTAGCCGGGAACAAGACAATGACGATCTATTCGGATCTTCGCGGCCTGACATTGTTTTCCAGGAGCCGTGGAACTTCGCCAACGGTACGCCGATTTTTGAGGCCATCAGCGTCAATCCCCTTACGGGAGGTCCCAGTGACGTTGCCCGGCACTACCGGACAGCGGACTTCGGCTACTTCTTTCAGGATGACTGGAAGGTACGTCCCAACCTGACCCTCAACATCGGCTTCCGTTATGAATACTTTGGGCCTCCATCGGACGCGCTCGGCCAGTTGGAAAACGTCATTCCCGGACCTGGACCGACGGGTCTACAAACAGCCCGGGCTGTGACACCCTCTCATATGTACAACTCGACGCGGCGCAATTTCGGCCCGCGTCTGGGCTTCGCATGGAGTCCGGATAAGCTTCACAACAAAGCCGTCATTCGCGGTGGTTTCGGGATTGCCTTTGACCGTTTCGACGACGTATCTTTCGACAATACGCGCAACAACCCGCCGCTCGTTGCCAACTATGGCATCTGCTGCGGAACTGCGGCCTCCGAATTTGGCTCGCCGTTCGTGCACGGGCAGATTTTGTTCGCCACCGGTTCCTCCAATTCGCCGCTCAGCTATCCTGCCAACCCGGCCCTGGCAACCCCGCTTGATCCCGCGACCAATCTGCCCATGATTCTTGCGGGCCAAGGCGCGCCGGATGTTTTTTCGAACCCCGTCAATAATCCCGTCCCTTATATCTATCTCTATTCGCTTCAAGTGCAATACACCCTGCCCAAAGACTGGGTCGCCACCATTGGCTACCAGGGCAGCAGCAGCCACAAACTGCTTCGCATCGCTAACTTGAGATTCTTTTATCCTGTCCAAAACCCGTTTATCAACAATGACTTTAGGTTTACTCCGGACACGAACGCCAATTTCAATGCCTTGCTCATGCAGATCGAGCATCACTTCACTCATGGATTTCTCGCCAACGTGCTCTACACCTACAGCAAATCCATCGACCAGGTTTCCGCGGAAGGGCCAGGTTTCGGCACCAACCAGACTTTTCCAATCGATCAGCGCACGGAGTTTGGACCATCAGACTTCAACGCCACCAATTACCTTCGAATTTATGGGTTATGGGACTTGCCCATTTTGCGTGGCAACCACAATCTTGCTGGCAAGGTTTTCGGCGGCTGGCAATTGAATGGAACCTTTTTGTTTCACTCCGGTTTTCCGTGGACCCCTGTCACGAACAATGTATGCCCCGTGATCGGATCGGGAAACAACTGTCCCATCCGTCCTCTAGCTTTCGCCGGGGGCGCGGGGAACAGCGACAGCAACACTTCTTTCATCAAACCCTCTACCTCCAATTTTCCAAATCCCTCGACGAGCTATTTCACTCTCCCACTCAACTTGGCTCCCAATCAAATTCCTTTACCCGGAATTGGCCGAAATTCCTTTATTGGACCCCGGTACAGCGCCTTCGACTTCAGCCTCATGAAGCAGTTTGGGCTGCCAACTCTTCCGGTTTTAGGCGAAAATTCCAAGATCGAATTGCGTCTCAATGCCTATAATGCCTTCAACAAACTCAACGTGGCTCCTTTCACCTTTGGCAGCTCATCCACCGTGATAAGTTTCTGCTGCGGCAGTGGTACTCCGCAGCCCAATCCGCAATTCGGCGTCGGCACCAACGGCCTTTCCGGCCGCACCATCGAGTTGCAGGGTAGAATTACGTTTTAAAATCAGTGCAATTTAACCTGGGCGCGCCGCATGCTGCGCCCCCTTCCCATTCTTCAGGAGCCTCGATGCACCGCTCACATTTCCGGACTAGCCATCTTGGTGTCTCCTACGCATTTGCCTTGCTGCTTCTCGTGGCTATGCCTATTGTCGCGGCCCGTGCCCAATCCCCCGCCACGCAAACCATCGAAATCGACGCCAATGCTCCCGCACATCCCTTCCCTCACTTCTGGGAAAAAATGTTCGGCTCCGGCCGCGCCGTTCTCACCCTCCGCGAAAGCTACCGCCACGATCTCCGCGAAACCAAGCGCATCACCGGTTTCGAGTACGTCCGCTTCCACGCCATCTTTCACGACGAAGTCGGCCTCTACGACGAGGACAAAGACGGCAAGCCCATCTACAATTTTTCCTACATCGACCAGATCTACGACGGCCTGCTGGAAAACAAAGTCCGCCCCTTCATCGAGCTGAGCTTCATGCCCAAAAAGCTCACCTCCGATCCCAACGCCCTGCATCCTTTCTGGTACAAGCAAAACGTCGCGCCTCCCAAGGACTGGGACAAGTGGGAACAGTTGATCGGAAATTTCGCCCGCCATCTCGTCGCCCGTTACGGCGAAGACGAAGTCGCCCAATGGTATTTCGAAGTCTGGAACGAACCCAACATCGACTTCTGGGCCGGCAATCCCAAAGAGTCCACCTACTACGAGCTCTATGATCGCGCCGCCCGCGCCATCAAACGCGTCAGCCCCCGTCTGCGCATCGGCGGACCCGCCACTGCCCAAGCCGCCTGGGCCGATCACTTCCTCGCGCACTGCAAGGACAAAAACATCCCCGTCGATTTCGTTTCCACGCACGTCTATGGCAACGACAAATCCGAAGATGTCTTCGGCACCCACGAACAAATCTCCCGCAATCAAATGGTTTGCCGCGCGGTAAAAAAAGTCCATGACCAGATCGCCGCCTCGCCCTACCCGAACATGCCGCTCATCTGGACCGAATACAACGCCGACTACGGCAACCACACCGAAGTCACCGACAGCGCCTACATGGGACCGTGGATGGCCGACACCATCCGCCAATGCGACGGCTTAACCGAAATGATGAGCTATTGGACGTTCTCCGATGTCTTCGAAGAGCAAGGCGTAGTGAAGACGCCGTTCTACGGCGGCTTCGGCCTGCTAGCCGAGCGCAGCATCCCCAAAGCCGCCTTCAACGACTTCGCGCTCCTCCATCAACTCGGCGAATCGCGCCTCAACGTAAATTCCGATTCCGCTCTAGTCACTCGCCGCAAAGACGGCTCGCTAGCTATCGCCGTCTGGAATCTCTTCCTCCCCGAAGAACCC
>Ga0210410_10006462_pt1 | contig 10197 bp, 8 predicted proteins | sample IncBWC4MmetaG_FD_161058 | JGI IMG/M metagenome (GOLD analysis project Ga0210410, IMG submission 161058) | Forest soil microbial communities from Barre Woods Harvard Forest LTER site, Petersham, Massachusetts, United States - Inc-BW-C-4-M | ecosystem: Environmental > Terrestrial > Soil >... | reverse complement strand
GATGGCCGTGCCAGCTTCGGTTAGACCGTAACCGTTGGCGACCGGAATGCCAAGGTCGTAAAAAAACTGCAGTGTCTGCGGCTCCGTGAAGGCGCCGCCGACGATGATGGTGCGCAGCTCACCGCCGAACGCGGCGTGGACTTCCTGCAGCAATCGCCGGCTGATACCCGGGCGCGGGCGGCTCTTTGTCAGCGCCTTGTTGATGGCCACAAGCGCATTGAAAACCTTTCGTTTACCGGAGGGCAGCGCATCGAAGCGGGCCTGCAAACCCTTCTGCAAGTTCTTCAGGACGAGAGGCACGAGGCTGACGTACGTGATTTTGTACTTCGCAAACGCTTCACGCACATATTCCGGCCGCGGAGTACGGAGATGCACGACTGCCGCGCCGCAAGTGAACGGGCCGAAAAAGCCGACCATGAAATCGATGGCGTGGTTGGTGGGAAGAATGCTGAGGTATCGTACGCCAGGCCAGAAGGGATATATCGAAGTCAGCGCCACGCACTGCTCGAGATAATTCTCGTGCGTCATCATGCAGCCCTTGGGGCGGCCGCCGGTTCCCGAGGAATACACGATGCACGCAATATCGTTGCGCTGGCGCGGAACAAAGACGGGTTCCCCGTTACCGCGAAACTCCTCCCAACGTTGTGCCCCGCTCAAATCCGCGTTAGCAGGCGCTTCAGTCACCAGAACGGTCTGAAGACTTGTCGCTGCCGCACGCCCCGATGCAGCGCTCAGTTGCCTCCAAATCGGGTATTCGGTGACCAAAATCTTCGCGCCGGAGTGCTTAAGAAGCTGCCAATGTTCATCAGGCGTGAGCTTGAAATCCAGTGGAACGAGCACGCCCCCATCAAAAAAAACCGCGTAAGCTGAGATTAGCCACTTCGACTGATTCGTCATGATGATCGACGCGCGATCGCCGGCAGCGAAGCCTCTTTCTTGCAAAGTCTTCGCCAACGGGTGAGCGCGTTGCTGGAATTCGCGGTAAGTAAGCCGGTGGTTTTCCCGCTCGCGATCGGCTTCGATCAGGCACACTTCATTCGCGAAACGCTCCAACGCGTCTTTCAACGCCTCGCCAATGGATTGATATTTGGAAAGATCCAGCATCAAAGGCGGGATTGTATCCGCTCCGCCAGCGTCTTGAAATTGCTCACACCCTGCACTTCGTAATCCGGCAGCTCAATCCCGAAATGATTCTCTAGCCGAGAAAGCATCTCCAGTGTCTGCAGGCTGTCAATGCCCAGCTTCTTGAAAAAATCATCCTCCGGCGCCAGCGAGCCCGCGGGCACCTGAAAGTGTTTCGAAGCCAGATCGAGCACTTCTTGCGTCGTTTGTTCCAGCGTGCGCATAGATTGCAAATTTATCATTCCGCAGCACAGAAGCAAAATAAAGAGCGGCTGAGCGCTCGGAACCGCTGAGCCTGGTTCACGCCGCCCGTTTGGCGCGTCGTGTCTGGATGCGGCTGAGTGTCTGCGAGAGTTTTTGCCGGGCCGAGCGGATTTCGTAGGCCGCTTGCAGATTCATCCAGAATTGCTCGCTCGTTCCAAAAAACTTTGCCAAGCGCACTGCGGTGTCGGCCGTTACTCCGCGCTTTTCAAGAACAATGTCATTCACACGGGGCGCGGGAACGTGAATCTGCTTTGCCAACTCATAGACGGATAGCCCCATGGGCCGCAAAAACTCTTCCCGTAGAATTTCGCCCGGATGAACTTTCCAAGCACTAACCGGCTTTCTTTTGCGATTCATTTTGCTATCTCCAAAGTGACCGAACTGGCTGAAGGTCAATGATAGTCCGTAATCTCAACTTGATACGCATTTCCGTCCTCCCGCACAAAACAGATCCGATATTGATCGTTGATGCGAATGGAGTGCTGCCCCAGGCGGTCTCCTGACAAGGACTCCAACCGATTCCCGGGCGGGACACGCAGATCTTCCAAGCGGCCAGCGGAATCCAGCATTTGTAGCTTTCTCAGCGCGACCTTCCACAACTGCGGCGGTGGCTTTCTGCGGTTCCGGCCGGTCTCCCAGAATCGCTGAGTCTCAGCATCCCGGAAACTTAGGATCACGGCCGTATTTTAACACTGGCCGTTCATAACGGACAGCGTTATTACAATAAGCATTCGATGCCAAGGGCGCTAGGGCAGATACGGCATTGGCCCTGAATCTTCGACGAATTTCTTGAGGGCGGCCATGACCGCGGGGCGCGTTAAAAGCTGGCAGAAGACGCCGATCTCGCGACGCAGCTCCACGCGCGGGATGGGCTTGATGAATTTTTTTGCAACGGCTCGGGCAACGCCATCGAATTTAGCGATTTGCTCCGCGGTCGCGCGAGCGATTCGCGGAGCTTCTCCTTCGGCGGCAAGCTGGGCGACGAGACCCACAGCCTGGGCGCGGGCCGCGTTCATGCTGCGTCCCGTAAGCAGCAGTTCGCGCACGAACGCGTTCCCCAAATCGCGCTTGAGTCGCGGGATTCCGCCAAATCCCGGAATCAAGCCCAGACGCAGTTCGGGAAACGCAAACCGTGCCATTTTGTCAGCGATGATGATGTCGCAAACCAGCGCCAGCTCGAAACCCCCGCCAAAACAAACGCCGTGAACAGCGGCGATGGTCACAAATGGCGCGGCATCGATCGCGTTCATCACCGCGTGGATGCGCTTCAGAAAACCGCGCACGCCAGACAAACGTTTCGCTTTCGAGAGTGGCGCAGCCGTGTGGTACAGCTCACGCAAATCGGCCCCGGCAGAGAATCCTTCTCTGCGTGCGCTGGAAATGATGCAGGCGGATGTCTCTGGCACGAGCTTGCCGAATGCGCCAACAAATTTCTCCAGCTCACCGAGCATTGCCAAACCGATTTCGTTGGCTGGCTCGCTATCGAGCAGCAGCTCGATGATCCCCTCGCGCCATTCCCAGCGAAGCGTTTTCCCCGTGAAGCTTTTCATGATGCCGGCTTCCGCTCGTACATCGCGTTGATTTCCGCCGCGAACCGCGCATTGATGGCCTCGCGCCGCAGCTTGCCGTTACCAGTCAAAAGGCCGTCTTCCAAAGTGAACGCATCGCGAATTACGGTAAATCCCCGCACCTGCCGATAATGCGGCAAATCGGGATTGACGGCATCGAGAGTGGCCTGCACCGCCGCAGGCTCGACCGCCCCGGTGACCAGCGTGCACAAATATCCCCGGCCATTCCCGACCAGAACGACCTGCTGAGCTGCCGGTAATTGCTGCGCGATTTTTTCCTCCATCGGCTCCGGCGCGACGTTATGTCCGGAATTAAGAATGATGAGGTTTTTGATGCGCCCCACGATCCGCCAATTCCCGCGCACATTCACTTCTCCCTGGTCACCGGTGTGAAACCAGCCGTCTTGCAGCACCCGCGCCGTTTCCTCCGGGCGATTCCAATAACCGGGAAAAATGTGCGGCCCGCGAACAATAATCTCGTCGTCCGTGGTGACCTCCATTTCGCTCTCGTTAATCGCCGGGCCCACGCGTCCGGGCTCCACAGGCACGCATGGATCGTCCAAGGTGCAGATGCCGGTGGTTTCCGTAAGGCCATAACCCTGCAGCACGTTGATCCCAAGCATGAGAAAAAATTCCTGCGTTTCCGGCGCAAGCGGTGCTGAACCACAGATCAGCCCGCGCAGTTGCGTGCCAAATCGCTCCTTGATCCTGCTGAAAATCAGTTTGCGCCCCAATGCCAGCCACATCGAATCCGAGGCCCGAACCTGGCCCGCGTACCGCCGCTGCCAGGCACCGCGAGCTTTCTTGAACAGCGCACGAATCGGCGCAGGCCCCTTGCCGATAGTCTCTTCCACGCCGCGGCGGACCCGTTCGAGAAGCGTCGGCACATTTAGGAAATAGTGCGGCGAAGCGAGACGTATCTCATCCGCAACGCGATTCAAGTCCGTGGAGAGCGTAAGAATGCTTTCGCGTGACAGGCAAGTAAGAAGAATGATCCACGAAGCAGCAAAATTAAACGGAAGATAATGAAAAACGCGGTCGGGCTCCCGCGCGAACCCCATCAGCTGATCGAGCCGCTCCCGCGTGCACCGCAGCATATACGTAATGTTGCCGACGTTCAGGCAAACGCCTTTCGGTTCGCCGGAGGTGCCCGACGTGTAGATGATGGTGACCAGATCGCCGTCGTCGCGCGCGATCGGCGCATCCGGAATCGCCGGCTGCGGCGCAGCCTGCCGGAGCACCTCGTCAAAAGGAACTCGCGGCGGCGCCTCCGGCCAGATCGCTCCGATGCCATCGCCAAGCGCCGCATCGCCCACGAAAACCAACCGCGGCTGGCTATCCTTCATAATGCCCGCCAGTTCAGCGGGCGCCTGCCGCGAATACAGCGGCACGACGATGACGCCCTCAGCCATCATGGCCAGATCAAACGCCGCCCAGCGAATCGAATTCGTCCCCAGCAGCGCGCAACGCTCTCCTGCCTGCACCCCGGAGCTCCGCAAAAATGTCCGGACACGCTGCACCTGATCGAGCAGTTCCCTTCCCGTGGTGCTGACAAACTGCTCGTTACGAATCTCACGCAACACAACGCGTTCACCGGCCTTCAGCAGCTTGCCAAAAATATTCTCGAGAAAGTTTTGCATGGATTTCAGTGTCCGCTATCGCTGGCTGCGGTTGCAGCGGGGATCATCGCGCGGCGGACCCCGCAACGGAATGCTGCGCGACAACCGTGGAATCGTAGCGCTCCACCAGCCGCCGCAAATTGTCGCTGAACGGCGGCAAATAGTCTTCCCAGGAAAGCACGCCCGAGCGCAGCGGGAACTCCGGATATTGCTGGCGCACGGCATTCTCCAGAAACGTGCCCATCCGCGCCATAACTTTCAAATTGCGCACCACCGTCCGGGCAATTCCATCTCGAACGGAATCCGCTTCCGCGACCAATGTCTCCATCATCTGCAGCATCTTCGGCTCGAGATCCGGCTCGTCAACGGTCAGAAAAAGGCGCTGGTGCCCACGCTCGTTCATCAAATTGCGGATGCGCTCATCCATCGTAACGCCCGCCGAAGCCACCAGCGCCGGCATACACGTAACGATGCCATGGAACCGCGAAGACACCATATAAGAGCAGCAACGCAGAATCGAAACAAGTTGAAACATGTCGAACTCGTTGGAAGTGAAAATCGGCGTGCCCGGAAGCTGCGCGGAAATGTCGCGGCACGCCACGGCGTCCAGCCGCTCCATCCCCACCAAAATCGTGAACACGCGGTGACGCTCACGAAACGCCGCCGTAGCCTTCGCGAACGCATCGATATATTGCCGATACTTTCGATCCACTTCTGGGCCGGACTCGTGAAAATACACCGTGCGGTATTGGCTCTCTTTGTAAGCCCCGGTCGTAACGCTGGCTAGATACTTGGCGATCGAAGCCTTCACCGGCCAGACGAATGGATGAATCGGACAAAGCACGAGAATGGGCGTCTTTTCATCCCAACCCGCGTCCCGCAGCGTTTTTCTTCCGAACTCGGACGGCAGCGGCTCGAATGTCCATGCCGTGTCGGAGCCAAGTTCGGTGGGAATCCCCAGTTTGCTCAAAAGCGTTTGCGATTCCGGATTGCGCGTGATGACCAGCGAATCTCCCACGTACCGCTCACACATTTTCTCAATGATCGCGTCCATGTGCCCGGCTTCCGCGCCGTAACCAAGCGAAAGTTTATTCTCGGCGGAAGCCAGACCCAGCGAACCGATCATCATGGTCGTCAGCGCGTTGGCGAATTTGCTTTTGAACATCGATCCTTCGCACGCCACCACGCCGTGATTCTGCCGGACCTCCCGGTATAGAAACGGCGGATACACGTCGGGAAGATAAACCTGCCGCGTGCCTTCAAAGTAGCCCAGCGTGAGGTCAAAATTCTGCGTCATCACGCTGAAATCGACATTCCCGGCCCCCAGAACATGCCGCGCCTGCCGCAGGATTTCCTGCACGCGCAGATCCGAGCCGGTGTTGCGATTGCCGTTGTAACCGGCAAACAGCAGCTTCAGTTTTTCGCCGGGAGTCCAGCGTTTGCCAAGCCCAAACATCCACTGAAAGCGCGTGAGCTCGATCATCGCGCTGACCCAGGCAACAAGAAGAAAGTCCGTCATGCGCGGGCGCTCCCGGCAATCGCAGATGGTTCAGCTGCGCCATTTGGCGGCCAGGGTTTCGCCGGATAGCGAAACTTGTTTTCTCGACTGAACATCAAGAGCGGATGCGCATAAGTAGAAAACTTCGCGGGAGCTTCGCCAATCTCCGCGACCACGCGCGAATTGTCGAACACCGTGTTCCACACCAGGTAAGGCCAAAATACTTTCAGCAGTGAGGCACCGTAGCCCACAGCGCCGCTGCGGTTCGAAAGCCAGTTCACCGTTCCGGAAAACGGTCCGCCAAACGAAGGCATATAAGTTGGACGCCGCCATCCACCGGCTTGCGCCAGCGCATCCGTCAATTCCTGATAAGTTTGCGAGCCAGTCCCCGAAGACAAATGGTAGATGCCGTGAGCGGGCGCGTCTTTTTGATGAATCGCCACGATAGCCTTGCCCACGTAGTTCGCAGGCACGATGTCGATTCTATCGTGAGGACGCAAGGGAAGAACAGGCATGCGCGCAAGCACGTCAAACGCCTGCACCATGTCGAATTGCGAAGTTTCCGGTCGCCGGCTATCCCCCAATACAATCGCGGGTCGAAAGATGGTCCTCGGCACATCGGGCAGAAGCTGGTTCGCCATGTGCTCGCAGAATTTTTTTGTGCGCGCGTAGGGGTCGTAGTCGGAGCGCGACCAATCGATCGCCGCGTCTTCAGTAACCACTTCGTCCTTGCGCATCCCCGCGACGGCAACCGTCGAAACATGCGAGTACCGCCGCAGCCCATTGCGATTCTGCGCGCGCCGTGCCAGTTGGATTACTTCCAGCGTCCCGCGCAGATTCACGTTAAGACACTGTTTCTCCGATTTGCGGTTCAGCGAGGCAGCGCAATGAATCAGCGAACCGGTGGTATCAACAAGCTCGTGGTAATCGTCGTCCGAAAGCCCAAATCGCTCGTTCGTCAGGTCGCCGCGAAAAATCCGCACCCGGGAATGGACATACTCAAGAAACTCCGGAAATTCGAAGTGCAGCTGTAGCGAACTCCACAAGCGCTCGCGCGCTTCCTGCTCGGATTTCGCGCGCACGAGCAGATTCACCTCTTCGCTGTGCCCGGTCAGCAGCCCAGCGGCGATGTAGCTGCCGAGGTATCCGCTCGAGCCAGTTAGAAAAATGCCCATAGCAGGTTAGTGGGCCGCGCCGGAGAGAGCCGCCGCGCTCGGAGGCTCCGCGGACCAATCCAGCTCGCGAGGCGCCCGCGACTCCAGCGGTCGGCCTTCCATCAGCGGATAGCACCAGCGCCGCAACGCGGGTATGTGAACGTTAATCCAGTAGTCCCACCAGTCAATCGTCTCCGGAGCGAAGTCGAAGAGAGCGCGCTCCTCCGCGGGCAGCGCAGCGGAAAGCAGCCGTGCATTTTCGCATTCGAATACGTGCTCGTTGTGGAGAATAAACGGCTCGTAAAGTTCGATCAGCTTTTCCGCGCGGTTGAGGTCCCGTTCAGCCTTCGCCAGCGGCGGCTTTTTCATCCGCAGCGTGATTGCCGCACGGTTGATGCCGGACACCACGGCTTTTTGCATGGGAATCGAAAGCCGCTCGTAACGCTGCTTGGAAACCGGAATGGTTTCAAATTTCACTTTGAACCAGTGCTCGATGCCCTGCTGCGTGCGGTAGTGTTTACGATGCGCCAGGCCAGTCAGTTCGATGCTGCGCCCCATGTTCACCGGGTTGATCGCCGAAGTGGCCAGCTGATACATCCTTGCGTTGCGCCGCGCTATCACCGCCGCGGCAATCAGCGACATCCCCCGGCAAACCATGTCCACAGGAATCACGTCGAGACACTTTCGCGCATTCGTGGGAAGCTGGCGAAAATTCGTGCCCAGCAAATACGAAAGCGGGCCGGAAGTGTTGATCCCCTCGTTCCATCCGGAAAACGGAGAACGCTCCGAACTTTCCACGATGGAAGGCCGCACGATGGCGATGGGCAGCTCGCGCCCATGGCGGGCCAGGATCGATTCACCAAGACTTTTCGTAAATGTGTAAGTGTTCGGCCACCCCAGATGACGTGCGCGCCGCAGCCCCACGCGCACCAACCGGTTGCGCGCCCATCGCGCGCGGTTGCGTTTCAACACTCCATCCAATTCGTTTGCAGGTACCGACGAATCGTCGCCCCCGCGGCCCAGCGCCTGCCGGCGCAGCGCCCTGGAAAGCTCTTCACTCTCCGACCGCGCTTCCACATTCTGCACAATCTCCCGCAGCGACGCGATTTCCCGCTCCGGATCAAAATCAGGATCGCGCGCCGGATTATAGTTCTCCTGCAACTCCTCAGTGACACGCCCGTCGCGCATGCCCACCACATAACAGGTGGAAAGGTGCATCAGTCCGGCTCGGTCGCAGCGTCGCAGAAAATCCAGCAGATAAATCGCCGAATCGACGTTAGAAGAAAGCGCATCGCGCAAATCGGGATTAAAATCGGTGAGCCCCGCGCTGTTCACGATCAAGTCCAGCGACTTTGCCAGCCGCGCCTGCGTGGCCTCGTCCAGCCCCAAACCCGGCTGGCTCACATCTCCTTCCACCACTTCCACTTTTTCCTTCAGAAACGCTCCGAGCCGCCGCCCATGCCGTTCCTGAAGCGTGTCAAACGTCGGCGATTCCTCGACAATCTTCTCGAAACGTCGCAGCGCGGAAGTCGTGCGATTGCGCCGGATCAACAGCGTGATTTTCCCGATGTCGGGAATATTCTCGAGCAGATCCACCAGCCATACCTTGCCGATGAATCCGGTCACGCCCACCAAAAGTATGTTTTTCTTCGCCAATGTTTCCCGCACCGCGAGCCTCTCCGTGCGCGGGGCGCTGCCAAACGAAGCAACCGTAGTGCGGCGAGGCGGCGCGGCACGTGAAGTGGGTTGCACCGCGTTTTCCAGGCTCTGTGCGTCTCTCATCCAGCCAAGTTGTGTCAGTAATCTCTCGCGCGAGATCCGCCCATCCACCGCTCCGCTCGCCAGCCACGCAAACGGTCCTCGCGGCCGGACGATCGGCGCAATCAATCTTCCCGTAGCCTCTTGACCGCGAAATTCAAGCCGGTTGGAAACAATGGCTTCGACGCCTAGGTGAGTCGCCAGCGGCCGCAGAACGTGATCGAGAAGCTGGCTCACCAGGACAATGCGCTCACCGCCACGCACCGCATCCAGAAGTTTTTCGACCGCCTCGCGGCGCAACTCCGGCTTCAGCACGTACTGAAAATACTCTTCACCGAGCAGGTCCAGGCGGTCGCGGCTGGTTCCCCGCAGCAGCGTGTGCAAGAAACGTGTCGCAAACGTGCGGCTCGCCGCATACGCAAACGGCCGCGTCAGCGCCATCACTGCCATCCCGGCCCGTCGCGCCCAGCGCTCCGCAAAACTTTGCGCGTTCCACGTAAAAAAACCCACCGGACGCATCGCCCCCAGCTCCAGAAGCGAGCCCTCCACGCGCCAGTACGTCAGCGGGCGGGCCTCGCCAGCATCGTGAACGCGGTCCGAATTGGATTTGGAGTCCGGCATTGCAGGCCAATACCTAGCGCTTCGTGACTCGTGAACCGTTCAGCCCACGGAATCGCCAATGCATCAATGGATTGCACCCTTTATATTGAGTCAGTCCGGAACGATCTCCCAAACGGCTTCCGTTTCTACCCTGTCGTGGGCTCCCCCGTTCACGGCCATCGCTTGCTCGGGAAATGTCAAAAGTAGCATCCCCGTAAGGTTCTCGCAAGGCACGTCCGGGCGTTCCGGGCAGATGGTTTGTGACTCGGCATTCTCCTGCCGCCTCAAAGGATGGTTGCTCAACGCCACGCCCGCCACAAAAAGAGCCGTTAACGTAAACCCCACAAGAATCTCGACCATCGGCGGCGGCAATGCCGTGTGCCCCAGGTCTCTCCGCATCAGCGCACACACCAACAGGGCGGCGCCCACAAGCGGGGTCAGCAGCAGGCCAAGAAAATCCCATCCAAAATAAGGATACACGCGGAGGAAAACCAGCCACAGGATAGCCTCCGGCAATATCAGAATGATGCTTATCCCGGCCACGCGCCCCGCAAAACCCACGGATGCCATATTTGTAAGCGTGGCTTCCACGCCCAGGCAAAGAATCACAAAAG
>Ga0210410_10006461_pt1 | contig 10199 bp, 4 predicted proteins | sample IncBWC4MmetaG_FD_161058 | JGI IMG/M metagenome (GOLD analysis project Ga0210410, IMG submission 161058) | Forest soil microbial communities from Barre Woods Harvard Forest LTER site, Petersham, Massachusetts, United States - Inc-BW-C-4-M | ecosystem: Environmental > Terrestrial > Soil >... | reverse complement strand
CGACCGCCGCCGAGGCTCGCGCTCGCGGTGTCCAGCAGTGTCTAGCGCCGGTGCTCGATCTGGCACGCGATCCGCGTTGGGGCCGCACTGAGGAAACCTACGGCGAGGATCCTTATCTCGTCTCGCGCCTGGGGGTGGCTGCGATCACCGGCTACCAGGGAATGGGCCCGGGAATCGACAAGGCGCACGTATTGGCAACCGCCAAGCACTTCGCAGTTCACGGTCAACCCGAAGGCGGTACCAACGTCGGGCCGGCGAACTATTCTGAACGGACAATTCGCGAATACTGGCTGAAACCGTTCGAAGCGGCCGTGAAGGAAGCTCACGTGGCCACGGTTATGCCGTCCTACAACGAGATTGATGGCATTCCCTCACACAGCAACAAACACCTGTTGCAGGATATTTTGCGAGGAGAATGGGGATTCCAGGGACTCATCACCTCCGACTACTTCGGCCCCACGGAGCTGCGCACCGTCCATCACATCGTTGCGACCGAAGACGAAGCCGCCAGGCTGGCGTTCGACTCCGGCGTTGACGTCGAACTCCCTTTCAATCAGGCGTATGGCAGCTTGGTCGAGCAAGTCAAGGAGGGAAAAGTGGCGGAAACTGCGATCGACCTCTCCGTGACTCGTGTTTTGCGCGCCAAATTCATGGCTGGCCTTTTCGATGACGCGTACGCCAATGCCGACTACGCCGAAAAAATCACCAACAGCCCGGAGCATCAGCAACTCGCTTTGAAAGCAGCACGCGAGGCCATCATGCTGCTCAAGAACCAGGACAACCTGCTTCCGCTGGCGAAGAACAAATACAAACGAATAGCGGTCATCGGCCCCAACGCCGCCGACTTGCATCTAGGCGGCTATAGCAATCAGCCGGGCCGCGGCGTGAGCCTCCTTCAGGGCATCAAGAACAAAGTCGGCACTTCCGCGGAAGTGCTATACGCAGAAGGATGCAAAATCACCGAATCAGACCCAGACTGGAATGCCGACAAAGTCGTGCTGGGCGATCCAGCGCTCAACGCTAAACGCATCGGGGAAGCCGCCAAGGTAGCGGAGAAAGCAGACGTCGTAATTTTGGCCCTGGGTGGAAACGAGCAAACCTCGCGCGAGGCCTGGGCCGTCAATCATCCCGGCGATCGCGACAGCCTCGATTTGCTCGGCAATCAAGATGACTTGGTGAAAGCAATCCTCGCCACGGGAAAACCCACGATTGTTTTTCTCCAGCATGGCCGTCCAAACTCCATCCCCTATATCGCTGAGCACGTGCCAGCCATCTTGGACGGTTGGTACCTAGGGCAGGAGGGCGGCACGGCGATTGCCGACGTCCTGTTTGGCGACTACAACCCGGGCGGAAAGCTGCCCATCACAATACCGCGATCGGTGGGCCAGCTTCCCGATTACTATTACCAGAAGCCTTCGGCGAAGCGCGAATACCTGGGTAGCACGGTCCTGCCATTGTTTCCCTTCGGCTGGGGACTCAGTTATTCAACATTCAAATACGCCAACCTCCGCGCCACGCCGGATGCCATCGGTCCACAAGGCCGCAGCGCCGTTTCTGTCGACGTTACAAACTCTAGCGCGGTTCGCGGCGATGAAGTGGTCCAACTCTATATCCGCGACGAAGTAAGTTCGGTCACGCGACCGGTGAAAGAGCTTCGCGGCTTTCGCCGGATTAGCCTGAATCCTGGCGAGACACAAACCGTCGAATTCACCCTGGGCCCGGATGAACTCTCCTTTCTAAATCGCGACATGCATCGCGTCGTCGAACCAGGCGCCTTCACCATCATGATCGGTGGCAATTCGGTAGATTTGACGACAACCAAGCTCAACGTGATCGAAAAGTAGGCGCAGACGGCATTCCACCGTGTAATAACCGTGAAGACGCCAGACCATTGCACAGAGAGCGCCATACCACGGCACCGTTAACGTACACGTCCAAAGCGCCGAAATCGCCTTTTGTTAACGCGCTTCACCGTGTAACGTAAGGTGTTCACGGAACCACGAGATGAGCAAGGAACGACGCGGCATCCATTTGATCGCCGAGATGGCGAACGTTTCCATCGGAACGGTGGATCGTGCACTCCACGGCCGCGGTGGTATTAAAGACGCCACCCGCCAGCGCATTCTCCAGATTGCTCGCCAAATCGGCTACACCCCGAATCTCGCGGCCCGCGCCCTTTCCGTCACGAAAGCGAGCTCGCGAATCGGCGTGTGCATACCGCGAGAAATTCGTTTCTTCTACGACCAACTTTGGAGCGGAGTTCTCGAAGAGGCCCGCCGCCTCCAGCAGTTGGGGGTTGAGTTTGTGACCCGCCCGGTGCAAACCCTTGGCCAAGACGACACCGAGGCCTTCAAAGAACTTATCGCGACCGGCGTGGACGGCATCATCCTCACGGCGGGAAATCCCAAGGATTTGACGCCCCTCATCAATGACGCAGAAGAAAACGGTATATCTGTCGTCTGTGTCTCGACCGACGCTCCCGAGAGCCGTCGATCCACCGTCGTCTGTGTCGAGCCTTGGTTGAACGGCTGCCTCGCCGGGGAGCTCATGGGCAAGCTTCTCCCCCCGGGTTCCAAGGTCGCCGTCATCGCGGGCATGCTAACTGCCGAGGATCACCGCAAGAAGACCGACGGGTTTTCGGATACGTTCCCGCGGCACTGCGCAGGAGGAAAGATTGCCGCCGTCGTCGAGGGGCATGAGGACGAGGACGAGAGTTTCCAGAAGACCTTCGACTTGCTTCGTCGCATTCCAACTCTGTCCGGCCTCTACGTAAACACCGTCAACTGCCTGCCCGTGTGTCGCGCCTTGGGAGCTCGTGGCCTCGCAGGAAAAATAAAGTTGATTACGACGGATCTGTTTGCCGAGATGTCGTCCTACTTTCAAAAAGGAACCATCACCGCGTCGATCTATCAGCAGCCACACCGCCAAGGTCAAATCGCCGTTAGGCTCTTAGCTGATCACCTCACCAATAAGGCTAGTTTTCCACCTGCCATTCACCTGAGCCCCGGCGTTGTAATGTCCTCAAACCTGCATCTTTTCCGCGAAATTAGGTTGACCGACGCCAAGCTGACGGAGTCCATTCTCAAGGCCGCTCGTTAACCTTGTTAACCCTTTAACCTGAACCGGCCACAAATGAACTCGAATCCTTTCCGATTTTTCTCGGATCACACCGTCTTCACGCACAATCCAGCTAAATTACTTACAATAAGCGAGATATGCGGTTCGCCAGCAGACGCCGATCTTCGCTAAGCGTCCTCACTGAGCGTCCCGGCGGCCGCAAAATCGACCCCTCGCAGCGCCAGGAAATCGATATTTAACAGGCCTTTCGAGCAATAGCTTCACTGTATTAAATCAAAAAAAATGCTTGACAAGCATGCCTCGATCGGAGGAACCTCCGTGTACGTTAACGGCGATACCAAATCGCCGTGGGGTGTAGGAGGCAAGAATGCGTTTATTTTCCTCATGTGGTCGGAGTGTATTCTCTGCTCTGAAACATGTTCGGTTGCACCATGTTTTCCTTCTTTGTTTAGCTTTCGTTGCTCTCTCATTTACGGTTTGCGCTCAGGATGCCACCATCGTCGGAACGCTTACAGATCCTTCCGGCGCAAGCGTCCCGAACGTCAAAATAACTGCGACAAATACAGAAACCGGTTTGTCCCACACAACCACGACCAGTGACTCAGGTCAGTATGTTTTTCCTGAACTGAAAATTGGTCACTATGATGTCAAGGCGGAAGCATCTGGCTTTAAGACTGCCGAACAAAAGGGCATCGTTCTTCAAGTCGGAGATCGCAGCCGTATCGATTTCCAGATGCAACTCGGCGGCGCTCAGGAAACAGTGACCGTCGAAGCCAATGCCGTTCGCGTCCAAACTGACTCCGGCGAACAGAGCAACGTCATCACCGATCAGCAAATGGCTCAGCTCTCGGTCAACGGCCGCAGCATTTATCAACTGGCCCAGTTGACTCCCGGCGCCTCCAGCCAGATCAACGGCTTCGTCAATACGCCGGTTGGCGGCGATTCCAACGTCGAATTCAACGGGATGCGTCAGAACCACAACATCTACCTGCTGGATGGTGGCGAAGATGATGACCGCGGCGGTGCAGGCGGCATGAGCATCGCCCCGTCTACCGACGCAATTGCTGAATTTCGCGCTCTAACGTCCAACTATAGCGCCGACTACGGCCTTTCCTCGGGCGCAACCATGACCATGGTTCTCAAGTCCGGTTCCAGCACCCTGCATGCTTCCGCGTGGGAATTCAACCGCAACGACGCTCTGGACTCCCGCAACTTCTTCAACCCGGCTCCTGCCAAAGTAGCGGAACTCCGGCTCAACGTGTTTGGCTTCAACGTCGGCGGCCCCGTGACCCTCGGTAAGCTGTATAACCGGGAACGCAAGAAGACCTTCTTCTTCTACAACATGGAATGGCGCAGGCTGATTCAGGGTAACGTCACCAACGGCCAGCAGGTTCCACTGGCCAGCACCTACGGCGGTAACTTCGGTGCCACCACGATCAATGTTCCTAAGGCGTCGCAGGTATCCGCTGGAGTGCTTGCCAAGAACTGCCCCGGCGGCGTTCTGCCGGCTGGCGTTGTTCAGGGCTCGCCGTTCCCGGGCAACACCATCCCAACCTGCATGATCGACCCGAACGCCACTGCTCTGCTGAGCGCTGGCATTTTCCCGGCGCCCACCGCAGGCAACATCTTCAACGGCCCAAGCACCACTCCTACGAACTTGAAGGAAGAGGTTGTCCGCATCGATCACAACTTCACCAGCAAGTTCTCGGTATTCGGCCATTTTATCGCCGAGCAGGTCAGCCAAGGCTATTCGGTCAGCCAATGGAGCGGTGCTAACGTTCCAACCGTTGGCGACACCTTTGGCAATCCATCCTACAGTGCCGTCGTTCATGCCACCTATGCGATTAACCCCAACTTGCTGAACGAGACCGCATTCAACTACAACGGCAACCGCATCAACATCATTCCCTTTGCGGGCGCCGGCTTGTCCAGTCTGGCAATACCTGCCGGTTTCACTTCGAACAGGCTATTCACCGGACCCAACAACCTGAGCCGCATCCCCAACATCGACCTCAACGGCTCGACCGGCACGCACTTCGAAATCTCCAGCTGGCCGTGGGTCAACAAGGCCGATGACTACCAGATCCGCGATGACGTCTCCATCACCAAAGGCGCCCATCAGCTGAAAATTGGCGGCAGCTGGGCTCTCTATAAGAAAATCCAGGATCTGTTCGGCCAGACCCAAGGCGGGTTCGGCTTTGACGGTACCTTCACCGGCAATGACTTCGCCGACTTTTTGCTCGGCAATGCCAAGAGCTATCAGGAACTCGCCGTTCAAGATAAGGGCTTGTGGAACAACGTCTCGTGGGCTGCATACGTTCAGGACAACTGGCGCGTAAACCGCAAGTTGACCCTCAATCTCGGCTTGCGCTGGGACGGCGTACCGCATACCTATGAAGCCAACAACCGCATGGGGAACTTCTACCCAGGTCTCTACAATCCGGCGAATGCCGCTATTCTTAATCCCAACGGCACCATTAATCCCGCCAGCCCGGGTCTGGGCACTAGCCCGAATCCGATTCTCGCTGGTGTGCCTCTCTACCTCAACGGCATCGGCATTCCCGGGCAGAACGGCGTCCCGAAGGGCCTCGTGGACAACCACTGGGCTTCGTTCGGCCCGCGCCTCGGGTTCGCCTATGACCTGACCGGCAGCGGCAAGACGGTCGTCCGTGGCGGCTTCGGCATCATGTACGAACGCATTCAAGGCAACGACATGTATAACGCCGGCCCCAATATCCCGTTCAGCCTGCAGGTCAACGCACCGGCTCCAGTCGAGTTCGACAACCCGTCGCTTTCGCTGGCCACCGGTACTGCCGGAGTTCTGCCGATCAATCCGGCGGACATCACCGGCTTGAACAAAGCCGCTTACAAACAGCCTGCCAGCTACCAGTGGAGCGTCGGTGTCCAGCACTCTCTCGGTGCCAGGACCGTTTTGTCGGCGTCGTATGTCGGCAACACCAACCGATACCAGAACGATTACACACAATATAACCTGCCGCCCCAAGCGAACCTGATTCCGATCATCAACGGCACCGCAGGTGCAAACTATGCCACCGCCGGTGTCCCCTATCCGGGCTTTCGCTCCATTCGTCTTTCGACGAACGAAGCCAACTCTCATTACAACGCTTTGCAGATCGATGTGAACTCCCAGGTCGGCAAGGATCTCTTCCTGCGCGCCTTCTACACGCTGTCGCGTACCATCGATCCGGGTACCGGCTCCAATGGCGGCCAGGACTTGCAAGACGTCTCGAACCCCTACGCTGGCTGGAGGTACGATGTCGGCCCGGGCGGGTATGATCGCACCCACAATGCCGTAGTGAACTTTATCTACGACATCCCGCTGTTCCGCCACAACGATAACCGGATGCTTCGGACCGTGGTCGGTGGATGGGAAGTTTCCGGCATTCTCACCTTCGAATCCGGTATTCCCCTCAACATCGGCCTCAGCGGCGGCCAAGGCGGCAACGGTCTACCCAACGCCACCAACCGCCCAGACAAGGTCAGCAGCATCGCCTATGAACATACGGTGCTTGCGGCACCCCAGGCTATCCAGTACATCAACCCAGCGGCGTTCGCGAACCCGGCCGTCGGCTCGTTCGGCGACCTAACCCACAACGCGGCGCGCGGCCCGGGTCGTGACAACTGGAACATGTCCCTGTTCAAGAGCTTCGTCTTCAGCGAATCTCGCGGCAGCCGCCTGGAGTTCCGTGTCGAAACCTTTAACCTCTGGAACCATACTCAGTTCAACCAGGTCAGCAACAACTTCGGTTCCGGTAACTTCGGCCAATTCACCTCTGCCTTCGACCCGCGCATTTTGCAAATCGGGTTGAAGCTGTACTTCTAAACCTGGGCACTGCGGGGCCGCACCCGGCCCCGCAGTCGAACCAACACTTTGCAGTTCAGTCGAGGACGCGGCGGGAGTAATCCCGCCGCGCTTTTTTTTGCAACGTCTTTAGCGTGTGGATTCCGAGCCGGTACACTGTTAACTTGGGTTTTGTAGACCCATGCAGGTATTACCAATCGTCAGGTTCAGATCCGTGGCCAAACGAAACGTAAAGCTGTCGATCCTGCTCTTTGTTTTATGCACGCACTCGCTCGGACGTGCGCAGAATCCCGCTTCCTCCCCTGCACCCAACCAGGAAGAAGAGGTCCGGCTCGCCGAAGCTGAGAAAAACTGCCGGCTGGCCGTGCAACAAAATCCCAAAGACGCTACGGCCCATGCAAACCTGGGGCTGGTACTTTCTAGAGAAGGAAAATATCCCGAGGCGATCGCCGCTTATAAAAGCGCGTTCCAGCTGAATCCCAAGCTGCCGGGCATCCAGCTGAATTGGGGAATTGCGGAATTCAAACAAGGCCGCTTTCAGCAAGCCATACCACCGTTAACGGGGGCGCTGGCCGCCGACCCCGGTAGTTCCCAGGCCCGCACCCTCCTCGGCCTGAGTTGCTATGGCGCCAAACAATTCGCCGAAGCCTCGAAGTATCTGGCGACTATCGTACAGATGCAACCTTCCAACCTCGAACTTCGCAAGGTGTTGGCGCAAAGCTGTCTACTCGCAAAAAACTATTCCTGCGCCGAAAGCGAATTCCGCCAAATCGTTCAGCAGAACCCTGACTCTGCCTCCACCCACGTGTTCATGGGTCAGGCTCTCGACGGCCTGGGTAGGACGCCCGAAGCTATCGCCGAGTTTCAAGCGGCCGTCAAGGCCGCTCCGAGAGAGCCTGACGTGAATTTCGGCCTCGGCTATCTGCTATGGAAGTCCGACCACTACGGCGAGGCCAAGACGTCTTTTGAGAACGAGCTAGCTATCGACCCCCACCACGCTCAAGCCTTGGCTTATCTTGGCGATATCGCCATGAAGGAGAATGACTTCGACCACGCGCTCCCCCTGCTTGAACAGGCCCTGCATCAACAAAACGACCTTCGCCTCGCCTACGTCGACATGGGCGCCGTCCTGATGCAGCAGAAACGCTATCCAGAAGCGATGGCCGCGCTCCAGCGTGCCGTCAAGCTCGATCCAACCCAACCCGACGCTCACTTCCGCCTCGGCCGCCTCTATCAGGCCATGGGCAACACCGCAGACGCCGAGCGCGAATTTGCCAAAGTGCGCGAACTCCACGAAAAGGCCGACGACCTCGCCTCCAAAATGCCAAGATCTCCATCCCGGCCGTAGCACTGGCCTCCTGTTTACGCCGGGCCTCGAAGCCTGTACACCGGCCTCGAATGGTTAAGTAATTCCCTGGCTGGCCGCAAAACACTCAAGCGTAGCTCGCCGTCGCGCCCAGGTTCTTCTCCCGCCTCTCGCCCGCTATCCGTTCGGCGTACCCGCTCTCCCGAAAGGCCTTCATGGGATCCCCCGGCAACCCCTTAGCGATTCGCCATTGCTTCACGATCGGCCTCACATCCTCCCAGAAAGCGCCGCGCAGGGTTTCCTCCGCGTCCACCAGCGCACACTCCTGCTGCAACATCGCCAACCGTCCATGATCCACCAGAGCCGCTCGCGCATAGAGCTCCTGCGCTGTCAAAACGGTCTGGATCATTGCCTCAACCTTGCCCTTCAGGTTGTGACTCTGATCCACCATGTATGCGATGTCCGCGGTAACTCCATTCTCCCACTCACACATCCGGATCTCATGAAAAATTCGGAAAACTTGGTACGGATCGATCGATCCCAGAGTCAAATCGTCATCCGCGTACCGCCGGTCGTTGAAGTGAAAACCCCCAATCATGTCGTGGTGCAGCAACCACGCCACAATCTGCTCGATGTTCTGCGCCTGGTAGTGATGGCCCGTGTCCACGAGGACCAGCGCTTGCGGACCAGACTGCTTTGCCAACAGATACGCCATGCCCCAGTCCGCGATATCCGTGTGATAGAACGCCGGCTCAAACGGCTTGTATTCCACCAACAGCCGCTGCCCGGGCCGCAGCGCATCGTGAATTTCCTTCAATCCCTCCTCGAAAAATCCTATCCTCCTCCGGATGTTCTGTGTCCCCGGATAGTTCGAGCCATCCGCAAACCACGGCGACACGTCACGTGACTTGAGCGCGTCCGCTATGGCCACGCAATCCAGGATGTGGTCGATCGCCATCCGGCGAATCGCCGGGTCAGGATTTCCCAACGATCCATACTTATATTCCTGATTTTGAAAGATGTTGGGATTGATCGATCCCGCGCGAATTCCATGCTGCTTCGACAGTTTCTCGACCTCGCCGACATCTTTCAAACCGCGCGGCAAATCCCATTGAACGTGCAAGGCCAGCGTCGGGCAAGTCCCCGTAAACGCCTGCACCTGAGCGGCATCGCTAAACTTCTCCGCAATGTTGGTTGCTGCGCCTGGTTGAATAAACTTCCCAAACCGCGTTCCCGTATTTGCAAAACCCCACGAGGGCAGCTCGATCTGCAGTTTGTCCAGCGCCTTCCATGCCGCCTCGGCCAGAGCGTCCCTCATCGTCGCATCTCCATTCGCACAAAGAACCGTTCAAGGTCGGGCCTAAATCAATGTTGATGCTCCGCCGAAAACGCCAGCGATCCCACCGAAATTCTTTCCACGTATTTCGCGACCGAAGCAGCCGCCACGCCGGACGCATCGTTCCAATCGCCTGCAAGAGCCGCCATCTGTATCGCGAAATTGCCGATGGTCGTACCCTCGGTCGACCCTGCGACAACTTCTAGCCCCGTCCGTTCCGCTGTCAAGCGATTGAGTAGCCAGTTCTGACTCCCGCCGCCAACGATGAACAATCGCCTCAGCTTTTTACCGCTGATGCGCGCGACCGCATCGAGAACCTCGGCATAGCGAGCCGCCAGGCTGTGCAAGATAACGTTGGCGACAAAGGGCGGACTGGGGTCCGAGAACGCTCCACCCCTGTGCCGCTGCAGTCGCACGCTAATTTTCGCCAGCATACCCCCCGGCAGCATTAATTCCGGATCATCAACGTCAATTAGCGCTGCGGGCGCTGGCAGCAAGGCACATTGCTTCAGCAACTCCCCCAATCGCCACGAAATTCCTCGCGATTCCCATTCGTCCATGCATTGGCGGAGCAGCCACATCCCGTTGACGTTCTTCAGAAAGCAGACCGTGCCGCCGACGCCGCCCAAATTGGTGAAATTCATTGCCCGCGCGTC
>Ga0210410_10006459_pt1 | contig 10200 bp, 10 predicted proteins | sample IncBWC4MmetaG_FD_161058 | JGI IMG/M metagenome (GOLD analysis project Ga0210410, IMG submission 161058) | Forest soil microbial communities from Barre Woods Harvard Forest LTER site, Petersham, Massachusetts, United States - Inc-BW-C-4-M | ecosystem: Environmental > Terrestrial > Soil >... | reverse complement strand
TGCCGTATCAACATACACCTATGTTGACCCTACTTCTAAATTCAGCCTTCAATACATAATGGGTCTGGATTTCAGTAAGCCCGGTATCAGGTTTGGTGTCTATACGTTGTTCGGTTCAGCCGCGGCTAACCCTAACGGAATGGTTCGACTGATCACGAAGTCTAACTAATTAAGTTTCTTGTAAAGAGACATAACACAATAAGATGGCGGGTGAGTGTAAAAACCGCCCGCCATTTTACCTAAAGGAGAAAAGTAATTGAGCCTACAACATGACATACTACGGGATTTACAAGTCATTGAACATGATTTGGGCGAACCTACTTTTACAATGAACGGAACTGCTTATAACTTCATTCCATCCACAACAGATTTTAGCAGAGAGAATGAAAAAGGCGGATTTGAAATCGTAAAGTTAATGACAGCTACAGTGCGTCTGTATGACATTGACTTTGAAGGCAATTTATTTCCGTTGTTCGCTAGCTTACCTTCGCCACAATTTACAATCATCAAGTATAACGTAGATGGCCTTAGTTATCGTGTTGAGAGTATCAAACGTGACCCGACAAATTCTTATTTCCGCTTAGTCGCTCACTCAACCCTTTCAGGTATTTAATATGGCTAAACCAATGTTCACAGTAACGGTTAAGTCAGAGGGAGGAGCCGAGTTTCAAAGGGTGTTGAATGAGAAAATGAAATACGAGAAGCGACAACCTTTTGAAGTGGGCGTTTCTGCTGCTTACTTCGCTGACTTGGATATTATGAGGTCAACTAAGAAAGTCCCTAAAGAGGAAATCGAATCAAACTTAATGGGAGCATCCGAGAGTTTTCCAAGTGTCGCACTAGGGGCAATCCTAATCAATTGGGAACTGGGTAAAAAGAATAAGAAAGGTTTAACCGGCGAAAAGATGGCCGCTAAACTTGAAAAGAGCATTAAGTATCACCAGAACCGAGCGGGGGCTGTTCCTTCCGGTTGGATAGGTGGTTTAAAGCAATTGGATTTCTGGAATAAAAAGGGTGACGTAGATTTTACAAAACGTTTCGCACCTAAGAAGCCCGAGAGTGTTAAACAATACGGTAAGCCAAAAGGATACGCATTACTTAGTAACCGAGGAGCCTACTGTGAAATAACTGTAGGGAATGAATTCGGTAAAGGTAAACAAGATTCGGCAACGGTGGATGATGTAGAACAAAGGGGTATGGATCGTGGTCTTGCTGTCGCAACAACCAAAACGATTAGTTACATCAACAGGAAAATTGAGGAGCGGTTAAAGAAAGAACAACGCATTAACACATTTAACTAAAGAGAATTTATGGCAAGTAAAATAACAATCAATGGCTCGTACGTTGTAACGAATACGTTAACAGCAACCACGGTTTCAGAAAACTTAGGCGGCACATTAACGATGAACGGAAGTCTTTACAATAATGCCGCTTTACTCGTAACGAGTAGCTGGCAGCAGATTAGTCAAAATCAAAATAAGGATTTCAGAAGCGGTGTTTTCTCTAACAACGATTTCACATCAAGTATCAGATTAGCTATCGGTAGCACGGGAAGTTTCTTTGTGCTTTGGCCGCAGGACTCCGCAATGGTTGGCTTTAGTGGTTCAACAACTATTTGGGCACAAACTAACAGCGGTTCTGCTTTGATGGATTATACAGTCGTTTCATTGAACTAATTCTATGTTAGCACCAAATTACGCACTTGAACTTAGTATTTGTGATTACCTGACAACGCAAAATGCCGTCTCTGGCAGTTTGTTAAGTGGAAGCAATATCACGTATTACACTGGCATCGGCATTATAGATAAGATGCAGGCTCCGGCGGTTTTAGTTGATGCTTCCGATATGGTTGAAATAACTCCCTACTCACGCAACTACACTTTTACAGTTGAAGTGTCGGTAAGAGAATTAAAAGCGGAGATTTCCCAATCTATGATCGGTGTTAATGCTATGGCAGTATTTAATGAGTTTACAAACACTGACACCGCTAAAGTTAATTTCAGTAACCCCGGCTTTAACATAAATGTCATCAATGTGCGTGATGCCAGGATGCGGCCCACGATCACTAAAGACGCTTTCATAAATGATATTACGGTGACGATTGAGGGAGCGATTGTCCCTTAACTGACATACTTATTTTAGATGGGCAGTATGCGAATGTTGCCCACAGAGTCAATTCCGCAAGGAGAGATAACATTCGCGTAAAAACAATTAAAAGGAAACGCTATGTCAACGACATTTTACGGTGTGAATTTCCATTGGGGTTTAGGTGCTACGACTGTAACAGTAACTAACGCCACTGGTATTTACCAAAACATTACTTACGCCCGTCCAGCCGATAAGTTGGAAACCAAGGACCAGAGAAACAACATAATTGCGGTTCAATATACGAACCCTGTTGAAAAACTTACTCTTGAATACTTGCTAAGTGACGCAAATCCAGCGACGGGTTCGGCTGCTCTCACTCTCGGAACAAGTATGCCGGATACCGGCACAGAAGTAAGTATTACCACTTCCGATACACCTATATCAGGTGCCCACTGGAAAGTTGACGCACCAGATTATAGAGCGACTAACACAAGTAACGCATCAATCACACTTCAATTGACCAGATACGTAGGTTTCTAATAGGAATTAAAACAGCCTATGGAAACGGAATTGACGCAATACAATTACGGTTCAACGTTGCTACTAAAAGAATGGCCCGAGCCTATCTGCGGGGTGACGTTGAAACCGTTTTGTTTAGGCCATGTTCTCTTGCTTGAGGAAAGTAAAAATCCTTTCATTTCCAAAGACAAACAAGAGATAAGCGAGGCGGAAATGTGCCACCGTTTATTTCAGGCACTTATCATTTGTGCTCTGACATACGAGGAAGGTTTAGAACTGCTTAGTGATGCTAACAAATGGATTGCGGAATGGGAAAGGTTTCAAACGAACCTTTTATTTAATATGCGATCCGAACCAGAATGGAACCATTATACAAAGCGTAAAGCCTTCGAGAACTACATACAGTTTTACCTTCATAGTATGCCATCGTATGAAGTTTTGCACGCTGACGACGGTAAGAGTAAATCAGGTACCGACTGGCGAGCCGCACTTGATGTTATATTTAGAAAACTCAATCACTCAGAGACAGAAGTTTTGAATATGCCGTTAACTCAGTTATTCCAAAAATGGACAGTTAATGCCGAGGGTGAAGGAGCAATAAAAGTATTTAATAAGTTCACTGCCGATAAGATTAAAGCTGCGGAACGCAAACGAAAGGAAGCGGTAGCCTAATGGGTGTCGGTGTCAAATATACGCTCGGGGTGGACGGTCAACAAGGTATTAACACCTTAGACTTGTTCACTCAGAAGTTTAATCTGGTTGGGGAGGCGGCTAAGACGGTTGGTAGTAAGATACAAACCGCAATGACATTTACTGCGATTGAAGAAGCAATCCGCAGGACGGGCGAATGGGCACAGAATACAGATAAACTTGCTATCTCTCTCGGAACAACAAGTGAAAAGGTTCAGGCATTAAAACAACTCGCTTTAGGTGCTAATTTGGATGAGGACAAAGTTACTGTGTGGTTTGAAACATTGGATGAGAAAAGGCGTGAAGCTATCAAAGGTAATTTTGATTTAATAATGTCATTTCAGGCACTTGGGGTTTCCTTCAAAGATTTACAACACATGGATCGTGCCGACTTAATAGGTAAGTTAATGGGAAATCAAAACGTTGGTAGCTTGGTTGCTGGCACGCCAATGGGAAATGCTTTTGAAAATATATTGGGTGCTAACTCTATTCCATCGTTTCAAGCCTTACAGCGTGCTTCCGGTGGAAAATCACTTAATGATTTCACGCAACAGCAAATTGACGCTGGCGACATTGTGCCAAAAAAGGATGTAACCGAGTTAAGTAATGAATGGCGAGAAGTGAAACAAGATTTGGCGAATGCCCTTAAAGAATTAACGCCGGTTGGCAAAATTCTTATGAGCGTTGCTACGATCATAAGTGAAACAGTTTTAGGGTTAGCAAGAATTGTCGGCAATCTTGGAAAAATTATTACAGGCACATTATCAGGTGATTTCGGGAAAGTTGGAAGCGGTCTAAAGAGTATCGGTAGCGTTTTGCTTAATGCGGTTTTCGGTGTGGTTAAGATTTTCACTGGCTTAGTTGACTTGGTTGCTAAGGCCGCAAATAACTTGGTTAAACATATCCCATTTGTCGGCAAATTTGCCGCAGATGAAACAATCAATTACACAAAGTATGTTCAGAATGCCCAAGACTTCTATAACAAGAAACTCGGTTCCACGCGGGATGATATTCGAGGGGGTGAAGGTATAGGAGCCGCCGCTACAATCGTCGCAACCGGCGGAGCGGGCGGAGTAGCAGAAACGGCGGAAACCGGATTGCTTCGAGCTGCTGGAACGGCTGAAAAACTCGGTGCATTAGAAACTGCTGACACACTTTTAACTGCCGCAGCCAGAGCCGAGAAATTAAAATCATTAGGTTTAGCAAAATTCGGGGTGCCAGGACAACTCGCTTCAATCGCATTAGGTTCAATCGGAGCGGCGAACGGAACGCCCACTGGAAATACCACAGGCTTTAACGGACAGGTGCCCGGTGACGTTCCCTTTAATGGCACAGTTCCATTTCAACAGACTTTGAAATTCACGGGTGAAAGTGCTTCCCAATTGAAGATCGGTGGAATCTTCGGCACGGGCATTCAAACCAAAATGATAAGGTTAGCGGAAACTCAAGTTAACCTATTGAGTGAGATAGTTAAAAATACAAGTTACTTGGGAAAACTTGGGATTGTCGGACCTGTAACCGATAATAAGAAGCCCGCAGGAGGAAATTAAGTAGATGACAACGGCAATTAAATACTATGACGCACCGAACGGTTTTACCACTATTGATTACGCAAGCGGTAATTACATTCAGATTGACCCGTTTCTAACGTTGGTTAGTCCAAACAAATCTTTAGCATTTCCGGGGAACGCATCTACCTACATTAAATTACACGCAAGGACTGTTGAGTTTTCGCCTACTACGCTCGGCAGTTCCAAACACGTTTATACGAGCATCTATTATCAAGACATTATCGCACTGGCTAATTACTTTGCTGATTGGAGTTGTACATACAAAATTCAAGAGGGTTCAGAGTTGGCTATTGAAGTAGATATTCCGTGGGATACCGTCAGCAGTCAGGATTTTACTGTCAGCGAGTTTGTTTCTGAACAATGGGAAATCATTCCTAACTCAGATGTAAAACCGCTGGCGGTCAACGGTCTTTTGGCTAATCCATTTCTACCGCCTGCCTCGACTGGAAATTATATCGTGCTTCCCGACATAATGAAGATAGCAGTGCAAAACGCTTACGATAATAAATTCGCTTTGACCCTTCCACCTAATACCGTGAGTAGTGCCTCACTGGCTCCTTTTCTTCCTTACGCACAACAGATTTTGAATTACATGCGTGGCGGTGTTGAGGGTGTTCCATCCTTTACGCAGACATTGAAAAGAACAGCGGTTGTAGATGTAAGAAATACAAATCGAGCATTTCAAAAAGACGTGGATTTTCAACGCAAATCTTTGAACGCAGAAGGAACTGCGAATTTCTTGCTATCAACCGCTGACTTAGTAAACGGTTACTCTGTTCAGGCAACTACCGCTGATGCGTTATATCCAAGTTACTGTAAACAAGTCACGGTGACAGGATTAGAAGCATTTCAATACTACGCTTACGCAGGATGGCTCATAAATCCGCCGCACAGTAAGTTTATTACTCCAAATAAAATACAGCTTGAACAGCATTTTACATGGAATGAATACCTTGCCGGAATGTATTACATATATTCAAATCCCGGTGCATTTCCTCTTGTGGCTTCTGCTGCAAGTAATCCGCAAGGCTTCATACCTACGCCATGAGTCAATTAAGACCATATCCGCTTGATAATAACCAAAACAGTTTTCTTTCAAGTTTAGGACAATCAGCAAATAGCCATAGGCTACTTGCTGGTAATGGTATTACTGTGACGCAGACCGCACACGGCGTGCAAGTTTCCGCCAATCAGAGCAGGGATATAAACTATACTCGCAATCGTGGTTACTATGATTTTACCGCAGAGTATTGGCCGAATGATATTATTTATGTTAGTCCAATCGTCACCTATACAGACCAAAACAGCCAACCGATCAACGTGCCTGCTGGCGGATACATTTGCACTACACACGTTCCATCTTCAACGAATACATCCGTTTTCTTTCTGGGTAGCATTGTTCCGAGTATTACGAATGCTGGCGGACAGGCAACAAATTACGAGGCCAATAATTATCGATGGTACGGAAACAACAACTATTATCCCGTCACCCCGACCGCTACAGGGTCAATAGCTACAACTGTAACTGTTAGCGGTTTTAGTATTCTAACCAGCCAATCTTTCTGGCAACCCATTGGCGGTGCAGGCGGAAGTGCCACGTATGTTATCTATGATGAGAATGCTGCGATTTCTAAAGGGACTACAGTTCGCGTTCCATTCAACAGACACTATAGCAGAAGCTTTTTCGGCACTGGTTCAGATGGTGGGCCTCCGTTATGTGCTGGCACGTTCTTTTGCGTTACAGATGTTCCAGCGACAGTTAGCGGATCAAGACCTGCGGGCAATTATTATTTTCCGTTCTTCCCGTATTGGGATGACTCGCACACAGTCACGGTTAGCGGTTCTACTTATAATCAGATATTCTTTAGAGAAATATCGCCCTACAACATTGTTTATGACTGTGTGAACGGTGCTACAGACCAAGGATTCGCAGATGATTGGTCAAGCGGTTCTGTGTTCTCATTTGCATTCCCATATACCGGATAACCAATGGACTACAGACAAACATCTTGCTCTCAAGCAATTTACAATAAAAGATTTCGTAAAGGATGCTATCAGAATGTCCAAAAGGTCGAACAGAATGTAAAAACCTTCGCTAACATTACAACGCCTACGCCCGTTCCGAGACCTGGGAGTCGTAACAGCGGAGGCAGTTGTGATTGCTTGATTGAATGGAATAACAGCGGTAGCGGAACTAATTGGAATTCTGCTTTCATCGGTGCTCAAGAATGGTGGCAAACCCAGTCTCTTAACCAAGACATGCTAACCGTTCAAAGTTTTGTCTCAGGGTCAAACGTTAATCTTGGTTTGTGTCAGTATGAAGGATTTAAAGACGTAGCAGCAAATAGAATGTGGCACGGTGCTTTCGGATGGCTTCAAACAGACGGTTGCTCGCCTACTTCCAGCGACGCACCGGCACAAACAAAATATCTTACCGCCACTTACGATGTTCATTTCAGTAACCTTTCAGATTTCGATGGCACATCGGATGCAGCGGATTTGACAGGAGCTAGAACTGTTGACGATACAACCGGATTAATTACTTCAACGGTTATCAGCACGGAAACAATTTATTCAGGTCAGATCACACCCGGAACGCCCGTTATCACTTATTATACGAACGGAGGAGCGGGCTATACTTACGATGGTACAACTACCGTGACATACGCCAGCGGTATGGGGACTAAATTAGATTCAACTCCTGATTTCCATTGCGGCGGTTTTCCTACATTCAATCCCGCTGGTAGCTTTGGCAATTTAGCCGATTATATTGCCACTTGGAATTCTGGCCATAGCGGTGCTCCGGTGCCAACTATTACCGACCCGAACAGTTATTCTGGCCATGCTACAGATACGTTATTCGGAACTACCCAAACCTTTGACGCTGAATTTTCACGAGACGATACAACCGTGTCCTGGGATTTCTCAACATCGTTCCCGAGTGACAATCCCGGTGCTCCGTTGCTTCATTATTCATATAACGGAACTGTTACCCTTTCAGATTCTAATGCCGCTAGTTCAGTTGAAAGCGATTGCGAAAGTCTTTTAGCTTATTGGCCATTGAATAATAATGCCATCTACCCTTGGCGAACTGACAGTTTCACAATGTATATGCCTCTGGTTGCTCGCAGGGAAGTTCAATCAGAAGTTAATCCTATCGGTTTCAACACCTATACAATGGACGATTTGACATCACCCGTTTATGTCAGTGGTTCAATTGACCATTACGGGCAAACATCATGGGAAGACCCTAACAGTTTCTTTTGGATATGGGCTCCCGGCAGTGCTAGTCTTGTGGCCACGGCTCAAGGCGATACACATTTTGACGGTGCGATCCTCGGTAAACCATTTCTTGTTAATCCCTCGGGCAGTATTGTCACTGGTGCCCCTTCCAGCGTAGGAACCGGCAGCGGTCAAGTATGGGGCTGGTTTGATTTTTATTATCCTGACTACCGCTTTTGTAAGACGCCTACAGACGACCCTGATTGCGGAACAAGTCCGCCATGGGAATTAGACACTTATCGCAACGGCGGAACGTTAGCAGATTGCGATGTTAGTAATTCAGGTACGGAAGACGGTGCCCAATTCATTAATTTACTTCCGAAGTGTTCGACGCATTGGGTGAATAATATATGGGCTCACTCAATACCAAAGGGAGCAAGTATAAGTTGTGGTATGCCAAGTATGACCGGAATATGGGCGGTTAAATACGCTGAATGTCGGCCAAAGTATCCTAGCCATAATTTCTTTAGACCTTGCGGCATGGACAGAGTAGCAATTGACGAACCTACTGCCCAATGTTTCGTTGATGATTTGGTTATGCAGAATGCTTTGCCATCGCCAAGCGGCTCAATCCTTTTAACTTTCACAGACGGACACGATGGAATTTACGTAAGTTCATCGCAAGCACCTGTCGGCGACGGGACATACACTTTAACTCTCGGAACAAAGATTAGAGATTTACCAAGCGGGTACTTTCATCCGTTCGGTGCTCAATTCGCAGATTCTACTTTAATCGGAGATTTTGGTTTAGTTGGTATGCTTAGATTTCCAGACGCTTGGGCGATTTGCGGAAGACAAGGAATAAATGTCTCAAGCAGTTCAATCAATAGCGGTAGTGTTATCACGTTCGGTATTGGACAACCCAATTTAATCAATGGCGATGTGGTGGCGTTCTATAATGTCACGATGTCATTACTCGCAACGTCATCCGTATTCCGTATTTCAGATAATCAATTTACAAGTAGCGTTCCCTTCACAAGTTCAATTCACAATGCGGTATGGGCACAGAGTAACGGCTCGCCTGACTATCATTGGAACGATACGGTTCAAAAATTACAGTATCGACAAGGCGAATGGAATACGAGTAATCGCACAGGCATAACTACGTCTCAATCGTTAGACAATTGTGTGAGCGGTAGCCCATGTGCGGAAAGTGTTATTTGCTTTTCTCCTAACGGTGAAACTTTCCCTAACGGCAATACAACTTGGTTCAGTGGTAGCACAACCTTTGACGAACCTTTCGGAAGCATCCGGCAATTAAATGTCGAATTCGGAATAGTTGACCCGTTCTGGCAGACACCTAAAACCCCTTGTTCAGTATTGGGATTAGTATTTCCACAATACAAACAAGATGACGGAACTTGTCCCGATGATGGCTCAGACGAATTTGGAAATCCGATTTATTATTATCCTCCGCCTCCGTTTGTCGAAGCGATGATTAACCTACCTGCGGGTGCTCCGGCATTTCCTTCCGGTGTTGTTTGGCCTGCGATGTCTAAACCGGCATTACCTGGGGTGGTTGGATTTAGTTTCAATTCGCCGGTTCAACCTTGGGAAACTATGGCACTAATGGCCAACACTTGTGCGAGTAATCCGGGTTGTCGATTCATCGTTTATTATACCTGTTGATCGTATGAGTTGCGGCTGCTCCAAGACAGTTAAGAACATTGTTAAAGGTATCACTCAAACGATGCCGAAAGCGGTTATTAGTGGTTTTGCTGCATCGGATGTCATAGCCACTCGCCGGGAAATATGTGAGACATGCGAATTTAATAAGGGCAATTTCTGTATTGAATGCTCATGCTTCATTCCACTGAAAACCACATTTCAAGACTCGCCTTGCCCGAAGCAGAAATGGGAATGATTTAGTATTGATTCACATACTTATACCAGAGCGATTGGAGGCAATCGCATGGAGGCATAAAGTATGAATCTGTATTTCAATTTTAGATTATGTGATTGGACGCAAGTAAACCAATCATTTAATATCGTTCCGATAAATTTCCCGATTGTTTCCGGTAGCTACATAGTGAACGGAGATATTATTACG
>Ga0210410_10006458_pt1 | contig 10200 bp, 13 predicted proteins | sample IncBWC4MmetaG_FD_161058 | JGI IMG/M metagenome (GOLD analysis project Ga0210410, IMG submission 161058) | Forest soil microbial communities from Barre Woods Harvard Forest LTER site, Petersham, Massachusetts, United States - Inc-BW-C-4-M | ecosystem: Environmental > Terrestrial > Soil >... | reverse complement strand
AGCAGAACTACAGGATTGTGGCTGGGACGCAGAGTAAAGCTGCCTCGGGGTGCACTCACATCCAATAGATCGCCTTCTCGTGCACGATTGCACAGAAATGAACTTCCTATTCCCTTCAATTCGTTTTTGACGCTGATGCGGAGGTGATCGACTGCCGGCAGATCAGACAACGAATAGCTGCGAAGAACGGGCGGTTTGCCCGCATCGACGAGCAACCGCAAGACGACGAATTGACCCGCCTGGCAGAGAGGAAGTGTTTGCCCATCGATTGGCGACAGAACTAAGGAAGTTACGTTCTCGCTTTCCTTATTAATACGCGCGACTTGCATCTGTCGAAAGCCGGGCCATGCTGGCGGTTGTTCCTCATCGGCGAGTCCCGGATTCCCCACCGTAGTTTCGGAGCTCAAGTCTTGTTGGAGCATTGCCTGGAACGAACTCTGCCAACCCTTGCTAAGTGCAGGAATCCGTAGCGCTCGTTGCAGTTGCTCGCTGGAATGTCCTGGCAAATACAGGAGGGCGTCAACCCCCGCCACACTGGTTCGCTCTGGACCGTCAGTAATTTTTGCAATGTCATCGCCTGCCCCAACTTCTCCCTCCTGCAACACGCGAAAGTAAAATCCTGGTCTGTGATGTTCTACGAGCAGCGCTGGCATACGAGGCTCGTTCATGCGGATAGCGACGCGGTAGCAGGTCACGCGTGGCTGCGTTACTTCAAATTCAGCACTACCGATGCGGTATCGATCGCCGATGCACACCTCGTTATCAGGGAGTCCCTCAACAGTGAAGTTTTCCCCGAACTGGCCGAAAGTAAAATCGTTGCGGCCCAAAACACTTTCCCAGTAGTGGTAAGAATCCATCTGGTAGACAAATACGGCGCGGTGCTCCCCGCCGTGACCGGCGAGATCGGCTTGTGCATCACCGTCGATATCGAGCTTGCGCACCATTCGCCGTCCCGTAACCGGAGATTTCCAGACTGCGGTTCGTACCGTTTTGCCGTTCCATGTCACGTCGCGCGGAAGGCCGACATTCACTGAAAGCAATCGGGGCATGCATACCTCGTCGAAGTCCAGCGTCTGGTTAGAGTCCTTTACTTCCTACCAACGACGAGCAGGAGCGGCACCATCCACGTGGAGTATCTCTCCGCTGACATGACCTGCCCTTGCCAGGTAAAGCACGGCATCGACAACATCCTTCACTGTCGCCTTTTTCATAGTCGGCTGCAACGTCGAGTCGTTGGGATCATTGCGGTGCATTGCTGTCTCCACAACGCCGGGGGCCACGGCATTAAAGCGAATGCCATCTTTTGCATACTCGGTTGCGAGATTCTGGGTCGCTGAATTCAACCCACCCTTCGTAATCATCGAAATCGAGCCATTTTCGCCAGCGATTGGCCGTTCGGCAAGTGCCGCAGTGATGCTCACAACGCACCCCGATTTCTGTTTCAGCATTTCCTTCACAGTGCGCTGAGTGATGTAGAAGAATCCAAGCAGATTAGTGGAGACGAGGGCGTCGAAATCCTCGGTAGTGAAGTCGGTGAAAGGCTTGGTTAGGAAGATGCCAGCGTTATTCACCAAGACATCAATGGTTCCGAAGTTGTTGATCGCGGCTTCGACAGCATTCGCAGCGGTTTGCTGCTTGCCGATATCGCCATCGAGAAGAACCAAGGCGCCTGAGGTGGTCAACTCTCGATTGGGGTGACGAGACGTTGCGACGACGTTATAGCCTTCTATCAGAAACCCTTCGACTAAACCGGCGCCGATGCCTCCCGATGCTCCGGTTACGATTGCTGTTTTCTTGCCCGACATTCATAGCCTTTCAATTTAAGGGTTCGGGCCGAGAATACGCCGTCCCCCGATTTGCCAGTCGAGCCGAGGCTGCCACAGTGACCGCTCGCCAATCTCGACTGGTGGCTCGAGGCGGGCTATCCTTTAATTCTGACTCGTCGAGCCAGTCCTCTCTCGAAAGCCTAGCCTGCTCCGGACCGAACAATTCCGTCACCGCACGAATGAACGGTGATAACTCGCGCTCCGCCATTTTGATCTGGTCTTCGCAAGTCGAATTGTAAAACGATTTTTCCTTCTTCATGGGATCTTCCCGTGTTTAAGGCGCGTAATGAGTGAAGACGAAGTCGCGAGCTTTGACAGGCTCATGGCAGGAAGCAGGTTTTAAGCAGCGCCGCGTCGGTCGGTTTGCCGTCCTTGAATTGAGCACCCCCCCAACCACCCGTCGCGGCGTATTTTCTGGAGTCCTTGACCATAAATTGAACGTTCGTGGCGGACCCGGCCACGAAAGACTGGGCGCATCCAAAGACTTTGTTGTTTTCCTCAGACGGAACGTAACTCCATGCCAGCCGGGCAATGATGGCGCCGACCGGGAACGGCAACTTCCCCTCGCGGTATGCCTTGATCGCTACATCGTTGCCGAGAAGGCGCGAAGATCGTTGAGATTGCCTTCTTCGTGGGCCACAGAGATCAGCTTCCAGTCACGGTATCCGGGAGGGATTGTGATTCCGAAAACCGGGTCAGCCTCTCCATCGGAGCGTCCAGATGCGTGAGCCATGTAGACGACCACGCCAGTTAACACTACAACTGCAAGCAACAGGTAAGCAAATCCTTTCATACGATGTGCCCCGTTCCGAGATGCTTATTTGTCACGTGTATCTATAGCGACCCTACCGGCCAAGACGACACCTACATAATCGTGGCCGGCGCAACAGGCGCCCCGGACGAGCCGATGGCGGCGCCGATCGAAATAGGAACCTAAGCGGCTTTCTCTGCCGCGAGTAAGGTGATAACGTTTTGCGCCGCGACGGTCGAGGACGCCGGATTCTGTCCCGTGACGAGACGGCCATCAACGACTGAAAACGGCTGCCAGTCGGCCTTCTCCTCGAAGATGGCCCCCAGCCGCATCAACTCATCCTAGGCGAGAAACGGCACGAACGTGAGTGAGGTGCATCTCTTCCTCCTCACCATTAGTGAACCCAGTCACGCGTTTTCCTTTCACGAGCGGCGAGCCCTGGTAGGTGACGTGACGAAGCACGCCGGGCGAGTGGCAGACCAGGGCGATCGGTTTGCCGGAATTGTAGAAAGATTCGAGCAAAGCGATCGAAACCGGGCTCTCCGCGAGATCCCACATGGGGCCGTGCCCGCCAAGATAGAAGACCGTATCGTAATCTTCCGATTTCAGGTCGGCGAGCTAGACCGTCTCGGATAGCGCCTTCTGTGCCGTCGGGTCTTTTTGAATCGGATCTGAGCCGGTGTTTGCCTTTCTGGTAAATCGCGCTTCGGATCGAGGGGTGGTTGCCCACCTTTCGGTGAGGCGAGGGTCAGCTGTACGCCCGCGTCCCTGAAAACAAAGTAGGGAGCGGCGAACTCTTCAAGCCAGAAGCCGGTTTTGAGCCCAGTATTGCCAAGAACGTCGTGCGAAGTTAGCACCATCAGTATTTTCATGTTTCTTCTCCTATTCCTGGTTGTCAGGATTCCGATTGAATTTCGGTCGACGAGGCTCATCAGAACAGAAGCTTAGGAGACGAACAATTGGACGATAGTATCGTCGATACTTTGGGATCGGCTCTACTGCTGACCAGTGCGTGGTACATTCCGCCGTGGGCGGCAACGTATGGCTTGAAAGGATGATGGCCGATTCTCTGACAGGCGAGCCACACTTCTGACTCCTCAATGACTTTCAACGCCTCACGCAAGAATCGACGGCCTACTGCGACAACAAAAACCTGTTTGTCAGGACTTGTCACACCTCATCATTTGATAGAGCAGATTGCCGCGCTGCCCTTCCAGGACAGCACAATCATCGTCCCCCGGCTCCGACTCGAAGACAAGGGTTGCAGAGTATCCCCCAGTACAAATGAGAGACTTTCTGGTACAATCTCGCGAACGGTGGGGCGTCACTAGTCGATTGTGCGCGGGAAGCATGAGTTTAGCGCACACACTCGGCCATGAGCGGGGTTATCACTGATGTCGCACCTCACGCCAATCGTCTTCGTTGTTGACGATGACGTCTCCGTCCGCGAATCACTGGAGTCGCTGATCCGCTGCGAAGGCTGGCAGCCGGAGACATTTGCGTCCGCCCAAGAGTTCCTCGCCTGTCCACGAGCCCCTGTTCCGAGCTGCCTGGTACTGGATGTGTCTCTTCCAGGCCTCAACGGTCTCGATCTGCAGAAGCGCGTCGCCGTCGAACGGACTGACATGCCGATCATGTTCATCACGGGCTACGGCGATGTGCCCATGACGGTCCAAGCCATGAAGGCGGGAGCCGTAGAATTCTTGACGAAGCCGTTCAAAGATGACGTGCTGTTGGCCGCCATCCGGGCAGCCCTCGAACGCAGCCGAGTTGCTCTCGGCCTTGAGGCAGAGATGCGGGTGCTCCGGGACCGTTACGAGTCGCTTTCCCATCGCGAACGGCAGGTTATGGCGTTGGTGGTTTCTGGCCTGCTGAATAAACAGGTCGGTGGGGAGCTTGGTATCAGCGAGATCACGGTGAAGGCGCACCGGGGCAAAGTGATGCAGAAGATGAAGGCCGACTCTCTTGCCGACCTCGTGAAAATGGCCACGAGACTCCGCCCCCCGCCCGAGGCGATTACGGCGGCGTAACGCCCATGTTCGCCGTCGTTATTCGTGAAGCCGCGAAATTCGCGGACGCCGTCCTTCAAGTATTTTGCCGGAGTAGTGGGCGCGCTGGTACTGAAACCGGGCGGACAAGATGAACGGAGTGCGCTGGGCAGCATAGAAACCTGCAGTGCGGCCGACTTCTACCGGAGGAAAACAGCATGAAGAAAACCACAACACCGATTTCCCTTGCCGGCTCGCAACTCGGTGACTACGTCATGTCTGCGCATTTTTCAATAATGACGACGAAGAGTATCGCGTGCTGCTTCCATTCATTCAGCAAGGGTTCGAGTGTGGCGACAAGGCGGTTCACGTCGTGAATCCGGATCAACGTCGCGACCATCTGCAACGCTTGACCGCTGCCGGAATCGACCCTGCGGCAGCCGAGCAGAGCGGACAACTCGAGGTTCGAATCAACACCGAAGCTTATATTCGGGACGGCCGTTTCGATCAAGCTCGAATGCTGGCAGCGTTCGAGCAGATGGCTGGCGGCAATGCCAAGGGAGGATTTCCGTTGAGCCGCATTTGCTGCCGGATGGATTGGGCAATTGAAGATCGATCCTACATTGACGATCTCGTTGAATTCGAATCGCGCGTGAACGATGTGTGGCGTAGCCACGACGACGCGGTGATCTGCACCTATCATCTCGACAAATTTGGAGGCGACACAGTGATCGACATCATGCGGACGCATCCGATGATCATCATCGGTGGCCTCCTGCAACGGAATCCGTTCTTCGTGCCGCCCGAGGAGTTCCTGCCCGAGATCCGCCAACGTCGGGCCATGCGGACTTCCACGTCCTCCGAGGCTGCCTGATATGGAGGTCCAGTCCGAACATGCCTCTGGAGAGATCAAGCACCTTCAACGGTGCATTAACGATCTTATTAGCCTGCTTGCTCTTCCCGCCATCTGGAGTGGCGGCGATCCCTCCCAGGTTCTCCACACCTTGCTCGATGCGCTCATGCGCATGCTGCGCTTGGACCTAGTTTCTGTGAGGCTGACAGATTTAGTTGGCGGGGCGCCCGTTGAGATCGTCCGGCTCGCCGAGTTGCGAGGACGGGTGCCTTCGGCGCACGAGATCTGCGAAGCGCTCAGCCAGTGTTTGGAAGACGACTCACGGAAATGGCCTCCACTGCTTCGCCACCTTATGGGTGAGGGAGAGGTTTCGATCGTGCCTTTGCCACTGGGGTTACAAGGCGAACTCGGTGTAATTGTGGCAGCGGCTGAGCGGACAGATTTTCCGCGGCAGACGGAGGCACTTCTTCTGAGCGTAGCGGCGAATCAGGCATCGATTGGGCTACAAGAGGCACGGCTCCTGAGCCATCAGAAGCGGCTCGCGAGCGAACTTGATCAACGGGTCGTGCAACGGACCGCCGAACTTGCCACCGCCAATGAAGAGCTCAAAAAGGAATTCGCTGAGCGCAGACTGGTCGAAGAGAGGCTCGGGCAAGAGGAGAAGGAACTGAAGCGCAGTGAGATCCGCAAGGCAGCGATCGTGGACTCGGCGCTCGACTGCATTGTGACGATCGATCACGAGGGCTATATCACTGAGTTCAATCCTGCGGCGGAGCATACCTTCGGCTACCCTCGGGAAGAAGTCTTGGGAAAGCATCTGGCGGACGTCATCATTCCACCGTCTCTCCGGGAGAAGCATCAGCAGGGTTTTGCCCGCTACCTGGCCACGGGCGAGGCGCAAGTGCTTGGAAAACGCATCGAGATGACGGCAGTCCGTGCTGACGGAAGCGAATTCCCCATCGAGCTCGCAGTCACACGCATTCCGCTGGAAGGGCCGCCGTCCTTCACCGGCCATCTGCGCGACATTACGGAACGCAAACGGGCGGAGCAGGAACTACGGCGCAGCCAGGCGTTTCTCGCGGAAGCCCAGCATCTTAGTCGAACCGGCAGTTTCTCCTGGCGTGTAGCGACCGACGAAATCACCTGGTCAGAGCAGCTTTATCGCATCTTCCAGATTGACCGCGATGCGCGGGTGACCTTTGAACTGATCTGCACTCGAATCCACCCTGAAGATTTGTCAGTATTCCAGGAACACATCGAGCGATCTCGCCGGGACCGCAGCGATGTGCAACTCGAATTCCGCCTGCAGATGCCGGACGGCGCGGTCAAGTACGTACACGTCGCCGCTCACATCCGGGGCGATCACGGCCAACCAGAGTACATCGGCGCAGTTCAGGACGTGACCGAACGCCGATCCTCCGAAGAGGCACTGAGCAAGGCCCGATCGGAGCTCTCACAGGTGGCTAGGGTTACGAGCCTTGGAGTATTGACGGCGTCCATCGCACACGAAGTCAACCAACCGCTTTCGGGCATCATCACGAATGCCGGCACCTGTCTTCGTATGCTGGCCGCCGATCCTCCCAATGTCGAGGGCGCGCGCGAAACCGTGCGGCGCACAATTCGCGATGGCAACCGAGCCGCGGATGTGATCTCTCGATTGCGCGCACTCTATGGCAAAAAAGAACCCACGATCGAATCGGTGGACCTGAACGAAGCTACGCGAGAGGTGCTCGCGCTGTCCTTGAGCGAACTTCAGAGAAATCGCGTCATCGTGCAGCAGGAACTTGTTGACGACCTGCCTCTTGTCGCCGGCGATCGTGTGCAGTTGCAGCAGGTCATCTTGAACCTGCTTCGCAATGCTTCGGACGCCATGAGCACCATCGATGATCGTCCTAGGGATTTACTGATTCGAACTGAACCAGATGACGATGATCGGGTGCGCCTCAGCGTGAGCGACGTTGGGATCGGCTTCGAACCTCAAGCTACGGATAAGCTTTTCGAGGCCTTCTACACGACGAAGGATGAAGGTATGGGAATCGGATTGTCGGTCAGCCGTTCGATCATCGAACGTCATCACGGCCGCCTGTGGGCAATGCCAAATAGCGGTCCAGGAGTTACGTTCTCGTTTTCTGTCCCGTGTAAAGTAGAGGGTTTGACGAGCGACAGTGCTCGCGACAGTCGGACACCTTCCGTGTCGGATGCGGCATGAGATATCCATGGCGGCCACTCGGCCCGCCACTTGCGGCGGCGAAACCAATACCAAAGTCTAATGGACGTCCTCCCGCGCGAGGCGCATCCTTATGTCATGGAATTGCGCCAGGAAAGGCGCGCTGTAGAACGCCCACTGGTATCAGTCGTTGATGACGACGAGTCTGTGCGCGAATCGCTGCCCGACCTCCTTGGCGAGTTAGGCTTTGCGGCGCGTACATTCTCATGCGCGGAAGAATTCCTTGAGTCCGACTGTCTCGACCAGGCCCGTTGCCTGATCCTCGACATCGCCATGCCGGGCATGAGCGGACCGGACCTTCAACGGGAGCTGAGGCTTCGCGGGCAGGAAATTCCGATCATCTTTATCACCGCGAGCACAGATAAGAGTGCTCGCCCCCGCCTACTCGAACAGGGTGCGGTGGAGTGCCTGTTCAAGCCATTCAGCGACACGGCTCTACTTAAGGCTATTAATAAGGCATTTCACCCGAAGTGAGAGTCCGGCACGCTGTTGATTGGTGGCTACCTGCGAATCAATGACATGAAATGCCGAGTGACCGGCGCTTTTCGATCGCGATTACCCGCGTCGTTACGAGCGCTACAGGAGACACCCAAGCGTGAGGGGGTACTCTCCTATAAGGACCCCGAGGAAAATACACGGGAGCAGATCAAGAAAGTCCGGTCGCATCCCTGGATTGCCAAAGAGGTCCCGGTGAGCGGCTTTATTTTCGACGTGGACACCGGGAGACTAAGCGAAGTCAAAGCACTTGAATAAGAGCGCGCTGCCTGACGATCGCCGCATAACTAAATGCAGGTCGGGTAGACACTCCGCTCGCCCTCTGCTAAGTAGTTGGAGAAAGGATGGTAAAGACATGCCGGAAGCAACTTGGAAACCTCACGAGAAACATGGACGGCTGACGACGCAGAGCGACTTGCCCGACAGCGTCTACGCATTTCCGAAGCAGCGTAAAGAACCACTGACCGACGCAGAACATGTCCGTAATGCGGCCGCGCGTTTCGATCAAGTCATCGACGTCTCCGATGCCGATCGCGCTTTGGCCTTCGCCAACATCGAGAAAGCTGCAAGCTACTACGACGTGAACCTCGCGGAAACGTCATGGCACGAACTGGGCATTCATCCTCAAAAGAAAGCGGTGACCCGTTGAACGCATCGTGAGGTGAGGCTCAACTTGTTTGTGGAACCTCGCCTCACGCCAGCTCGCGTGGAAGGATAATTGTGAGAGCTATGCCGAGAGATAAATCCGTTCGATCCAGTTGGCGATGTGATAGTTGTGCCCAACTTGTGCCAGATCTGCAGGCAGGCTGGGTGGAGTGGCTTGCGGCGGAGGACACCAGGGGAAAACCAAAAGTAAGCGGTTTACGCTTAGTGCACCGTCGCAACACCAGCGCAAGATCGCCAGAGTCATACGGATGTCGGTACAATCCGCGAGACGAATTCAGAAAAAACCGGGGCTTCGTAGAGGGATTAGCTCTTGACCGGTTCGCGGGTCCCGACGGGCTTATGTTGCTGCTTTCGATGATTGCCGAACGGGAACTTCCACTGCAACTGATCGAGCTTGCCAAGCGAGTGCAGATCCCGGGTTACGAAGCAGCGTACGAGCTGGTTCATGATGCCGTTAGCGAAGGAGTGATAGCGCCTTGCATCTCGTCAGGCTTTTACTTGCAGTGCGAGATCTGGGATGTGCTGAAGTGGGCGAAATGCCGAACTTCAGCGAAGACCAGCCGTGTTGAGCACCAGAATCGGTGCGTCGTTTCTCACTAAATTATTCGCCATGGATATCCCGGTGGCTTCCAATTTCGAATTTTTGGGAGTCCATGTCGCCGGTGACCAATTCTGGGCTTCGCTCTTCTAAAATCTGTTAATGACTGTTTGCGCACCGCACAAGGAGATGAATATGAAAGCAATCGTTGTCCACCAATATGGCGGTCCGGAAGTACTGAAGTTCGAAGATTACCCGGACCCGGTTCCGGGTCCGGGCGAGGTGCTGGTGCGGGTCGCCGCTGCGAGCGTGAATCCGATCGACTACAAGCGACGCGCCGGATTAACGAAGGATTTTTACCCCATGAAGTTCCCCGGGCTGATAGGCGTCGATATGGCGGGGACTGCCGTCAAGATTGGGCCGGGAGTGGAGGGCTTTTCCGTCGGCGACCAGGTGTTCGCGATGGCAGACAATACTTACGCCGAACTTTGTATCGTGAAGGCAGCAGTCTTGGCGAAGGTCCCGAAGGGTCTCGACTTGATTCAGGCGGCGGCGTTGCCGCTGGTGACGACGACCGGCAACCAGCTCCTTTCCGCTACGGAAATCAAAGCCGGCCAGACGGTTTTGGTCCTGGGTGCCATAGGAAATGTCGGGCGTTCGGCGGTATTCACTGCGAAGCAACGGGGAGCGACCGTGATTGCGGGGGTGTTAAAGGCCCAGATGGATCAAGCGAAGACCATCGGCGCAGATCAGGCGGCCGCAACCGACGACGACACCGCGATTGCAAGTCTTGCGACGCTCGATGCGGTGGCGGATACGGTCGGCGGCAGAACCGCGGAGAAGCTGATTGCCAAGG